>ERZ795062.3230-NODE-3230-length-10120-cov-5.783706_pt1 | contig 10120 bp, 3 predicted proteins | sample MGYA00375146_ERZ795062 | MGnify/ENA primary metagenome ERZ795062 (study PRJEB30191, sample SAMN05720281) | activated sludge metagenome | isolation source: Anaerobic digester | place: USA | collected 2015-07-16 ...
CGCCCGCTGGTGGCACCGGCGCTGGCCGGCCTGCGCGGCTGCTATGCCCAAACCGCCGCCGATGCCGAGCGGCTGCACTTTATCGGTGCTTCCAACGTGCATGTGTGCGGCAACAGCAAATACGACATCACGCCGTCTGAAACCATGCACGCGTGTGCGGCGGCCTTCAAGCAGCGCATCGGCAACAGGGCGGTGGTGGTGTGCGCCAGCACCCGCGAACACAAAGGCGTGGATGAAGCCGCGCTGTTGCTGGAAGCCTGGCAGGCCTATCGCGGCGATGCTTTGCTGGTGATTGTGCCGCGCCACCCCGAGCGCTTTCAGACGGCCTTCTCTTTGGCGCAACAACACGGCTTCAAAGTGCAAAAACGCAGCGACAACCAGCCCGTGGCCGCCGACACGCAAGTGTGGATAGGCGACAGCATGGGCGAATTGTTCGGCTATTATCTGGCCGCCGATATTGCCTTTGTCGGCGGCAGCTTGGTGGACACCGGCTGCCAAAACATCATCGAGCCGATTGCCTGCGGCGTGCCCACGCTGTTTGGCCCTTCCATCTATAATTTCGCCGCGGCCTGCCGAGGCGCACTTGAAGCCGGTGCGGCGCGGCAGGTGTTCAGCGCCGAAGAGTGGCAGCATGCAGTCGCAGAATGGCTCGCCCATCCGGCCGATTGCGCGCACTATGCGCAAAAAGCACAGGCATTTATCAGCCAACACCAAGGCGCCAGCGCGCGCATGGCGGATAAAATCGTTGAAGCGGTGGCAGCGGATAGTCGCTGATGCGCACAACATGCTGCTTGATTTGAAATGCGATAGTGAAATGCATAAAAAAGTGCTACGGCGTTGCTGCGGTGTATTGTCTGCGCCTTGCTGCCTTGTATCACTTTCATTCTGCAATCAACCGTAAAAAGGCCGTCTGAAACGTTTCAGACGGCCTTTTTATCAATGATTGTCAACAATATATTAATGATAAATTGATTTTATTGTTGATAATACAGCGTTTTATTTTTGTAAATAAATTACAATCTTTGTGTTGAATCTATTAAAATGCAGGCATCCGGTTGGCCCGCAGCATGGCATGCGGCCGCCGCAATTTGGAGACACACGATGATCGAACAATTTCACCAATGGATTAACGACCTCAACGGCCCCTTGTGGAACGGCTTGGTTTATCTGCTTTTGGGCACCGGCCTTTTCTTCACCCTTGCCACCGGCGCGGTGCAGGTACGCCTGTTTGGGCGCAGCATCAAAGAAATGCTCGGCGGCCGCAAAGCCGGTGACGACCCGCACGGCATCACGCCGTTTCAGGCGTTTGCCACGGGGCTGGCCAGCCGCGTGGGCGTGGGCAATATCGCCGGCGTGGCGATTGCCGTGTCGCTCGGCGGCCCGGGCGCGGTGTTTTGGATGTGGGTAACGGCGCTGATCGGCATGAGCTCGGCTTTTGCCGAATCATCGCTGGCGCAGCTTTTCAAAGTGCGCGACCACAAAAACGGCCATTTCCGCGGCGGCCCCGCCTATTACATCACCCAAGGCCTCAAACAGCATTGGCTGGGCGTGGTGTTTGCAATCAGCCTGATTCTGACTTTCGGCTTTGTGTTTAACGCGGTGCAGGCCAATTCGATTGTGGCGGCCACCGAGTCGGCATGGGGCTGGAACAAGCACCTGGTCGGCGTGGCCTTGGTGATTTTAACCGCACCGATTATTTTCGGCGGCATCCGCCGGGTGTCGAAAGTGGCTGAAGCGATTGTGCCGTTGATGGCGCTGCTCTATCTTTTGATGGCGCTTTATGTGATTGCCACCAATTTATCGGCGGTGCCCTCGGTGATTGCGCTGATTTTTGATAAAGCATTTGATTTCCAAGCGGCGGCCGGCGGCTTTATCGGCGCGGCAATGGCGCAGGCGATGATGCTGGGCATCAAGCGCGGCCTGTTTTCGAATGAAGCCGGTATGGGCTCGGCGCCGAATGCGGCGGCCGCAGCCGATGTGAAGCACCCGGTGAGCCAAGGCATGATTCAGATGCTGGGCGTGTTTGTCGACACCATCATTGTGTGTTCGTGCACGGCCTTTATCCTGCTGCTCTCCGATGTGCACACCACCACCGAGCTCACCGGTGTGCAGCTCACCCAAGCGGCGATTGTGAGCCATGTGGGCGCATGGGGCGCAGATTTCTTGGCGGTGTTGTTGTTTTTGTTTGCTTTCTCATCAGTGATCGGCAACTATGCTTATGCCGAATCGAATGTGCAGTTTATCAAAAGCCATTGGACGATTCTGGCGGTGTTCCGCATGTGTGTGCTGGGCATGGTGTATTTCGGCGCGGTAAACAGCGTGCCGCTGGTGTGGGATATGGCCGATTTGTCGATGGGCGTGATGGCTTTAATCAACCTAGTGGCTATTTTGGCTTTGTCGCCCTTGGTGTTTATGCTGCTCAAAGATTATCAGGCCAAGCTGAAGCTGGGCAAAGAGCCGCAGTTCAAGCTCTCTGAGCACCCGGGCTTGAAGCGGCGCATCAAGTCGGATATTTGGTAATTTGCTGCGATGATTGAAAAAGGCCGTCTGAAAAGATTTTCAGACGGCCTTTTGCTTTACCAGCCCACTTGAATCGAGCGCGCGCCCAAAAGGGCTTCGAGGCGGTGAAACAGATCGGCGCTGGGGCTGATGCTCCAGCGGGCGCCGGGGCGCAAATCGCCGCTGGCGGCTGCGTTGCCGTAGCTCAATTGCAGCGGGATGCGGCTGCCTTCTTGGCGGCTGCTTTCAATCAGCTCGGCCAATGCGCAAATGTCGTGATGCGGTGCCAAGCTGAGGCGCACGCTGCGGGCGAAGCGCTCGCGCGCGGTGGAGAGATCGAGCACGCTGTTGGCCATGATGCGCAGCGCATCACCGCCGCTGTAATCGTCGCGGCTGATTTTGCATTCCATAATCAGCACGCGGTCGGCTTTCAGACGGCCTGCCGCTTCTTCGAGCACTTGCCCGCTCACCATCACTTCGGCTTGGCCGTTTTGGTCTTCCACGGTGGCAAAGGCGATTTTGCCGCGCCGTCCCATCATGGTGCGCACGGCGGTAACGAAGCCGGCCACGCGCACATGCTCCTGCGGCTTGAGCTTGTTGAGGCGCAGCGGGGCAAATTGGCGCACTTCGGCGGCAAACGGGCCAAAAGGGTGGCCGGAAAAGTAAAAGCCGAGCACTTGTTTTTCTTCGGCGAGCTTTTCCGATTCGCTCCATTCGGGCGCATCGGCAAGCTGCACCGGCTCGATGGCGTCTTCCATCATGTCAAACAAGCCGCCTTGGTTGGCATTGGCCGCTTTTTGTTCGGCGTTGCTCATGGCCAAATCGATGTTGGCCAGAAGCATGGCGCGATTGGGGTGGATGCTGTCAAACGCGCCGCCGCGTATCAGCGATTCCACGGTGCGTTTGTTGATGTGCGCTTTGCCTACGCGTTCGCAAAAGTCGAGCAAATCTTGAAACGGCCCGCTTTGCCGTGCGGCCACAATCGCTTCCACCGCCGCTTCGCCCGTGCCTTTCACCGCGCCGAGGGCATAGCGGATTTGGCGTTGGTTGTTGGGGGTGAAGCGGTAATCGGATTGGTTGATGTCGGGCGGCAGAAATTCGAGGCCGTTGGCGCGCGCGTCGTCGTAAAAAAGCTTGAGTTGGTCGGTGTTGTCCAATTCGCTCGACATGGTGGCGGCCATAAATTCGGCCGGATAATGCGCTTTGAGCCAGGCGGTTTGGTAGGCCACCAGCGAATAGGCGGCGGCGTGTGATTTGTTGAAGCCGTAGCCGGCGAATTTTTCCATATAGTCGAAAATTTCGTCGGCTTTTTGCTGCGCAATGCCTTTTTCAGCCGCGCCGGCCACAAAAGTGGCACGCTGCTTCACCATTTCTTCCACTTTTTTCTTGCCCATGGCGCGGCGCAGCAAATCCGCGCCGCCCAGCGTGTAGCCGCCGATCACCTGCGCCGCCTGCATCACCTGCTCCTGATACACCATAATGCCGTAAGTGGGCGCGAGCACGTCGCTCAAAAGCGGGTGCAGGTATTCAAAGCGCGCGCCGTGCATGCGGTCGATAAAATCGGGGATCAAATCCATCGGCCCCGGGCGGTAGAGCGACACAAAGGCGATAATCTCTTCAAACTGCGTGGGCTTGGCCTTTTGCAGCATTTTTTTCATGCCGGTGGATTCAAACTGAAACACCGCAGTGGTGTTGGCGGTGGAAAAAATTTTGTAGGCGGCCGCATCATCAAGCGGAATCTGGCTCACGTCCACTTTTTCGCCGGTGGTTTGGGCGATAAAGTTTTGCGCCATTTCGATAATGGTGAGGTTGCGCAAGCCCAAAAAGTCAAATTTCACTAAGCCCACGTCTTCCACATCGCCTTTGTCATACATCGACACCGGCGAGGCCGATTCATCGGCCTGATACACGGGGCTGAAATCGGAAATTTTGCCCGGCGCAATCAGCACGCCGCCCGCGTGCATGCCCAAGCCGCGGGTGAGGTCTTCGAGCTTTTTGGCCAAATCGATTAATTGGCCGGCATCTTCGTTGTCAATCAGCGTTTGGATTTCCGGCTCCATTTCCATTGCTTTTTCAAGGCTCACCGGGCGGTTGGCCTCGAGCGGAATCAGCTTGGATAATTTGTCGCACAAACCAAACGGCAGCTCGAGCACACGCCCCACATCGCGAATCACGGCTTTGGACGACAGGGTGCCGAAAGTCACAATCTGGCTCACCGCATCGGCGCCGTATTTCTCGCGCACATATTCAATTACGCGGCCGCGGTTGCTCTGGCAGAAATCGATATCGAAGTCGGGCATGGACACGCGCTCGGGATTCAAAAAGCGTTCAAACAGCAGCGCATATTCGAGCGGGTCGAGGTCGGTGATGTTGAGCGCATAAGCCACAAGCGAGCCTGCGCCCGAGCCGCGCCCGGGGCCCACCGGGCAGCCGTTGTTTTTCGCCCAGTTGATGAAATCTTGTACGATAAGGAAATAGCCCGGAAAGCCCATTTGAATGATGATTTTCAGCTCGAAATCCAGCCGCGCCTGATATTCGGGCATCTGCGCCGCGCGCTCGGCTTCATCGGGGTAAAGCTGCACCATGCGCTCTTGCAGGCCTTGATTGGAAAGCAGGCTCAGATAATCATCGAGCGACATGCCGTCGGGCGTGGGAAATTGCGGCAGAAAGTTTTTGCCCAGCGTGATGTGGATATTGCAGCGCTTGGCGATTTCCACCGAATTTTGCAGCGCTTCGGGCAAATCGGCAAAGCGCTCGGCCATCACCTCGGGCGACACGAAAAACTGGCTCGGTGCAAATTCGTGCGGGCGCTTTTTATCCGCCAACACCCAGCCGCCGGCAATGCACACCCGCGCCTCATGCGCTTCGAAATCATCGGGGTTGGGAAACTGAGTCGGATGCGTAGCCACCACCGGCAAATCGAGCGCGGCGGCAATCTGCAGGCTGCCGGCCACCGAAGTTTCCCATTGCGGCCGCTCGGGCAGCCGCTGCAATTCCAAGTAAAACGCATCGGGAAACCAAGCCGCGTATTTTTGCGCGGCGGCTTGGGCGGCTTCTTCGTGGCCGTTGAGCAGATTGGCACCCACTTCGCCATAATGCGCGCCCGAAAGGCAGATCAGGCCGCTGTTGTCGCCATCGGCAAGCCAGCTTTGGCGCAGCTCGGCATGGTCGATATTGCGGTCTTTGCCCACATAAGCGGCGGTGAGCAATTCGCTTAAGCGCAGATAGCCCGCATCGTTTCTCACCATCAGCATCGCGCGAAAAGGCTTTTCGGGCGCTTCGGGGTTTTCAATCCACACATCGGCCGAGGCAATCGGCTTGATGCCGGCGCTGCGGCAGGCTTTGTAGAATTTCACCAAGCCGAAAGTGTTCATCAAATCGCTCACGCCCAGCGCCGGCAGGCCGTAAGCGGCAGCCTGCTTCACCGCTTGCTTGATGCGCACGGTGCCGTCGGTGATGGAAAATTCGGTGTGCAGGCGCAGGGGAATGTAAACAGGATCGGTCATGGCGGGGCTGTGTGAAAAAGCAAAACGCTATTGTAACAGGTTTCGTTTGCAGGGCAGGCCGTCTGAAGTTTTTTCAGACGGCCTTTAAGCAACAGACAAACCGCAACCGCACATGTGTTTTCGAGCCGGCGGCCCGGCTTTCAGACGGCCTTAAAAAGTATAGCGCAGCCCCACATTGAAATGGCGGCCGGGTGCGGTGAAGGCGTCGGCATTGGTGGCGTTGAAAGAAGAGGGAACGTCGCGGCCGAGCGATTGGTCGAAGCTGCCTGCATAAGTGCTGCGGGCGGCCAAGTAGGAAATGTCGCCCCAATCCCAATATTTTTGGTTGAAGAGGTTGGCTACGCCGGCCGAGAGGCTGAGCTTTTTGGTGGGGCGCCAATAAGCGCCCATATCCACCAAGGTGTAGTGGCGGGTGGGGTTATACATATTGCCGCTGATTTGATCGGATGATTTGCCGTTGGCGCGGGTGAGCAGCACATTGCCGCCCCAGCGTTCGGTGTCGTAGGCGGCGCCCAGTTGCAGCTTGAGCGGCAAAATGCTGTTGATGGGCTGCTTGCCGCCGTTGTTGTCGCCGCTGCCCTCGGTGTCGGCGCTGTTTTTGGTGTAGCCGCGGGCGAAGGCGAGATTGCCGTTGAGCGTCCAGCGTGGGGCGAATTTCCATGCGGCCTGCATTTCGGCACCGTAAATGCGCGCGCGGTCGAAGTTGTGGTATTGAATCAGCCACAATTGGCGGCCGGGAATGTAGGTTTGCTGGGTTTTGTAGTCGATAAAGTTTTTATAGAGGTTGTTGAAGGCGGCCAACCGGTATTCAACGGTGCCGGTGTTGCCGCGCACGCCGATTTCGAAGTTGTCGGCATATTCGGGCTTGAGCCGTGCATTGCCGATAATCGAGTAAACATTATTGATGCCCCAAGAGCTGGAGATTTGCTGGGAAGACGGGGCATGAAAGCCGCGCGAATATTGGGCATAAGGCTGAAAGGCGGCGGAATGTTTCCACACAGCGCCGATGCGCGGGCTCAGTGCGTAGCGGTGTTGTTTTTGCACCTGGGCAATGTCGCTGCTGATTTGTTGGTAGTCGGCTGTATCGGGGCTGAGTTGATAATAGTCGGCGCGCAGACCCGGTTGCAGCAGCCAGGTTTCGAAATCAATGTTGCCATCGGCATAAAGGGCGGCGGTGGTGCGCACGGTGTCGGCGGAGGGGTCGTGTATCGGGCTGAAGGGGCTGTTGGCGGCAGGCGTTTGCACGGCATCGTAGCGTAAATCGTGACGGGTAAATTGCAGGCCGTAGCGCCAATCGCCGGTATTGATGTGGCTGAGCGCTTCGCTGCGCACGCCCCACACAAGGTCGCGGGCGGCACCGGTGTCGGTGCGCGCGCTGCGGCTGTTGCTGCGTTGGCGCAGATTGTCGGTGCGGCTGTCTTGCCAGTAGATTTGGCTGTCGATTTGCTGCAAATGCTCCTCTTCGCTTTGGTAGCGGTGTGCCAGCGAGAGGCGGTTGCGGGTTTGGCTGTCGCGGGTGTGGTCTTCCGTGTAAGTGCCCAGCTGCGAGCGCTGATCCAGCCATTGATGGCGGCGCAAATGCTCGCCGGTGAGGCTCAGGCGGTGTTCGGGTGCAATCTGGAAATGGTGTTTGGTGAGGAAATAGCGGCTGTTGTAGTCTTGCGGGTCGGCTTCAGTGCGGCTTTGGCCGTCGCCGCCCACATGGCCGCGGGTTTCGGTTTCGTGGCCGAGGCGGTAAGTGCCCATTAGCATACCCTGCCAAATGCCGGTGCTTGCTGCTGCGCCGCCGCCGATATGGCGGCTGCTGTCGGTACTTTGATAGCCGCTTTGCACATAGGCACCGAAATTTTCGTTTTGCAGCACATCGGCCGGCTCCAGTGTTTTAAACTGCACCGAGCCGGCCAGCCCTTCGGCTTCGGCGCCGCGCGCGATGGTGGTGGCACGCAAGGCGGTGGGTTCGATAAAATTACCGCGCCCGAAAGCGAGCCCGGCTGAGGCGAAAATCCGGCTTTCCTGCGCTTCGGGCAGGGGAATGCCGTCCATGCTCATGCCCACGCGGTTGCCGCTCAGGCCGCGGATATTCACCGAATCATTGCCTTGGCGGGTGCGCTGCAAGGCGCTCACGGCCACGCCGGGCTGGTTTTTCAGCAAGGCTTTCAAATCGGCAGGTTGCTCGCGCTCGATCTGTGCGGCACCGATTTCGCTTACCGTGCGCGCAGGCGCGGTGGCCTGCACATTGACGGTGGGCAGCTCGATGGCGGTGTCGGTGGCATAAAGGGTGCTGCTGCAGGTGGCAAGAACGAAAGAGAGTCGGGTGAGTTGCATCGGGTTTCCGTGTGTGTATTGTTTTAAAGTGCCGATATTATAAATAATAATTATTTTTATTCAATGTAATATTTTTGAGAGTGGCGGCAATTTTTTCAGACGGCCTTGTGCGCACGCACCGCTTGGCCGAATTCTGCTAAAATTGCGCTCCGATTATCCGGCCGCCGATACAGGCCGTCTGAAAGCCCAATAGCCCGCAAATGAATATTTTTTATGAAGAATCCGGCCAATTCAAAGTGGCCGCCGTGGTGCAGAAAAACGATGCCACTTATCAGGTCGACACCCAACACGGCAAGCGCACCAAGGTGAAAGCCAATAATGTATTTGCCGAATTCGAGATGCCGATGGCTGATTTTCTGGAAAAAGCCCAAGCTGAAGCGGCCGAAATCGACACCGATTTGCTGTGGGAAGTGTGCGGCGAAGCCGAATTTTCCGCCACCGCCATTGCGGAAGACTATTTCGGCCATGCGCCGAGCCAAATCGAGCTGGCCGCCACGCTGATGGCGCTTTATGGCGCGCCAATGTATTTCTATAAAAAAGCCAAAGGTGTGTTTAAAGCCGCGCCGGAAGAAACGCTCAAGCAGGCATTGGCCGCCATCGAGCGCAAAAAGCAGCAAGATGCGCAAATCGAAGCGTGGGCGGCCGAGCTTCAGCAAGGCGGCCTGCCCGCCGAAATCAGCGCCGATTTGAAAACCATTCTGCACGCGCCCGACAAACAGGCGCTCACTTATAAAGCCTTCACCAAAGCGGCCGATGCCATGAAGCTCTCGCCCCTGGCTTTGGCGCAGCAAAGCGGCGGCGTGGCTTCGATTCCGCAATATTTGCGCGACGGCTTCGAAATGAAATATTTTCCGCGCGGCATTGCCTTTGCCGATTTGCCCGTGCCCGCTTTGGCTGATTTGCCCCGCGCCGAAGTGGAAGCCTTCTCAATTGACGATGACGCCACCACCGAAGTGGACGATGCCTTGAGCCTCACCGATTTGGCCGGCGGCGGCAAACGCGTGGGCATACACATTGCCGCACCCGCGCTGGCCATCGCGCCCGGCAGCGACATGGAAAAAACCATCGCTGAGCGCCAAAGCACCGTGTATTTCCCCGGCGACAAAATCACCATGCTGCCCGAGAATTGGATCGCCGCCTTCAGCCTCGATGCCGGCGGCTACCGCCCCGCTGTGAGCATTTATTTCGATGTGGATGCCGATTTCAACGTCAGCGCGCCGGGGTGCAAAATCGAAGCGGTAAACATCGTGGAAAACCTGCGCATTCAGGCCATCGAGCCGCATTTCAATGCCCAAAGCGGCCTAGATGCCGAGGGCGCAGCCCTGTTTGCCCACCACCGCGATTTGATTTGGTTTTACCAATTGGCCATCGCCCGCCAAAAAGCGCGCGGCAAATACGAGCCTGAGCGTGCTGCACAATATGATTACAGCATCGAATTGGCTTCAGACGGCCTGGTTTCCGTGGCCCGGCGCGAGCGCGGCTCGCCCATCGACACCTTGGTGAGCGAAATGATGATTCTGGCCAACAGCACCTGGGCCCAAATGCTCGACCAAGCCGGCCTGCCCGGCCTTTTCCGCGTGCAGCCCGCGGGCAAAGTGCGCATGAGCACCCAATCCGAGCCGCATATCGGCATGGGCGTGCAGCATTACGGCTGGTTTACCTCACCGCTGCGCCGCGCCGCCGACTACATCAACCAAAAGCAGATCATCAGCCTGATTGACCCGCAAGCCGCGCCGCTTTATCAGAAAAACGATGCCGATTTATTCGCCGCGCTGCGCGATTTCGACACC
>ERZ795062.3233-NODE-3233-length-10109-cov-3.121046_pt1 | contig 10109 bp, 8 predicted proteins | sample MGYA00375146_ERZ795062 | MGnify/ENA primary metagenome ERZ795062 (study PRJEB30191, sample SAMN05720281) | activated sludge metagenome | isolation source: Anaerobic digester | place: USA | collected 2015-07-16 ...
TTCATTTTTGCAACCTCCTTTTTATCTTTTTCTATCTGTCGATTTGCTTTTTAGCATTCTAACCTAAATTTTGTTTCTCTGTATTTCAATATGTTATCGCAACCTCCTGGATAGCTAATACGAACCTTTCCACACCTCACCAGCATAGGTCCCATTAAAAAAATTGAAGATCGCATCTCTCTTACCAAATGTTCGGGAACTTCATGAGATGAAAGAGTACTTGAATCAACAACCAATACCGAATCTTCACTGTAGACTTTACAGCCGAGCGCCTTCAAGATCTTTATCATGGAGTCTACATCTCTAAGAACAGGGCAATCATGTAATATATTTTGTTTGCCATTGATAATCGTTGCCGCCAAAATAGGAAGAACTGCATTTTTGGCTCCCCCTACTCTTACCTCTCCCTCTAATCGGTTTTCCCCGGATATGATAAATTTGCCCACAATTCCACCCCCGAGTCGCTTAAATACCTAAATTTTGCTATGTATATTCCTAAATCAAAATTTTTTCTGAAATGAATTTCCAAAGAATAAGCAATATATTAATTAGTTTATGCATATTTCTCGAAGGTGTTACTAAATACGTACTACTTCTTCATCAGTTCCAAAAGCTCTTCATAAATCAGATCGGTAGCATTCGTTTTTGCCAATTCTTTGCTCCTTAAGCTCATATCCGACAATTTGCTCCTATCTTTCATAAAAAAATGAATCAGTTCGATCATTTTGGAAGGGGTTAAGTCTTTTTCCAACAATACAACAGCTGCACCGTTTTTTTCCAATACCTTTGCATTATATTCCTGATGGTTGTTGGTAACATAGGGCGATGGAATTAAAATAGCCGGTAGTCCCATCGCAGTAACCTCTGCCAATGTAATAGCTCCAGCCCTGCATACCACTAAATCGCATGCTCCCATAAATTTTGGCATCTCATAGGCATATGGCTGGATTGCCAAATTATCGCCTTTCAAACCAATCTTTTTGTATGAACGCATGAATTCTTCATAATGTTTTTCTCCCGTGATATGTAGGAGATGGATATCTGTTCTCCCAGCAAAATGTTTCAAAACATCAATCATCGTCTGATTAATCTTTTCTGCGCCCCTGCTTCCACCAAAAACCATCACCACCAAACGATCATCAAAAATTCCAATTCTCTCCGGCAAGAATTTTTATCTAAATTTAAAAATTCTTTTCGAACCGGATTTCCTGTAACGATCAATTTTTCTTTGTGGGAAAAATATTTTTGAGACTCTTCAAAACTGATAAAAACCTTATCTACATACTTGCCCAAGATCTTATTCGTAATGCCTGGTATGACGTTTTGTTCATGAATAGCAGTTTTTATATTTAGCATAGAAGCGATAAAAACAACAGGCCCACAAACATATCCTCCTGTTCCTATCACTAAATCCGGTTGAAACGTTTTAATAACCTGAAATGAATCCTTTAATCCCATAAACAGATCTTTTATCGATTTTAACAGCTCAAAAGATAATTTCCTTTTAAACCCGCTAACGGTGATCGTCTTTAGGGAATATCCGGCTTTGGGGACCAATTGATTTTCTAATCCTCTATGCGTTCCTACAAATAAAATTTCAACATCCTGCATATTTTCTTTTATTTTATTTGCAATTGCAATCGCAGGATAAATATGCCCTCCTGTTCCTCCTCCTGAGATCAATATCTTCATCGCTTCAACTCCTATCCAACTTGGAATGCCTAGATATATTCAATAAAACACCCATCGCTGCCATAAATAATGCGAGTGAATTCCCTCCCCAACTAATAAAAGGAAGTGGAATTCCCGTAACAGGCATTGATGACGTCGCCACGGCTATATTGATAATCACTTGAACAGCAACCATCGTTATAATTCCCGTAGCGATCAAGCATCCAAACAAATCTGGCGCATTGATAGCAATCCGTATGCCCCTCCAGATCAATAATAAAAAAAGAATGATTACAGTTGTACAACCTACAAAGCCTAACTCCTCTCCAATCACTGCAAATATAAAATCATTTTGCGGTTCGGGAATATATAAATATTTTTGAACGCTTTTCCCAAGTCCTACGCCAAATAATCCTCCGGAACCCAATGCCAACAGCGACTGGATTACTTGATAACCTGTATCTTGCGGATCGGAAAAAGGGTCTAAAAATCCTACAAGTCTCCTCATTCGATACGGTTCTGCAATAATCATCAAGATCAATGCTGCCACTCCTGCAAATCCCATAGCTGCTACATGAATCCAGCGCATTCCTGTAACAAACATCATGGATGCAATAATCACCGCGATGGTCATGGCTGTGCTTAAATTCGGCTGCTTTAGAATCAATGCGGCATAGATACCGATAATCAAAAGGCAAGGAAGCACACCATAAAAAAAACTTTTTATCCTTTCGGGCTTCTGCGAGAGAAATGAGGCTACAAAAAATATAGCGCATATTTTGCTGATCTCTCCCGGCATAATGGTAATAGAACCTACTCCCAACCATCTTTTTGCCCCATTATACTCGATCCCCAAAGGAGTCAGTACCAGTATCAATAAAATTAAACTAAAAAAATATCCGATTACAGCGATTTTTTTATATTTTTTGTAATTAAAATTCATCGTCGCTAACATGCTGACAAATCCCAGTCCTGCCCATATTAGTTCTCTTTTTAAAAAGTGATAAGAATCCCCCATTTTTGATAATGCATAATAATGACTGGAACTAAAAACCATAATGATCCCGATGACAACCAATGTTAAAACGGTTAACATTAATGTGAAATCACTGGATTTTTTTTTGGTCATCCATTATGACCTCCTTATTTTTTCAACACATTCTTTAAAATGCCTTCCTCTCACCTCAAAATTCGGGTACATATCCCAACTCGCACAAGCCGGAGATAATAATACAGTATCTCCTTTCTGGGCAATCTTTACAGCTTCTTCTACAGCTTCATCCATCTTTTTTACAACTGTGACATGAACAAATCCGTTTTTTTCAGCTGTATCCTTTATCCGCTGTGCAACTTCCCCTAATACAACCATATGTTTTACTTTCCCTTTGAATGCCCGGATCAGCTCATCAAAATCATTGCCTTTATCCATCCCTCCTGCAATCAATACGATAGGCTCTTGAACAGCTTCTATAGCCCGAATCGTTGCATCCGGATTCGTCCCCTTTGAATCATTTATAAATCGAACCCCTTCAAATTCTGCAACGAATTCTATCCGATGTTCTACTCCTTTAAATTCCTTCAAAGTTTTGATGATCATTTCTTTTGGAATTCCTGCCCAAAAAGCGATTGCAATCGCAGCCAGTGCATTTTCCAGATTGTGTTTTCCAGGGATTTTTAAATCTTTTGTTTTGCATAGGATCTCATATGGTTTTCCATACTCCTTTATTACAATATTTTCTCCTACAACAAAAACTCCTTTATCCAATTCCTTTTCTCGACTAAAAAAGATCACATTTGCTTTGGAGTTTTGTGATAACCGGTAAGTCAATTCATTGTCTGCATTTAATATGAGGAAATCCTGTTCTCTCTGGTTTTTAAAAATATTTGCTTTCGCTAAGATATAATTTTCCATTGTTTTATGCCTGTTTAAATGATCGGGGGTAATATTGAGTATCGCAGCAATCTTAGGTCGAAAATCGACAATGCTCTCTAATTGAAAGCTACTGACTTCCGTTATTAACACCGTATCTTTGCTTGTTTCCAAAGCCTTTGAAATCGCTGCGATTCCTATATTCCCTACAACAAAAGCTTCTTTTCCTGCGTTTTCAAAAATTTCTCCAACCAATGCTGTCGTCGTTGTCTTTCCATTGGTTCCAGTTATTGCAATAAATTTTCCGTTGCTGAGCCGGTAAGCCAATTCCAGCTCCCCTATAATCGGTACTTTTTTGGCCCTGGCCTCCTGAAGAAAAGGTAAATCTGTAGGAATGCCCGGGCTTAAAACAATGAGATCAAAATCAGAGACATCTTCCGGCTCCCTGCCTAAACTCAATTGTAATTTATCCAAATCCAAAAAATCTATCGCATCCGCCAGTTCTTTTTCTGTTTTTTTGTCATAAATGGTTACATTTGCTTTCAGTTTCATCAATACTTCCACTGCAGCAATTCCCGAGGTCCCCAATCCTGCTACGAGCACATTCTGATTCTCTATCTTCAATTTATGCACCTGCTTTCATAAAACATTTCATTTTTATATCTATTTTATATCTATTCATTTAATTTAAGATAGCAAGCCCTATAATGCACAGCAAAAGCGTTATTCCCCAAAAAACGGCAACCACTTTTGTCTCTTTCCAGCCTTTTAATTCATAATGATGATGTAGGGGACTCATACGGAAAATTCGTTTCCCTGTAAGTTTAAAAGAAGCAACCTGTAAAATAACCGATAGGGCCTCAATAAAATAGATTCCTCCTACAATCGGAATAAATAGCGTTAGATTCAAGAGAATTGCAGTCGCTGCAACCGCTCCACCCAATGCCATCGAACCTGTATCCCCCATAAATACTTTGGCAGGATGGGCATTAAATCTTAAAAAACCTAAACAAGCCCCCGTAGCTGCCCCACAAAATATCGAAATGCTCGGATATCCCCAAGCCATTGAAACCAAACTAAAAAAAGAAAAAACAATCAAGGTAACTCCGGCTGCTAATCCATCCAATCCATCTGTTAAATTGACGCTATTGACTGTTGCTACAACCACGAGAATGATAAAAGGTATATATGCAATTCCCAGATCCCAATACTGATTCAAAAACGGAATGAGCAATTTTGTTCCTGAAATCGATACTTGAGATTGATAAATCGCAATGATAGCCGCAATAATTGTTTGACCGATAATTTTTTGGTATGCTCGAAGGCCTAGATTTCTTCTCAAAACGACCTTTATAAAATCATCAATAAATCCTATCAGTCCAAATCCAACTACTGCAAATAACACAACATATAAATCCTTATTAACAATCCCTGCTGTCAAACTTGCTACGAGCATTGCTGCAATCATGATCAATCCGCCCATGGTCGGTGTCCCCGATTTAATCATATGTGACCTAGGCCCATCTTCTCGAATGCTTTGTCCTACCTTTAGCCGTTGTAAAAGCGGTATGACAATCGGACCCAAAACAAGTGTAATCAAAAATGATACGATGATGGTGATGATCAATTGCTTATACTGTATCATTCAATTATCTCCTCTCTTGTATGTACTCTACAATTTCCTCCATTTTCATCCCTCTCGATCCTTTCACCAGTACGCCGTCCTGTTCGCACAAGATCTCTTGTAAAACATCAATCGCCTCTTGATTATTTGCACAAGCAAAAATATGAGACTGATAAAATCCATTTTCTACTGCCCCTTTTCCAATATAAGCAGCTTGTTCCCCTACCGTGACCAAAAAATCAATCGGATGCCGCGCAATCTCTTTTCCAATATCATAATGCCCTTTTTGCGCATAACTTCCCATTTCTAACATATCTCCCAAAACCGCAATCTTTCTATTTGAAGCAATTGTAGCAAATACAGCGATCGCTGCTTTCATCGAATCTGGACTTGCATTATACGAATCATCAAGCACTTTTATATTGCTACGCGTCGAAATGATATTTAACCGCATATTATTCCCTTGAAAAGCTTGAAGCCCTTCAGAAATGCGGTCCGGTTCTACGCCGAGCACATATCCAATTGCAATTGCACATAAGGCATTATAAATATTATGTTTTCCGGGAACTTGCAAAACAAAATCATAATCCTGTCCTTGTAGGGATGCTTTAAATTGAATCCCCTTTTCTCCTATTTCATCTATAGAAATTGCTTGAAAATCACAGTCTTTATGAAATCCGACAAAATATTTTTGGTAAGGCGTATTTTGACTCTTTAACTTTCCTAAGAATTCATCATCTCCATTGGCAATCAATATATGTTCTCTTTGATCAAAATACTTCGTAATCTCCATTTTTGCTTTGAATATATTTTCTCTGGAACCAAGTTTTTCAATATGAGAAGTTCCAATATTCGTAATAACTCCAATCTTTGGTTTCACAATCCTGCATAATTTTTCAATTTCATGAAAACCGCTCATGCCCATTTCAAAAATCACAACTTCGTGTTCCGGTTCCACTTGAAATGCTGTCAAAGGGACACCGATATGATTGTTGTAGTTTCCCTCATTTTTTAAAACGCGGTATTTTCGGGAAAGTATCGAATAAATCATTTCCTTTGTCGTTGTCTTTCCTGTACTTCCCGTAACACCGATGACGATCGCATCCATTTTCGATAGATAATAATTCGCTAAATCATGAAGTGCTTGCAGTGGATCATCCACTCGAATGAGCGCACTTCCGTTTTTCTCTGCAATGGATACAACCGATGCCTCAGATTGCTTGAGCAAAGAGGCAGCAGCCCCTGCATGAATTGCATTTTCAATATAATCGTGCCCATCAAATCGATCTCCTTTTAGAGGGACAAACAATTCATCAGCATTTATATTCCTCGAATCCGTTGAAACTCCTGTAATCCATTGTTCACGCTTTCCTGTGAGCAATTCCCCTTTTGTTGCATGAATAATCTCTTCAATCGTTAGTCTCATTTTTATACTTCCTCCTGAACATTTCTTCTGCCACCTTCCGATCGTCAAAGTCAATCACATTGTTCCCTAAAATTTGATACGTTTCATGTCCCTTTCCTGCGATCAAGACCACATCCTCCGGAGCGCTCATGTATACCGCTTCTCGAATCGCATCTTTTCTATCCTCTATCATTTTATATTTACAAACCGTATCTTTTATTCCTAATTCAATCTCATTCATAATCATAATCGGATCTTCCGTTCTTGGGTTATCACTGGTAATGATACAATAATCCGAAAGCTCTCCTGCAATTCTTCCCATGATTGGTCTTTTTGTTTTATCTCTGTCTCCCCCACAACCAAAAACGGTAATCACCTTTCCTTGAGCAAACTCTCGAACCGCCTTCAGAACATTTTCCAAAGCATCCGGTGTATGGGCATAATCAACAATGATGGTATGATCCCCCGTTCCAGGAATCAGTTCAAAGCGCCCTGGAACGCCATCTACTGATTCGAGTCCTTTTTTGATAGACTCGAATGAATAACCCAGTACAAAAGCAACCGCTGCCGCTGCCAAACAATTATATACAGAAAACAAACCAGGTGTACGAAAGAATATATCCCCTTCAAATTCAGGTGTTACCAATGTAAATTCTGTTCCTTTTAAAAAAACACGAATATTTTTTGCATAAATATCGGAACGCTCATGGATTCCATATGTAAAAAGGGGAACCGGAAGATCTTTTATCTCTTTTACAATTTCTTTTCCGTTTTCATCATCGACGTTGATAATATTCGCTGAAGTTGTTTTATAAAATAACTTTTTTTTCGCATTTCTATAATTTTCAAGATTTTCATGAAAATCGAGATGATCCCTTGTCAAATTTGTAAATACACCAATACGATATTGAATCTCATCAACCCTGTTCATTTCTAAAGCGTGAGATGAGACTTCCATTGCGCATGTATGTACTCCTTGATCGACCATCTTTCGAAATAATTTCTGTAGCTCCAAAGATTCAGGTGTTGTATTCCTAACAGGATATGTCTTTCCTAAAATTTTACAGGCAATCGTTCCAATCAAACCGCAGTGAACCCCAATTGATTCAAAGATATTTTGAAGCAAATGGGTTATGGTCGTCTTTCCATTTGTCCCGGTAATCCCGATAACATTCATGTTTTGAGTCGGATTCCCATAAAAATTTGCTGCTATTTTTGCCAATGCTTTTCTGCTATTTGACACCCGAATAACGGCAATGTCCTCAGGCGCTTCGATATCTTTTTCAACGATTAAAGCCAAAGCACCCTGTTCGATAGCCTTTTGCGCATAGATATGACCATCCGTATAAAATCCCTGAATACATACAAAAATATCGCCTGCTTTTATTTCCCTTGAATCATATGCAATCCCTTTGATATCGATATCCAAATTGCCTCCTACATCGACCGTCTCTAAACCTTCGATTAATTCTCTCAACTTCATACCGTTCTCCCCTTGCTCAACGAAATTAATATCCTGATAAAATTATTGCCTATCCCTATTGTTCGTAAACAAAACTCATGAAAAGGCAACTTAAACCATTCGTAAATGTTGATTTAAGTTGCCTTTCTGTTTTTCATCCCATTTCTTATTATAGCATAGATTTTTCTTTTTTTTATTTTATATCATGCAACTAATTTTATTTATTTTCGAAGGTATAGAATAATTACAGACTGCTCAGAAATTTTCCCTCCTGGCTTTGGAAATTGGTCGATAACAACCATATCAGGATTTTCAACATTTACCGGTTCCGTCTCGTATTTTAGATTTTGTTCAGATAAAATTTGTGCTGCTTCTTTCAACGATTTGCTCCTAACCTCTGGTACAGTAACTTCTTTCTTTTGGTATTCTTCTGCTTCTTCTTCACTAAATTTCGGTTCAACATCTAAGTAGCGCAACGTATCCTGTAAAATTTGATGAGCAGCCGGAGCTGCAGTCAAGCTTCCAAAATGAACGCCTTGCGGCTCATCAACCACGATCAACACGGCAAGCTTTGGATCATCAATGGGAGCTAATGCGATAAATGATGAATAAACTTTCCCTGCAGCATATCTCCCATCTTCAATTTTATCTGCAGTCCCTGTTTTCCCACCAATTCGATAACCAGGTATGTAGGCGCTTTTCCCTGAACCTTCTACAACTACGGTTTCCATCATCTCCCTTAACTCTTTTGCTGTTTTCTCCGATACAGCCTGGCGGATCATTTTCGGTTCGTAGCGATGAATCACATTTCCTGAATCATCTATCAACTCTTTCACAATTCGCGGTTTCATTAATTTTCCATCATTCCCAATAGCAGATATTGCATTGATTAGCTGAAGAGGCGTAACTGAAATCCCATGTCCGTAAGAAATCGTAGAAAGCTCTACCGGTCCTACATTAGCCTTGTTTTGTATGATTGCCTTCCCTTCTCCCGGCAGATCAACCCCTGTAGGTTTGCTAAAGCCTAAAGAATCAATATATTTGTAATACTTATCAATGCCCAACCTCTGCCCGACCTCTATAAATACTGGATTGCAGGAATTCTGCATTGCTTGCGTAAATGTTTGCGCTCCATGGGGATTGTAATATCTCCAGCATCTTAAACGCTGACCGGATACAGTAATGTGTCCAGAACAATGGAATGGGGAATCGGCTTCTACAACTCCCTCTTCTAATCCCGCGGCAGCTGTTACCAATTTAAACGTTGAGCCTGGCTCATATGTATCGCTAATAATTGGATTTCTCCACATCTCGTTCCAAATTTTCTGTTTCCCTTCTGTATCTGCTATTTCATACTCTCTTCGCTGATTTTCATCTAAAGGAATCCTCGGCTGATTTGGATCATAATCCGGCTTGATCGCCATCGCCAAAATATCTCCGGTTTCGGGTTCCATTACAATCCCAAAAACACGTTTCGCTTTCGTTTCTGCCAATGTATCTTGAATTGCCTTTTCCACAAAATGTTGAATCACTTCATCGATCGTCAGCACAACATTTAAACCATTTTCAGCCTCAAAATATTTTTCTACCCCATATGGAAGTTGTCTTCCGGCAGCATCCGTGTTTTTGATCCACCTTCCCGGAAGACCGCTTAAATATTTATCATATTCCAATTCGATCCCTACAAGCCCTCTATTATCATCAGTCGTATGCCCCAAAATATGCGCAGCAAAATTTCCAAAAGGATAATATCGTTTATTATCCTCCGCAATCCATATTCCCTCTAATTTTGCTTCTCGAATCGCATCCGACTGCTTTTTGTCAATCCATTTCTTTATCTTTACCAATCCTATATTTCTAGAAGATAGTTTTTCTCTCACTTCTTCTTCATCCATCTCAAGGATTTCCGAAAGTTTTTTAGCCGTTTCATCTAATTTCCCCGATTTTTCTACTTCAACGGGCCTCGCCCAAACCGTATTGGTACTAGCGCTAACAGCAAGTTCTTTTCCCTTCCGATCATAAATAGTGCCCCTTTTTGCAGGTATCGGAATGTCCCTTGTCTGCTGCTCCAATGCAA
>ERZ795062.3239-NODE-3239-length-10092-cov-10.661453_pt1 | contig 10092 bp, 10 predicted proteins | sample MGYA00375146_ERZ795062 | MGnify/ENA primary metagenome ERZ795062 (study PRJEB30191, sample SAMN05720281) | activated sludge metagenome | isolation source: Anaerobic digester | place: USA | collected 2015-07-16 ...
ATGTGGATAATGTGGATAAAGTGGATATTTTTTAGACAAGCTCTATTGGATAAAATACATCTTTGTATTTTTATTTTCGTTGCAAAAATAACAGTATTGCAATATTATCCCTTCTCTTGTATAATAAAATCGATGCTACTTTTAAATCCACCATTTAGTAAAAAATACTATGTTTAAATCGTGGATTTTAGGGTATCATATTATGGATAAATTTAGGAAGGAGTGGTAAAATGGTAGCAAAGAAAACTCCCCTTTATGATGAGCATGTAAAACTTGGGGGAAAAATAGTTGATTATGCAGGATGGTTCCTTCCAGTACAATATGAAGGTCTAATTCCAGAACACGAGGCAGTAAGAAATGCAGCAGGATTATTTGACGTATCTCATATGGGAGAAATAGTAGTTAAAGGTGAGGATGCTTTAGCATATTTACAATACTTAACAACAAACGATATAGCATCAATAGAAACTGACCAGATAATATATACAATGATGTGCTATCCTGATGGAGGAGTAGTAGATGATTTTTTAGTGTATAAGTATGCTGACGATGAGTATCTACTCGTTGTTAATGCTGCTAATACAGACAAGGATTTTAAATGGATGATAGACAATAAAAAGGACTTTAATATCATCATTGAAAACATTTCCGATCAAATTGGTGAAGTAGCTATTCAAGGACCTAAGTCTGAAAAAATATTACAAAAGTTAACAGATACAGACTTATCAAAGATCAAACCATTTCATTTTGATAGAAAAGTTAATATATCAGGTGTAGAGTGTATGGTATCTCGAACTGGCTATACTGGCGAAGATGGATTTGAAATATATACATCTAAGGATGATATAGTTAAAATTTGGAATGCTATACTAGAAGCCGGTAAAGACGAGGGAATTAAACCAGCAGGTTTAGGATGCAGGGATACCCTTAGATTTGAAGCAACTATGCCTTTATATGGAAATGAAATATCAAAAGATATTACTCCATTAGAAGGGGGATTGAAATTTGCCGTAAAATTAGATAAAGAAGAAGATTTTATAGGCAAAGAGGCTCTTAAGAAGCAATGGGAAGAAGGATTGACTAGAAAAGTTGTTGGATTTGAAATGATAGAAAGAGGTATACCAAGAGAAGGCTATGAAGTATATAAAGATGGGAAAAAGATTGGCCATGTGACCACAGGATATATGTCACCAACTCTTAAAAAGAGTATAGGAAATGCACTAATAGATATTAATGAAGCTGAAATAGGCAATGAAATAGATATAATGATTAGGAAAAAACCTGTAAAAGCTAAAATCGTTAGTAGAAAATTTTTAAAATAATTAAATAAAATTAATATAAATTAATGATAATTAAGGAGGGCTAAACAATGAAGGTTTTAAAAGATTTGTATTATACAGAAGATCATGAGTGGCTTAAAGTTGAAGGAGATGAGGCATATATAGGTCTTGCTGATTATGCACAAGATCAATTAGGGGATATTGTATATGTAGAACTTCCAGAAATTGATGATGAATATGAAAAAGAAGAAGCTTTTTCTGCAGTAGAATCAGTAAAGGCAGCAGCAGATGTTTATATGCCAGTAGATGGAAAGATAGTAGAAGTAAATGAAGAATTATTAGACGATCCTGGCTTATTAAACCAAGATCCTTATGAAAACTGGATAGTAAAAATTGAAATAGCAGACAAATCTCAATTAGACGATTTAATGACAAGTGAGGAATATGAAAAGTTCTTAGATGAGGAGGTTTAATTATGTATCCTTACATCCCAAACACTAAAGAAGATGAACAGAGGATGTTGGAAGTTATAGGAGTTAATTCAATAGATGATCTATTTAGCGATATACCTGAGGATGTGAAATTAAAAAGAGATTTAAATCTCAATCCCTCCATGTCAGAACTAGAAGCAGCCAAATATATGAAAAAATTAGCAGAATCCAACACCCCTATAGATGATTTAACTTGTTTTTTGGGTGCAGGTGCATATGACCATTATATACCTTCAATAGTAGGGCATATCACCTCAAGAAGTGAATTTTATACTTCTTATACCCCATATCAAGCTGAAATAAGTCAAGGTACATTACAATATATATTTGAATATCAAACTCTCATATGTAATTTAACAGGAATGGATGTATCTAATGCTTCCTTATATGATGGGGGAACAGCTATTGCTGAGGCAGCTTTCATGGCATCTAATATAACTAGGAGAAATAAAGTAGTTATATCTAAGACAGTTAATCCAGAATACAGAAAAGTCCTAAAAACCTATGCTCATCTTCAGCAAATTGAAGTAGTTGAAATAGATGATAAAGAAGGAGTAACGGATTTAGACCAATTAAAAAATCATGTTGATAACAAAACTGCAGCAGTAATAGTTCAAAGTCCAAACTTCTTTGGCATAATTGAAGATTTAGAAACCATTGGAGAGATAGCTCATAGCCAAAAGAGGACTATGTTTGTAACCTCTGTAGACCCAATATCTTTAGGAATTCTTAAAACTCCAGGTTCTCTAGGAGCAGATATAGTAGTAGGAGAAGGACAGTCTATGGGAATGCCCCTTGCTTTTGGTGGACCATATCTTGGATTTATGGCAACTAAAAAAGCTCATATGAGAAAATTGCCTGGTAGGATAGTGGGAGAAACTGTAGATGTAGATGGAAATAGAGCTTTTGTACTTACACTACAAGCTAGGGAACAACATATTAGAAGGGAAAAAGCAACTTCCAATATATGCTCTAATCAAGGAGTCAATACATTAGCAGCTACAGTATATCTTGTTACCTTAGGAAAAGAAGGATTAAGAGAAGTAGCAACTCAGGCAACTCAAAAAGCTCATTATGCATTTGAACAAATAACTAAATCAGGCAAATACAAACCATTATTTGACAAACCTTTCTTTAAGGAGTTTGTAGTAACAAGTTCTGTAGATGCAGATGAAATAAACAAGAAGTTATTAGAAGAAAAAATACTTGGAGGTTACTCATTAGGAAGAGAATATCCCCAATATAAAAATGGAATACTCTATGCAGTCACTGAGAAGAGGACAAAAGAAGAAATTGATACCTTAAGTTCTGTATTGGAGGGGATAATATGAAAACATATAATAAATTAATATTCGAATTATCAAAGCCAGGAAGAACTGCCTATAGGTTACCAGAAAATGATGTAGATCAAGTAGCCCTTGAGGAGTTAATTCCTGAAGAATATTTGAATAAAGATGAGTTAGACCTTCCAGAATTAAGTGAAGTAGACATAATAAGACATTACACTAATCTTTCCAATAAAAACTTTGGTGTAGATACAGGTTTTTATCCATTAGGCTCTTGTACTATGAAATATAATCCAAAGATAAATGAAAATATGGCAGCACTAGATGGATTTGCAAATATACATCCATTACAACCAGAAGAGACAGTACAAGGTGCTCTTAGATTGATGTATGAAATTGATAGAGCATTATGTGAAATATCCGGTATGGATAAGATGACATTGCAACCAGCAGCTGGAGCTCACGGTGAGCTTACAGGTTTAACTTTAATAAAAGCTTATCATGAAAATAGAGGAGATACTAAGAGAACCAAGATAATAGTTCCAGACTCAGCTCATGGTACTAATCCAGCATCAGCAGTAATGGCAGGATTTGATACAGTAGAGATTAAATCCACAGAAGAAGGACTAGTGGATTTAGAAAGCTTAAAAGCTGTATTAAATGATGAAATTGCTGGCTTGATGCTTACAAATCCAAATACATTAGGATTATTTGATAGAAATATTAAAGAAATAGCGGATTTAGTTCATGAAGCAGGAGGATTGGTTTATTACGATGGTGCTAATGCCAATGCTATACTAGGTAAAGCCCGTCCAGGAGATATGGGATTTGACGTAGTTCATTTTAACATACACAAAACTTTCTCCACACCTCATGGTGGCGGTGGACCAGGTTCAGGTCCTGTTGGAGTAAAGGAATGTTTGTTGGAATTTTTACCAGTACCAACAGTTGAAAAAGATGGAGATAGGTACTATTTAAACTATGATATTCCAAAATCCGTAGGTAAGATGAAGGATTTCCACGGTCATTTCAATATATTGGTTAGGGCTTATACCTATATATTGACTATGGGTAGGGATGGATTGAAGAAAGCAAGTGAGATGGCAGTATTAAATTCTAACTATTTAGCCCATAGATTGAAAGATCATTATAATTTACAAGAAAATGCTATCTTTAAGCATGAATTTGTATTAGCTGGATTAAAAGGTGATTTTTTAGATGTAAGTACTTTAGACGTAGCAAAGAGGCTGTTAGACTATGGCTATCATCCACCAACAATATATTTCCCACTTATAGTAAATGAAGCACTAATGCCAGAACCAACAGAGACAGAAAGCAAAGAAACTTTAGATGAATTTGCAGAGGCACTTATTAAGATAGCAGAAGAAGCAAAAGAAAATCCAGAAATACTAAAAGAAGCACCCCATGATACTCCAGTAAGGAGAGTAGATGAAACAAGAGCAGCAAGGAATCCTATACTCAAATATGAAGGGTAGGTGTAATATTAGTTGAGCAAAAATATAGCAGTTATAGGAGCAGGTCCAGGAGGGTATGTAGCAGCTATAAGAGGAGCTCAACTAGGTGCTAATATCTATTTAATAGAGGAAAGGGAAGTAGGGGGTACATGCCTTAATAGAGGCTGTATCCCTACTAAAACTTATTTTAGAAACGCTGAAATAATGCGTACTCTAAGGCGTTCCAAAGAATTTGGGATTACAGTAGATAACTTCAAATTAGATGGCAAAGCACTACAGGAGAGAAAGAAAGCTGTAGTTGGCCAACTAGTAGGTGGCATCGAAAAGTTGATATCCTCATATAATAATATTGAATTCATACCTGGAAGAGCTTCTATTAAGGATAAAAATACCATAGTTATAGATTTAAAAGATGGAAACCCTCGTGAAATATCTGTAGACAATATAGTCATAGCTACAGGCTCTAAGCCTACTATGACCGAAACCAAAGGAATAGATTTAGAAGGGGTAATCACAAGTGATGATCTTTTAGAGATGGAAGAGATACCAGAAACTCTAATAGTAGTAGGCGGTGGAGTAATAGGGCTGGAGTTTGCTAGCATATATCAGGAATTAGGTTCCCAAGTTATACTCCTTGCATCTAGAATATTAAAAAATGTGGACATGGAGTTAACAAGGAGATTGCCTATGTTCTTTAAGAAACAAGGCATGGAAACCTATGTAGATATAAGAGCAAAGGAAATAGTAAAAGAAGGAGACAAACTAAAGGTAATTGCTAGATATAAAAACAAAGATAAAGAAATAGAAGTAGTTGGAGATAAGGTACTTATAGCATCAGGCCGGGGCCCTGTAGTAGAAGGTTTAAATCTCGATGGTGTAGGAGTTGAATATGATCACAAGGGCATAAAGGTTAATGAACATTTTGAAACAACAACAGAAGGTATATATGCTATAGGAGATGTAAATGATTTAGGGATTCAATTAGCTCATGTGGCTTCTAGTCAAGGTATATATGTAATGGAAAGATTGATGGGATTAACACCAGATATTAATTTGGATGTATATCCTAATTGTGTATTTACTTTACCAGAAGTGGCCTTTGTAGGATTGACTGAAGAACAGTTGAAGGAAAAGAATATTGATTATATTAGCAGTAAATTTATGTTTGCTGCCAATGGAAAAGCATTATCTTTAGGAGAAGGAGAAGGATTTATAAAGGTATTTGCTTCCAAGGAGGATAATAGGATTTTAGGTATTACCATAGTGGGCCCTCATGCCAATGATTTAATCCATGAAGGAGCTTTAGTTATAGCTAATGATTTGAAGTTAGATGCTATAACTAGAACCATCCATGCTCATCCAACTTTAAGTGAGGCTTTCATGGAAGCAGTTCATGGCTTAGAGGATAAGGCAATCCACATGGCACCTCCAAGAAAGAAAAGAAAGTAAATAAAAAAGAGTAAAATGAAAATCATTTTACTCTTTTTTTATTTGGGTTTTTAAAAGGTAAATTAAGGAACAATGTAAAAACTTATTTTGTATAAAAAGTGAAAATATTTTCAAAGTATTTTTTAGTTGATAAAATTTAAAGATTACTATATAATTATTTTTGTTGCAAATCATTTGCAATTATAATTAAAAAACATATAATAGGGTATAATCCATAGAGAATGAAAATATAGGAGGAAAAATATGAAACTAAATAGATTTTTTATTATAATAATTATATTGGCTCTAATAGTAATATTTATCACTGGATGTAATAGCTATGAATATGAAAAGGATTTATACAATGATAACATAAAAATAATTACAACACTATTTCCCCAATATGATTTTGCCAATGAAATAGTAAAGGATAAGGGAGAAGTAAAATTACTTCTTCCTCCTGGGGTAGAAGCCCATTCTTATGAACCTACGCCTAAGGATATAGTAGATATAAGAAAAGCAGATGTATTTATATATACGGGAAAATATATGGAACCTTGGGCAGAGAAGATGATAAAGGAGATAGATGATTCCACAATAGTCATAGATATAAGTAAAGGAATAGAGCTTGTAGATGAAGAAGATTGGGAACATAATCATGAACACCATGGAAAGGATCCCCATATATGGTTAGATCCAGTATATGCTCAAAAGATAGTAGATAATATATTAGAAGGGATAATAAAAGCAGACAGTAAAAATGAAAATTTTTATAGACAAAATGCAGAGAACTATAAGGAAAAACTGGCGGAATTGGATAAAAAATTTGTCGAAACTTTTAGTAAAGTTAAGCACAAAACCATTATACATGGAGGCCATTTTGCCTTTGGTTATTTTGCAAAGCGCTATGGATTAGAATATATATCTCCTTATGATGGATTTAGTCCTAATGCAGAACCAACTCCTAAGAAAATATCAGAACTGATGAACAATATGAAATCTTTAGGACTTAATGTGATTTATTATGAGGAGCTTATCGATCCTAAAGTGGCTAAAATTATATCTGAGGAAACAGGAGGGAAGATGCTACTATTACATGGGGCTCACAATATATCAAAGGAAGAGTTAGAATCAGGGATAAGCTATATAGAGATAATGGAATCCAATTTAGACAGATTAAAAGAAGGGCTGGGTTATGATGAATAACGTAATAACCGTAGAAAATTTAAACTTTAGTTTTGGGAAAAACCAAATATTAAAGGATATTAGTTTTCAAGTTGAAGAAGGGGATTATCTGGGGATAGTTGGTCCCAATGGTTCAGGGAAAACCACTTTGATAAAGATATTATTGGGACTAATTGGCCCCTATGAAGGAAAAATAATATTTAATGATGAAATAGGAAACAAAAATTCAATAGGTTATGTGCCTCAAGGCGCTATAAAAAGGGATAGATTATTTCCAGCAACTGTAGAAGAAATAGTAGCTACTGGATTATTATCCCAAAAAAAAGGCATGAAATTTTATTCTAAAGAAGACTATAGAAAAGTAGAGAATATACTTAAAAAACTAGGAATATATGGCCTAAAGAATAGAAAAATAGGCAATCTATCTGGGGGTCAAATTCAAAGAGCTTTACTAGCTAGGGCTATGGTGTCAAAGCCAAATATATTATTTTTAGATGAACCTACAAGTGCCTTAGATCCTAAAATAAGAGAGGATTTTTATAGCATATTAAAAGAAATAAATAGGGAAGGGGTAACAATAATACTAATATCCCATGATATTCTTTCCATAAAAAAGTATGTAAATAAAATACTATATTTAAATAGGGAAATAATATTTTATGGCCCTTATGACCAATTTAAAAATTCAAAAGAGATAGCCCAGTATTTTGGAATAACTTCAAGGGATTAACAAATGGTGGTGATATGAGATGAAAGAATTTTTGCCATTAATTATGGAAGCATTACAACAGGATTTTATATTAAGGGGAATAGTAGTAGGTTCTTTAATAGCTATTTCTTCATCTTTTTTAGGGATATTTCTAGTGCTTAAAAAGCATTCCATGATAGGAGATGGACTTGCTCATGTAAGTTTTGCCACTGTGGCTATTGCCTTATTATTAAATAAATCTCCTTTAATAATATCCATACCTTTAGTTATTCTTTCATCTTTTTTAATACTTAAATTAGATGAAAAAGCGGATATACATGGGGATGCAGCTATAGGGCTTATTTCTTCATTGGCTATAGCAGTGGGGGTTTTAATATCAAGTATATCTAAAGGATTTAATGTGGACCTATTTTCCTATTTATTTGGTAGTATTTTGGTTATAAGCAAGATGGACTTGATATTATCCATAATATTATCTATTATAGTTATACTGATTATATGTATTTTCTATAATAGTTTATTTGCTATAACCTATGATGAGGAATTTGCTAATGTATTAGGAATAAATTCTAAATTTATTAACTATTTAATATCTACTTTAACATCTATAACCGTGGTTTTAGGGATTAGGATAGTAGGGACTATGCTTATATCCAGTATGATAATATTTCCTACGGTAACAGCCTTACAGGTATCTAATAGTTTTAATAGCACCATACTAATTTCTTCTATAGTGTCGATAATTAGTGTTATAATGGGAACCTTTATATCCTATATATTCAATTTGCCTACAGGAGCAACTATTGTAATTATAAATGGAATGTTCTTCCTTTTATTCTTTCTCATAAGGAAGTTAAAGAATAATAATTAAAATTAACCAAAACAAGGAGAAGGATAAAATGCTTAAATATATTGATAATAAAGATATATTCAAAGAATGTGGAATTAAAAAAACAAAACAGAGAAACATCTTACTAAATATATTAAAGGAAGAAGAGGAACCATTGACTGCAGAGGAAATTTTTATAAAAGCTAGGGAAAGGGATAAGGATATTAATCTTTCAACTATATATAGGACACTTAATATATTTATATCAAAGGATATAGCGATAAAATTAAATTTAGAAAAGGAAAACAAATCCATGTTTCAATTAAATATGATGGATCATCAACATCATATAAGATGTATATCCTGTAATAAAAAGATAAGAATAGATAAATGTCCTATCATTGGATATGAATATTTTATAGAAGAGAATACAAATTTTCATATTATAGGACATAAGCTTGAGCTATATGGATACTGTTCTAAATGTAAAGATAAAAAACAATAGATATAATTAAAAATATTGTTAGCATTTTATATATTATAATGGATAAATACCATATATAGGAGGAAAAGATGAATAGAAAAAGATTGCTTATTATAAGTATTATATCCATAGCAATATTTATAATATTAGGAATCAATATTAAAACTTCTCAAGAAGGGATTTTATTTGATGAAATAATAATGGACTATGTCCATAGCAGAACAACTCCTCTAGGTACAAATATTATGAAAACAATTACTTATTTTGGGTCAGTATATTTTTTCTTACCCATTGGGATAGTAATATTTATATATATGCTAAGGCAAAATAATACCCAGGGAATTCTTTTATTAATACTATCTACCTTAGGTTCCTATGGGTTAAATTATATACTTAAGAATATATTTGTAAGGACTAGACCTTTAAAATACTTTTTAATAGAACAAGGGGGATATAGTTTTCCCAGTGGACATGCCATGGTATCTATGACCTTTTATACTACAATGACTTATATATTTACAAGGGATTGTGAAAAAAGGGACAAAGAAAGTGTTATATGGTTTTTAAATGGATTAATCATATTTTTAATAGGATTTAGTAGAATCTATCTAGGAGTTCACTGGCCAACGGATATACTCATGGGGTACTTAATAGGCTATATATATTATAAGGGGATAATATATATAATTTAGAAAAACTATATGATCAAAAGAACTTTTTTTAAAAGAAATACTTTATTTAAATTTTCAAAAGTGTTATTATTATAACAATAGTCTAACTAATCTACATAAAAAGTAATTCAGCTTTTATATAAAAAATTCTTCCATTTTCCACTTCAGCGAACGTAATAGTGAGTAGTTTGTAAATTTTATTAGAAAGGAGTAAAAAACATGAGTAGACTTAGTATTATTACCAAAGATAAAGC
>ERZ795062.3240-NODE-3240-length-10090-cov-8.604484_pt1 | contig 10090 bp, 9 predicted proteins | sample MGYA00375146_ERZ795062 | MGnify/ENA primary metagenome ERZ795062 (study PRJEB30191, sample SAMN05720281) | activated sludge metagenome | isolation source: Anaerobic digester | place: USA | collected 2015-07-16 ...
GGCGTGATCCACTTCAGCGCCGCCTCGGGCAGTTCGTCGAAAAAACGGCTCTTGAGGTTGTAGCGGGTCTGGCCATGCAACATGCGGGTCTGCGAATGGCTCAGGTACAGGCGCTTGCGGGCGCGGGTGATGGCCACATACATCAGGCGGCGCTCTTCTTCGAGCCCCTCGTAGTCGCTCATCGCGTTCTCGTGGGGGAACAGGCCCTCCTCCATGCCGGTGATGAAGACGCCATCGAATTCCAGGCCTTTGGCGGCGTGCACGGTCATGAGCTGGATCGCGTCCTGCCCGGCCTGGGCCTGGTTGTCGCCGGACTCCAGCGCGGCATGGGTCAGAAAGGCCGCCAGGGGGCTCAGGGTCTCGCCGGTCTCGGCGTCCGGCGCCAGCACCTCGGCGGGCGACGCGGTGGCCGCCGCAGGATCCAGCCCCTGGCTCACCGGGCTTTGCGTCAGCGCGGCCCGCAGTTCGTCCACCGGCAGCGCCACCGCATCGCGTCCAAAGCCCTCCTGCGTGACGAAGCTTTCGGCCGCGTTCACCAGTTCTTCGAGGTTCTCGATGCGGTCGGCACCTTCACGGTCCAGCCGGTAGTGCTCAATCAGGCCGCTGTGGTACAGCACCAGTTCGATGATCTCGCGCAGGGTCAGGCCTGCCGTTTGCTCGCGCAGCACGTCGATCTTCGCGACAAACGCGCCGAGGTTGGCGCCCGCCTTGCCCGGCACCGCGCTGACGGCGTCGTGCAGCGAGCAGCCGGTGTCCCGCGCCACGTCCTGCAGCTGCTCCAGGCTGCGCGCGCCGATGCCGCGCGGCGGGAAGTTGACGACGCGCAAGAAGCTGGTGTCGTCGTTCTTGTTCTCGAGCAGCCGCAGGTAAGCCAGCCCATGCTTGATTTCGGCACGCTCGAAGAAACGCAGCCCGCCGTACACGCGATACGGCATGCCTGCATTGAACAGCGCCGTCTCGATCACCCGGCTCTGGGCGTTGCTGCGGTAGAGCACGGCGATTTCCTGGCGCTGCAGGCCATCGCCTTTGACGAGCTGGCGCATTTCCTCGACCATCCATTGCGCCTCGGCAAAGTCGCTGGTCGCCTCGTACACCCGCACCGGCTCGCCGGGACCCTGGTCGGTGCGCAGGTTCTTGCCCAGGCGTTTCTTGTTGTGGCCAATGAGCTCGTTGGCCGAATCGAGGATGTTGCTGAAGCTGCGGTAGTTCTGCTCCAGTTTGATCTGGTGCTGCACATCGAACTCCCGCACGAAATCGGCCATGTTGCCGACCCGGGCACCACGAAAGGCATAGATGCTCTGGTCGTCGTCGCCCACGGCCAGCACCGCGCTGGGCGCATGGTCGGCGGCTGCCTCGCCCTGCCCCGCGATCAGCTTGATCCAGGCGTATTGCAGCTTGTTGGTGTCCTGGAACTCGTCGATCAGGATGTGGCGGAAGCGCCGCTGGTAATGCTCGCGGATCGGATCGTTGTCGCGCAGCAGCTCATAGGAGCGCAACATCAGCTCCCCGAAATCCACCACGCCTTCGCGTTGGCACTGGTCTTCGTAGAGCTGGTAGATCTCGACCTTCTTGCGCGTTTCCTCGTCGCGCGCCTCGACCCCATGGGCGCGCAGGCCTTCTTCCTTGTTGCCCGATATGAAGTACTGGATCTGCTTGGGCGGGAAACGCTCGTCATCGATGTTGAACTGCTTCATCAGCCGCTTGATGGCCGAGAGCTGGTCCTGCGTGTCCAGAATCTGGAACGCCTGCGGCAGGTTGGCCAGCTTGTAGTGCGCACGCAAGAAACGGTTACACAGGCCATGGAAGGTGCCGATCCACATGCCCCGCACGTTCAGTGGAAGCAAGGCGGTCAGCCGCGTCATCATCTCTTTCGCGGCCTTGTTGGTGAAGGTCACGGCCAGAATGCCGCCCGGCGAAACCTGCCCGGTCTGCAGCAGCCAGGCAATGCGCGTGGTCAGCACCCGTGTCTTGCCCGAGCCGGCACCTGCCAGAATCAAGGCGTGCTCAGGGGGCAAAGTGACGGCGCTGCGCTGTTCCGGGTTGAGATTGTGTAAGAGCGGGGAATCCTGGGCGACTTCTGGGAACATCCATGGATTGTAGAAAGCCCCGCCCCGAAACCCCGTCATTCAGGAGCCGTCGTTGCCAATTCCTTCTGTCTGCGGCTCCTGGCCGCGCTATCAGGCTGCTGTCACCGGACTGCGTCGTGCCGGTCTGGCATTTGCTTGTTGCATCGCCACCCTGCCCGCTGGCGCTTCGCCTGGAAGCCCGTCATCGTGCTCCAGCGAAGGGCATCGCCCGCCCAACGGCTTGGTCGATCGTTTCATCAGCGCCGATTGTGCCGACTGCTGGACCCGCCAGCCCGCACTTCGGGCCGGTCCGCGCGCCGTGGCGCTGGACTGGATCGTGCCGGGCACCCAGCAGGAGGACGCCCCCCTTTCGGCGGCTGCAAGCCGCGACGCCTTGCTGCGCCTTCAGACGCTGAACCTGTCGGCGCCCAGCACCTTGTCGTCCGCCGCGCAGGCATCGCTTCCGGTCGCCGGTTGGATCTTGCGCGTCGCACACGGTCAGGCGCTGGGCGGGTACATCGGCGCATCGATCGAGTTGCGCATGCCCGGGCCAACGGCGCCACCGGTCAAAGCCTGGCTGGCGCTCGTTGAGACCTTGCCCGCAGGCACCGAAGGCTCGCCTGTGCGGCGCAATCTGGTCCGAAATGTGCTGATCCCAGCGTGGGATAGTCAGGAGACGCTATCAAACCAGGACCGATTGCGCTTCTACGAATCGCGCCCGATGAGCATCCCTGCGGGCGCCCGGCCTGAACGCCTTCGCGTTCTGGGCTGGGTGGAAGATGCGCAGGGGCGCATCCGGGCGATCGCTCAAACGCAATGCACATCGGACGGTGAACGCTGGTAGAATCAATCACCGGGCCCAAGCTTCTTGCGCCCGGTTTTTTGTGCCTGCTTTTCTGGCAGCCTCACAAGACACCGGTCCCAGGCCAAGCGCTCACCTGTTCAATCAACAGCCTTCTGGCGCCTGGAAATCACATGGAAATCTTCGACTACGACAACATTCTTCTGCTGCCTCGCAAGTGCCTGGTGGAGAGCCGCTCCGAGTGCGACGCCGGCGTCGAGCTCGGCGGACGGAAGTTCCGCATCCCCGTGGTGCCGGCCAACATGAAGACCGTCATCGACGAAAAGATCTGCGTCTGGCTGGCCGAGAACGGCTATTTCTACGTCATGCACCGGTTCGACCTGGACAACGTGCAGTTCGTGCGCGACATGCGAGCGCGTGGCGTCTACGCATCGATCTCGCTGGGCGTGAAGGCCCCCGACTACGCCGCCGTGGACCAGATGGTGGACGAGGGCCTGATCCCCGAATACATCACCATCGACATCGCGCACGGCCATGCCGACAGCGTGAAGAAAATGGTGCGCTACCTGAAGGCCAAGATGCCCTCGGCCTTCGTCATCGCCGGCAACGTCGCCACGCCGGAGGCCGTGATCGACCTCGAGAACTGGGGTGCCGACGCCACCAAGGTCGGCGTGGGCCCTGGCAAGGTCTGCATCACCAAGCTCAAGACCGGCTTTGGCACGGGCGGCTGGCAGCTGTCGGCGCTCAAGTGGTGCGCCCGTGTGGCGACCAAACCCATCATCGCCGACGGTGGCATTCGCAGCCATGGCGACATCGCCAAGAGCATCCGCTTCGGCGCTTCGATGGTGATGATCGGCTCGCTGTTCGCGGGCCACGAAGAGTCGCCAGGCAAAACCGTCGAAGTCGATGGTGAACTGTTCAAGGAGTACTACGGCTCGGCCAGCGACTTCAACAAGGGTGAATACAAGCACGTCGAAGGCAAACGCATCCTGGAGCCCATCAAGGGCCGGCTGTCCGAAACGCTGATCGAGATGGAGCAGGACGTGCAAAGCTCCATCAGCTACTCGGGTGGCCGCAAGCTCATGGACGTGCGCAAGGTGAACTACGTGATCCTGGGCGGCGACAACGCCGGCGAACACCTGCTGATGTGACACCCGGGCGCGTTTTCGGCGCGTCGTGAGCCCTTTTCCAGCTTGAAATGGCCGTATGTCGCTACTGATTTAGGAGCAATTCCCAAGTCAGCATGTTGAGCCTGTGCCCGGGCTGAACGAGGGCTTCGAGCACGCTGAAATGGTTCAGGCCCGGCAAGGCCTCGCAGACCGGCACGGCTCTCGGACCCCAGGCATCGCGGATGAGCCGGTTCTGACGCAGGAACTCGGCGCTCTCATCGCCACCGGCGACGGTATAAAGCACGCCTCGCCTGGGCCGCGGGAGAAGCGCAGGGCTGGTTTTCCTGACCTGGGAGGGTGTGAGCCGCAACGAGTCTTTCAGAAAGGGGGTCAGGCGCAGCGGCGCCAGGTCATAGACGCCGCTGATGCCCAACGCCTTGCGCACCAGGTCCGCGGGAAGGTCGGAAGCATAGGACTTCCAGGCGCAGGTCAGCAGCATGGCGGCCAGATGTCCGCCCGCGGAATGCCCGACAACGGTGATACGCGACGGGTCGCCGCCGTGCTTCGCAATATTGCGGTAGGTCCATGCCAGCGCCTTCACCATCTGCATCGTGATCTGCGCGATCGTCACCGCCGGGCACAGCGCGTAGTTCGGCACCACCACGCACACACCCTTTTGCGTGAACGCCGGGGCAATGAAGGAGTGATCGGCCTTGTCCAGGCTGCGCCAGTAGCCGCCGTGAACGAACACCAGCACCGGCGCTTGCGCCGGCGATCCAGGGAAGATGTCCAGGATTTCGCCGGCAGCGGCGCCGTAGGCAATCTCGAGCACTGCGCGGCCCTGAGCCCGACCGGCCGCCGATTCCCTGCCCCAACGCTCAAAATGCTGCGGGTGTTCAGGCACCAAAGCTCGGTTGTTGTACATGCTGTCAAGCCATTCGGGCGAGTAGCGGGGCATCAATTTCTCCTGCGTAAGGAGGCCGATCCTGACACACTTTGCGTGGCTAGGCATGACGTCGAACAGGCCAGTGAAACGCTCGGCCCCCAGCCTCGGTGCCGCCAAAAAGTTGTTAGAATCCCGGCTGGTGTGGGGGGGTAGCTCAGCTGGGAGAGCGCTGCGTTCGCAATGCAGAGGTCGGGAGTTCGATCCTCCTCCTCTCCACCATGGTTTGGTTTCAGTGGGTTCTTAGCTCAGTTGGTAGAGCAGCGGACTCTTAATCCGTAGGTCGACAGTTCGAGCCTGTCAGAACCCACCACTTAAATGCCTCGCCAGACAATGAAAGCCTGCTATGTAAACCGTAGCGGGCTTTTTCAATTCTGGCGTCCGACTTTCCCCGTGTAGCCACTGTGTAGCCAGCGGTACCGGTTTTTGTACCGTGTAGCCACCACCAGACGAAAGAAAACCCGCACGCGGCGGGCTGGGTCTTATCGTCTTGCTGGGGGTCGCGGCCCGTCGTGTCGGTGTTCCATTCGGGCGGGCGTCCCGGCCAGCAGGTAGCGTGCCCCGTGGGCAGGTTTCAGAATGCGCTCTGCAAGCCGGTCGGCTTCGCTGGGCACCCCTTGCAGCGCCAGCAGGCGGGCGGCTGTCCAGGCGATTGCGTCCGGCTCAGTCAGCATCAAGGATGCGAATCTGCGCCAGGCGGCGCACCTCATCATCAGAGAACCCGGAAAAGTCCACATCACCATTTTTCATAATGTGGGGAACCTTCATAACCGCGCTCACGCCTTCGGTGCCATCCGGGTTGATTCCGACAAGGCGGATTCGTTCGAGCCGCCCACCTGCGCCAGCCCCGGCCTTTTTTTCCAGGTCGCTGATTCGTGTTTCAAGTGTTGCCATGCTTTTGCTCCAACGCGGCAATGCGCGATTCAAGTTCGTCTATCTCACTCACGCGGGCCAGCGTACCGATAGCCCCTAGCAGCGCGGCCCCCTGACCCGGTGCAAGCTCACCAATGGCCACAGAACGCAACACGGCGCGGCCTTGGTCCGTCAGTGACCCATCGGGCAGGGTAAGGGCCTGGGGCTGTTCTGCGGCCCGCAGCGGGGCTATGGCGCGTTCGAGCAATAGGCGGGCGGCGGATGTATCGCCCGCCAGTGCCTGCGCCATCAACTTGGCCAGCAGTTCGGGAACACGGGCAGCAATGGCGGCGCGTATTTTCGAGACCTCGCCACTACCTCGGGTGCGGCCCTTGGGGTTTCCGCTCTCGCCGGGTTTCCACCGTCCGGGCGGTCGTTTTTTTGCAGCCGTCATGTTTGCTTTTCCTTTGCTCAATCAAAGCAATTCCGCCTGGGAGGGCCTTCGCGCTGGCGGCGCGTCCAATTCGCCATCCGTGACCAGTTCGGCGCAAAACTCCTCGGCAATTTCGGCGGTCGCGGTCGCATAGGTAAGTTCATAACTGAGGTCCGCATGCTTGTGGTCTGAGTGATTCAGCAGGTATTCATGCAGCCGTTCTATACGGTCGCGCAACAGGTGCAGGCGGCGGGTCAGTGTCGCGATGGTCTTGGCGGCCTGAGGGTCACTGGCGATGATTCCGAATTGCTCGCATACGGCGCGAAGTTGCCACGGATGAATGAGCACCTCGCGGGGGTCATCGTAGTTGTCGGATGGCTGGGTCAGCAGGATGGCGCGGCCTTGGTTGTCAGCAACCCATTCGGCGGTCAGTTCGTGGTGCGTGAGTGTGTCGGTCATGTTGTCTGTCCTTCAATGGTTTGTTGCCAGAACTGCTACAGCAGATGGCTTCTCTAGATGGTTTCCGTGAGACGGTGTAGAGGAACCGTCAAAAGGGGGTCTGATTGCACCGTGAGACGGTGTAGGCGGCGCTCCCTCTACGCCGTGAGACGGTGCAATAGAGGGGCTCTCTACACCGTGAGACGGAATAAGGGATGCGTTTTTCAATGGCCCGTTTCTCTGATACGCGCCACGCTCGAAACACTGAGCAGCGCCGATGTCATAGCCCGGCGACCTGTCCAACGTCCGCCACGTCACGGCATACCAGCTTGCCCGATTCGGTCGCTGGCCTTTCACCGTCTCGAAAATGAATCCGGCGGCGAGTAGTTCGCGTTTTGCCCGCGTAATCACGTCTGCGCTTTTCCATCCTCGTTTGGCAAGATAGGCGGCAGACAGCAGCAACTTCCCGTTGTTGTCTCGCACGAACTGGCGGGCAAGCTCGAGAAGCAAAGCACGCGCAGGATGCGACAAACGGGCGTATGCGGGGCTATCCAGGACTGACCAGGGCAAGGCCACGAACCCGCCCGCATCGCGGCCAGAATCGCCCTTGGTGCGTTTAACCATGCCCGCGCCTTGCCTGCCACTGGTGAACCTTGCGGCGGTCGGCATCGCTGAGGCGATACACACCCGGGCGGCAGTCTTTTCCGTCGCGGTCAATGAAATGGATACGGTCGCACGGCACGTCCAAACCACGGCGGCGCAGTTCTGCCACCAGTTCGGGCGAGTTGCTGGCACCCGCCACGCTGTCAAGCTCTTGGCGGCTCACCGGGCGGCGAATCAATACGGTGATTGCTCGCAGGTGTCGCGGGTTGTCGGTTCCGGTAAACTTCGCGCTGTTCGGGGCGCTCGATACTGCTTTTGTGGTGTCGGGCGTTTTCATTTCGCGGCCCTCCATTTCCACGATGAAGGCGAAGCGCACCAGAGACGCAGTGCGAAGCGTTGAAGTGCGGCCCACATCAGGACACCCCCAGCACGCGGCGCAGTTCAGCCACCGGCCAGGCCAGGATGCCATGCACGCGCAGCGGGCGGACAGGGCCTGTCCCGTCCTTCATCGCCCACATCCGCAGGGTCTGCGGGGCGCGGTCGAGATAGTAGGCAGCTTGCGCTGTCGGCACGGTCGGGCGCGTGATAGTCGACAGCGGCGGATACGGTGCCGGTTTCGCGTCAGGCGCGGCGCTCAGGCGCTCGGACAGTTGCGCCAGCAGGTCCGGGTAAGCCTCGGACAGCAGCGCCAGAAGTGCCCCGGTCCGGTCGGGGCGTTGAAGGTTTGCAAGTTGCATTTGATGCTCCAAACACCGATGAATTTCGATGTATGAATGCATCTTTTTCTGGCAACTATCCTCCCCCGCAAGTGTCCCCCGCTCCCCCAGTTTGGTGGATACCCCGATGGGGGATAGTCAGGGCTTGTCGGCAATTTCCTTGCTTGCTCGCAGCCGGTCCCAAGCCTTGTCAAACACGGTTGAATTTTTGGGGAAGAGCGGCGTACCGGTAAGGGCTTGGCGCATCGCAGCCTTCACGCCGGGCTTGCCGGGCTCATTCGGCGGTAGCCCAAGCGGGTCATGCCCGTGTTCACGGATTGCCTCAAGCACTGCCGCATCTTGAGCGGCAAAGCGCTGCACCGGCTTATTTTCGGCGCTTGGCTTTGGTGCCACGGCTGGCGCGGCCTGGGGCTCAAGTTGCGTGGGCTGTGCACCTTCCATCGCTGGGAACTGCTCCGGCAGCGTCCAACCCATCGCACGCGCCCACGCGCCAAATTCAGACAGGCTCACGGTAACGGCTTCCCGACTCCCAAGCATTTCCCAAGGTTCAAGCGGGCGCAGCAGCCCGGCTGAGTCAACATGGGCGGCGGCAATCGTCAGACGGCGCTCAAACTCTCGCCCCGGCTCGGCATATTGAACGCTGGTCAACGCGGGGCGCGGCTCAAGCCCAAGGCTCAATAGAACGGCCTCGCGTACCTTTGCCTTTGGCATACGCGCCCACAGTGCCCAATCTGCCAGCGGGCGCGCTGGCGGCTCTGGTGGTGAATATCCGCGACTGACGCCAGCCCCACTTCGCGGGTAAGTCTTTTTTTCGCTCACAGCATCCCCCGATGCAACCCCGTGAAGGTGCCCCAGCAGGCCAGCGGGGGAACTGGCTTTTCGGTCGGGGAAATTAGTCCCGGCCTAGCTGGGGCGAAACTCAATAATTCAGTGCCAGAAAATCAATTCGATTCCTCTAACAGGAACCGCAATATGCGCTGTAACCCGCATGGATGCTAGGTTTCAGGCTTACACGCTCAAAAGGTACCGTCACAAATACCGTCTTTTTTCAATGTGTCCCGGCCATTTCACCCAGCCACCAGCGCCAGCTTACCCGGCTCCAAATCGGCCACGAACTGCACCCCGGCCTGTTCCAGAATCCACGCTTCTATCTTTTCGTGGTGCAGGCGCAGCAAATCCAGCGGGCGCACGGTGTAATGCTTTTCAGCGGTCGCGCTGGGCTTGTGCCCCATGATTTGCGCCACCACACCGGCAGGGATTTCCAGCCACTCGGTCAGGGACTTGAACGAACGGCGCAGTCCGTGAAGGGTAAGCCCCTCGATACCGGCCACCTTGCACGCGGCAATATGCTGGGTGCGGGGAATACTCAGGGTGTCGCCCACTTCCTTGCCCCGGCTGGCGCTGGGGAAAACGTAGGCATTGCGGCGCGGCAGGGCGTGAATCAGTTGCGAGATAAACGGGGTAAGCGGAATCACGCGCTCACCCTCCACCTTGTCGCGGATGGTTAGCCCTCGCCACTTGGTGTTTACATCTTCCCAGCGCAGGCCCAACACCTCGCCGGGGCGGGCACCGGTCAATAGCAGGGTTTGCAGATAGGCAGCAGCCACGGGGTTATGTATCTGGCGCACGGCATCAAACCATACGGATAGCTGTTCCTTTAGTAGTGCGTCCTGTTTCACCCCGGCCCGTCCCAAGGCTTCGCGGGCCTTTTTGGTTTTCGCCGGGTTGACGCTGGGCAGGGCTGGCGCGTATTCCGGTTGTTCGGCGCACCATGTCAGAAACGCCTTGAGGCAGCGCCACGCCAGCCGGGCGGATGTTGGGCGGGTCTTACCTTCACGGGCGGCCCATGCTTCGATTGTGGGTGCGCTCAGGTCGCGCAGCGGCAGCGCCATAAGCGGATGCAGCGGCCCGGCCACCGTCACCCCCTTGCCCTTGGTGCCACGTTTCGCAGGCACTCCACCGGCCTGCACCAGCTTGGCATGGTCGGCATGGTGTCGCACCCCCCAATGCGGGCGGCGGGCTTCCATGTAGGCGTTCCAGACTTCGCCCACGGTCACAGCTTGCACGGCAGCGGCGGCCTTGCTGGCGGCTTTGGCGGCCTGTTGCTGGCGCTCCACTTCGCGGGGGT
>ERZ795062.3243-NODE-3243-length-10083-cov-4.833466_pt1 | contig 10083 bp, 6 predicted proteins | sample MGYA00375146_ERZ795062 | MGnify/ENA primary metagenome ERZ795062 (study PRJEB30191, sample SAMN05720281) | activated sludge metagenome | isolation source: Anaerobic digester | place: USA | collected 2015-07-16 ...
GGGCGCCGTTGACATCGGACGCCACGACTGGCGTACCTAGTGCAAGGCTTTCTAACGGGACCAAGGCCATGCCCTCCCACCGCGAGGGCAGGATCACTAGGTCGGCGGCAGCCAGCCACTGCAGGGCCACCTCGCGGTCTGTATGACCCACGAACCTCACCCGCGGGTCGTCCACGCTGGCCCGCAACTGCTGCTCGTCGGGCCCGTCGCCCACGAACGTCAAAGTCCGATCGGGGGCCTCGATCTGTGGCCAAGCCGATAGCAGGACATCCTGGCCCTTCTGCTCACTGAGCCGGCCCACACAGACGAGTGCCACTTCGGCCGCCCCGATGTCCAGAGCCTTACGCAAGCCGGCGCGGTCTGCGACGGGACGCAACTTCGTCACGTCGATACCATTGCGCGCAACAACATAACGTCCCCGGATCTTGCTGCGCAGGCCCAGATCCCGTTCGGCATCGCTGACACAGATGAAGCGGCGGGTCCACCTGGCTGCGAAGCGTTCCCACCTCAGTGCGGCAGCCGCTGTGGGGCCCTGGACCGCCTCGAACGACCACGAGTGGGGGGCGAACAACAAGGGCACCCGGTTGCGGTTCACCAGGCGCGCGACAAGCCCGGCTTTGCTTGAGTGCGCGAAAATCACCGCCGGCTGGGTCTGCTTGATGATCGCCCTCAGAGCCTTCGACTCGGCACGGATTCCGGCGGTGGGGCTGCGCTGCGACTCCCAGAGGTGAACGGGGATCCCGGCAGTCCTCAGCTTCTCGCGCAGCCAGCCATCCTCCGGGCACGCCACCGACACCTCCCAACCACCACGGGCCAGGCCGATCGACCAATCCAGAACGCACTGCGCGACACCCGCCGTGGTCGGCTGGCTGACCATCAGGACTCGCGATCGACGTTCGTTCATGGGCACCCCCCTTCCGTGTCTCTCCATACTCGCCCAATAGGACGTGCGACGCTACGGAGTATGACTGCGCGGGCGGTGATCGCTGTCTTTACACTGCTGCTCGTCGCCGCCTGCGGCCCGCAACCAGGCGGGCCGCACACATATGCCGTTACCCCGATCGTGGGCTCCCCGCAGATCCGCGGGGTGGCCTATCACGGCATGTGGATCTCACGCTCGGATGCCGATCGCGCGGCCATTCTCGACGCCATCGCGGCCAGTGGTGTCGGATGGGTTCGCCTGGACGTCGGCTGGAGCACGCTGCAGCCCGACCCGCAGGCTGGTTTCACTGGCGTTGGGGTGGAACAACTCGATGTCCGGCTGCGGGAGATCTCCGAACGGGGCTTGTCCGCACTCGTCATGCTGTGGTGGGCGCCTGCGTGGTCCAGCGGCACCGACGACAAACGCGGTCTGCCCGCCGATCCCAAGGACTACGCGGCGGCCGCCGCCTGGATGGTCCAGCGCTGGCCCGAGCAGATAGCGGCGTTGCAGGTCTGGAACGAGCCGAACCTGCCGGAGTTCTTCGCCGGTACATCTGCGCTTGACTACGCCCGGTTGCTGAAGGCCACCTATCCGGCTGTGAAGGGTGTCCGGCCGGACTTGACAGTCGTCTCGGCCGCTCCGGCCAACCTCGACGCGGCCTGGTACGAGGACTTCTTCGACGCTGGTGCAGTGGGTTCCTACGACGCCCTCGGTGCCCATCCCTATCCGGTCGTCGGCGATCTTCCCGCGGATCAGTGCGCTGTCCGCGTAGACAGCGGGTGCAACCTCGATTGGCTGGTCCGGTACAAGGCCATTAACGGTGATCCGAATTCGCCGATCTGGGTCACCGAGTTCGGGTACTCCGTGCATGCTGACGACCCGAGGCTGCCCGCGTGGCAGGCAGGCGTGACCGAGCAGCAACAGGCGGAGTACACCGCTGACATGTTGGCCTACTTCGGCTCGCTGCCTTCGATCGAAGCGGCATACGTCTACCGCGATCGGGACTTCGACGATGTCGATGTGCACCAGGACGGGTTCGGCATCCTTCGCTCGGATAACACCACGAAGCCCGTCTACAGCGTGCTGACCTGTTCCCCGGCCACCCGCTGCGCGGAGCTTGCGGCGCCCTGACCGCGTGCCACCCGGTGGCCGGCCAACACCAGACCTACGAGCAGCCAGGCAGTTGACCGGGTGAGGGCATTGCGAAGAGGGTAGTCCACGAGTCCAGCGGCCGCCAGGCTGATCAAGCCGCCCGTGGCAGCCAGTGTTACTGCCGCCCCGAGCGATATGGCACGGGGCCGCGGCCCGACTGTGGGAACAGCTACCTGGCGCGCCGCACGCACCGCCCGCACGATAGCCACCACGAACAAGCCCAACGCGATCAATCCGATGATGCCCTGTTCAGCCCCCATGGTGACGATGAGGTTATGCGCATGCTGACCCTCCAGCGTGCGGGTTGCGGAACTGATCGTCTGCGATTCCACTGGGTACATGTTCGGGCCAATGCCGAACACGGGTTGCTCGGCCCATTGCCGTAGACCCTCTGAGAACAGTGCCGGACGGTTGTCGTAGGGATTGGATTCGCCGCTGAAGATGCTCAGAAAGCGCGACATCAGCAGGCCTGGCAACTGCCAGTAGGGGATCAGAACCAGGGATGCGCCGATGACCGTCACCGCGGCCGTGATCGCGACGGCCTGCGGTCGGCGGGTCTGTGGAACCAGGGCTGCCATGGCGAGGGCGGCAATTGCAGCGCCGAGCCAGGAGCCCCGCGAGAACGAAGCGGCCAGGCCAGCCAGACTCAGGATGGAGCACAGTGCGGCGATCACACGCAACCGGCCGCGGCACAGACACGCAACACCGAGCGAGAATGCCCACATCATCGCGCTGTAGAGGCCGTACTCGTTGGGCTGCGAGAACACCCCCATCGCGCGATTGTCCACGATGGACCCGTTGAAGACCCCTGACTGGTTGAAACCCCCGGACAAGCCCGTTGCGGCCACGATGATCGACCCGACAAGCACTGCCACCAGCACCGCCCGCAACCTCCGTTGCGTGTCCACGAGCGCGGCGATCGATACGGCCAGCCACGCCGCGAGGATCTGCCAGGTGCCCAGCACGGCCGCCCGGCCCAGGTCGGAGCTGAATGCGACCGAGCCGAGGATACCCAGCGACCACACGACGGCCGCCAGGGCCGGCAGGCTCTGGGGGATCAGGCTCTCTCCCCGCGTCAACTGGTTCCAGACAGCAGCTCCCACGACCAGCAGCGAAAGGACTGTGACAACGTCCAGGGAGGCTGGCAGTTGCGTCAGCCCGAGCGGCGCGAACAGGCCGAAAAGCACGACGGTCAGATATGGACGCCACATCACCAGCCCAAAGCCTGCCATGGTGATCAGCGCCAGAAACGGCCACGGCACACTCATAGCTGCGCCGCCACGCTGATGACGTCGAGGAATTGCCGGGCCACATCATCCTGAGTCGGCAGCGACTGACCTGCGGCGATGCCGCGCTCGCCCATGGCCAGGCGCATATCGTCGTCCCGCAGCGCGGACAGGGCTTCGGCAAGGGCACCCGCAGTGGGCTGCGTCAGAGTGATCCCGGCCGGACCCGACGCCGTGCTCAACCGGCGCGAGATCGGCCCTTCTTGAGCCACCACGACGGGCACACCCGCGAGCATCGCCTCCGAGGCGACGATGCCATAGCCCTCCTTCGTGGGGGCCCCAGCCTGACCTGGCCGCGTCAGAACCGCAACTGCATCGACCGCCGAAAGCAACCGGCCGGCGGCGGTGATCGGACCGAGCAGGCTCACACGGTCAGCGACACCCAGAGCGGTGGCAAGGAGGGTCAATCGGTGGCTCTCATCGGGGGTGGCAGGATCATCGCCGCCGACCACGACGAGTTCCCAGTCATCGCAGCGGGGGTCTGAGAGTGCCTCGATCGCCATATCGACGCCTTTGTACGGCACCAAACGGCTGACCATGCCCACCACCAGCCGGGTGCTGGCGGTCCAGCCCCGTTCGGCCAGCACCCGGCGCGCGGCCGCATACGGCAGGGGATCGGGGGGCCGTGGAGGTTCGATGACGATCAGGTCCTCGCGGCCCGTCGGTAGACCGACCTCCAGCGCTGTAGGAACCACCAGGGTGGCAGCCCGGCCGAGGACCGGCGCCAGGGTGCTGTCGTAGCTGTGGTCGTGCTTGACCCACACAGTTGGGATCCCGGCACCTGTCAGGGCCATGCTCACTGCCAGTTGCGCTTTCACGCCGTTGGACACCACGACCGCGGGCTCGCGGGCACGGATCGCTCGGCGCAGTGCCGGCAGCCGACGGACGATGGCCACCGGCGAAGCCGGGATGGTCAGTGTGATCGCGGTGACATGCTCCCGCCTCAGCGCCTCTTGCAGGGGCCCCTGCTGCATCACAATGGCATCGCAAGCCCAGCCTGCCTCCCGGAGCGCACCCGTTCCGAGGATCCCGAGCAGCCACTGTTCGGCACCCCCGCCGGTCGTGCCGTACGGGGAGACGATCAGCAGGCGGGACACGGGTCCATTGTGACTCGTTCATTGCCCGCACGTACATCTTCGGGCGGCGCGCATGGACGTGGGAGCAGAGATGGGGGAAGTTGATCGGCGCTCCACCAGGCCGAACGCCCGCGGGTCGGTGCCATGGCAGTCACCGAAGCGGGTGCAATAGAGCCCTTGCCTGATAGGGCCGGGGTCGTGAGGCCCACATCTTCCCGGCGACCCCTCGGTACATCGGCCACTTTTGGCTCAGCTGCAACTCGCCATCACCGGTACCCTGCAGGCGGATCGTTGACCGCAGTCCGTCGATCGCGACACGCGGGTCGGTCTGAAGGTCGCCGCGCACCGTGACTGCCCAGGCCCGAGTGGTCAGACTCTGCGTCTGGTGGACGAAGTCGCCCGCCTCGGGGCGCTTGATCCAGAAGAGGAACGACGACGATTCCTCCACGTCCTCGACCCCGTCAACCTTCACAAGTCGCTGATCCCGGGTGCTGATCCCAGTCGCCGTGGCCACCCACGCCCGTGACACCTGGGCCCAGTCGAGCGGCAGCGCCCCCAAGTCATGATCGCTGACATAGTAGTGGGCGGCGACGTCGATGAGATCCAGTTGTGGGCCGTGGTGACGCATGTCGAGCAGCGTCCCGAGTTCGCCGCAGAGTCGCGCTGCGACCTCCACCAGGCAAGGCCCCCGCTCATCCACGATGGCCTCAAGATGAAAGGGGGAACGGCGAAGCCCTGTTGCACTCATCACCGACATGGCGTAGTCCCGCAGCGGTGCGAACAGGGGGTCATCGGGTTGCACAGAGTAGGAGCCCACTTCAAGGTTTTCCACCCCATTGTCGTGGATCCGGTAGTACCGCCCGATACCCACGACGGTCGGCAGGCCCTTGGCATCCATCTGACCGTTGACCCAGAACTCCGGACCGTTGAGGTACTCCTCCATGAGCACGTCAGACCCTACCTTCGCCAGGTAGGCGCCGACCTCGACGGGGGATGCATCGTGCTCGAAGAACGCGACGTTCTGGTTCCCGCTACCGGAGTTGGGTTTGAGCACGTAGCGCTGCAATCGGTGGGTCCGGACGACGCTGAGGACGTCATCGACGCTGCTCACGCGCGCGAAAGTGTTCAGCCGAATGCTGGGGTCGTTGCTGCTCACGAGGGCTTTGAGCGCGAACTTGTCGCGGAAGGCGTACTGGACCTGCGGTTGGGACCAGGACAGGCCCAGTTCTTCGGCGATGATCGTCAACGGACGCACCATGCCCTCCTCGTAGGGCAGCACTGCCACGATCGAATGGTGCATCGCCAATCGGCGAGCGACGGTCCTCCAATCGTGGTCAGCCACCATGTAGTGGGCTGACACCGCTGCGGAACGCAATACCGGCGAACGCCCCTCCAACAGAAGTCGTTCGCGCCACGTGCTGTGCAGGCAGATCGTTCGAACGCCGTGGCGAGCGTACAGGCGCTGGATCAGCATCGGGGCATACGGGCGGTAGGGATCAAGGATGACGGCTTCAGGTGTCATCTGCATTCCTGCGTCATACCCGTCATGGTTGCCCCCACTCCGGGCCCCGGCGTGGAGCGGGGCCTCCCTCACAGAATGCCCTACCGAGTCGCCGATACCCAGTCGGCCCGACTGCTTCAGCAGGTGTCGCTGCCGCTGTCCACCACGACGGCGGTGTCTGTGGGCAGATAACGCCACTGGTAACCATCCGGTCCGAGGTCGAGTTGTAGCAGCCCGTGCCCTTGGTTCCACCGCACCTCCGACGCGGGGTTCACGGTCTCGAACGGGTACAGGTTCGCCCCACCGGTGCCCACGATGAATTCCCGCATGCCAGATTCCGCGGTCTGGGCGTCGCCGCTCATGCGCGGGTAACGCTCGTAGAAGTGCGCGTGGCCGTTGAGGACGAGGTCGCCTCCCGCCGCGACCAAAGCATTGAACATCGGCGCCATCTCCTCGCTATCGCCGTACTGGCTGCTGCTGTAGCGCGGGTGGTGCCAGACCGCTGCCACACACTTGGACTGTGCCGACTTCAGGTCCTCGGTCAGCCACTGGTACTGCGGTGACTGCTCGTCGCACCCACCGACGAACTCGCAGTTGGAGTCCAGGAACACGATGTGCCAGTCACCCACGTCACGGGAGTACCACGATTGCTCCTGACTACCTGCCGCGGGCCCGAAGTACTCGAAGTAGGGCAGACCATCGTCGGTCATGTAGTCGTGGTTGCCGGGAACCGGCAAGGTCCGGTCTTTGTATGGGCCGTAGAAGGGGTCGTAGCACTTGGCGTAGTCGTCGGGCGCACCCTTCGGGTAGGCGATGTCGCCCAGAGCCAGGAACGGACCCTGCACCTGTTCGAGCAGTTCCGCTGTCTCCGGCGCTGCTCCGCCGCATTCACCGATGTCACCTCCGGCGACGACTCGCGTCGCACCAGCCGGGGCCGGGTCGGCCAGGGTCGGTGCTCGATCGAGACTCAGGATCTCCATATCGAAGAAGAGGTCGCTGGAATCCGCCTTTGTCTGGTGCACCTCGACTGCCACAACGTTGGATCCGGGTGCCACGACCGAACCGGGCAACTCAGCCTCGATCCACACTTCCCCGTCGTCCTGAGCATAATTCGCAGCCGTGGTTGCGGTGACATCTGCAGTGGGCATCCCGGAGCGAAGAACCTCGCTGCCGTTGATGTACACCACCGCGCCGTCATCGCGTCGCATCCGCAGTTCTATGCCCGCCGTGCCGTTCGGCAGATCGAACGAGGCCCGGAAGTATGTGGTCAGGTGTTTGTCCTGCTCGTCGGGTCCGTAGGAGACCTGTGTGGTCACATCTTGGCCATACCCCAGGGGGGCCGGCCCTTGTGGCCAGGCGGCGTCGTCAAAATCGGCCTGCCGCCAAGCGATGCCGAGGTCCTCGCCCCCATCGTTGTAGCGCCACACGGCTCCTTGGGGCAGCAGAGCAGTCCCGTCGTCGGAACCGCCGCGCAGCGCCAGGACTGCCAGCGAGCCTGCTGCCACCACCGCGGCGAGGACCAGGGCTGCGATCACGATCAATCGTCGGTTCACGATGCTCCTCAGGGCCGTGTCCTCGGGCAGCGATGGGGTCACATTCGGGCCAGGGCTGCCTATTCGACACTATCCCAACGGCCACCGCCAGCCCGCCCGCGAAAGGACCCTCTGCAGGGTAGCTGGCACCCGGCAGAGGGTGAGGGAGATCCTCGAAGGGCCTTGCCGCCCCCGAAGTAATCGATGACGTCATGTCAGACACCCCATGACTGGAAGGTGTCAAGCTGCGTGGGTGTTGTGGGCTTGGGGTTGGTTGGCCTATGCGGTGTTGGCCATCTGCGCCCATCAGGCACACGTCGTGAGGAATCGCTTTCACATTCCAAGTAGGAGCAGTACTCCCGCCGGGATCGGCACCAGCCTCCCATCAACTCGAAGGCTGTTACACCCCCCTTAGTAGGCTCAAGTCATGGTGGAGCAGCGCGGCCCCTGCTGGTCACCGTCCAGCCGAGGGGCGATCCGGTGAGCGACGAGCAGCCCGACACCGCCAAGGCAAAGTCCTCGGCCAAAGCCGTCGGAGCGTTGGCGATCGCGGAGCTAGCTGGCAAAGCGGCCTCGTTCGTCATGTTCGCCCTTGCGGCTCGGCAACTGGGTGTGGACGACTTCGGTGTGTTCTCGTGGGCCTTTGCCATCGGCATGCTGGCCAACTCGTTCGTGGTCTGGGGATTCGACATGATCCAGGTCCGAGAGGGCAGCAAGCACCCAGAAACCGTTCCAGGCACTCTGGTGAACATCCTGGCGATGCGCACCGTGATGGGCCTGGTCGCTCTCGGCATCGTCATGGTGGCAACGTGGGGAGACTCCGAGAGCACACCGGCGGTCATGTTCCTGATCACGGTGGCGTGTTTGGTCGACACCGTTAACGACTCGGTGCGTGCTGCAGCAGCTGCCTTGCGGAAATTGACCATGTATTCCAAGCACATGGTCGTCCAGCGCCTCATCACGGCCACACTGGCGGTTGGTGTCCTCTTGGCGGGTGGGGGGCTGCTCGCGTTCTCCGCCGCCTACTGCGTTGGCACCATCCTCGGTGTCTTGTGGATGATGCGGGTCTCCACTCGGCTCGGCGCGCCGATCCGGTGGCGGCAGGTCCGCTGGCCGACGATGAAGTGGTTGTTGTGGGAGTCGCGGATTCTGGGCATCTTCACGGTCGTGAACATGGCCGTGTTCCGCATCGATACGGTGATGCTGGGCAGCCTCGCCTCGGTTGCCGAGGTCGGTTACTACGCCGTGGCCTACAAGCTGTTCGAGACCGTGTTGTTCATCATTTGGTCGGTGGCTCGGGTGGCCGCCCCCGAAATTGCCTCAGCGACGACCGCTAGGAGCGCCCGCAAGACGTATGAGGTGGCGGTCGGAACCGCCCTGTCGGTGATGACTCCCTACACCGTCGTTCTCATTGTTAGTGGTGGAGCTTTCGCGGCGCTGCTGTTCGGAAGCGAGTACGAGCAAGGTTCTGCGGCGGCCACCGCCTGGCTGGGGCTGGCGCTGATCCCCTACACCGTCCAGTACCTGTCCGCTTCGGCCTCGATCGCCCGCGGCCACAACAACACGGTGCTCATCGCCTCGCTGGTGGCTCTGGTGGTGAACGTCACTCTGAACCTGTGGCTCATCCCGGCCTACGGCTCTTCCGGCGCCGCGTTCGCCACGATGGCCACCATTGTTGTGCAATGTGGCGTCCTGCTGGTCACTGTTTGGCGCAGTCTTGAGGGTGTTTCACTGTGGCGCCCCACTATCCACCTGCCCATCGCGGCGCTGGCGATGGTCCCGGTCCTGATGGGTATCAACCCCATCGTGATCGCTGCGCCCGTGGCGGCCGTCGTGTATCTCGGCGTGTGGTTTGGGGTTGGGAAACTGGTGGATCCCGGCGCTGTCAACGGCGTGCTGACGTTGGTGCGCAAGGAGAAGGCAGCACCGGCATAGCGGGGCTAGTGGCTCAAGCGCGTCCGCCACGCGCGCGCTTCGGTAAGCGTCACATGACCCAACGCGATGTTCTCCGGATTCTGGTACCGCCGGGGCGCAGCCAGGTTCTCCGCCAGTTGCCGCAGCGCCAGCCAGTGCATCAGGACGCCGGTGTCTCGGTGTCTTTCGGCGGGGAGAGTGTCGATGAAACGCGTCATCAGCCGTTCTCGATCAGGGAGATGTTCCATGGTCGACCACAGCCGGATCTCGTCGGTACCCCAGATGCCCAGACCTGCGAACTCCCAGTCAATGACCCGGATTCCCGTGTCACTGTTCATGACGTTGGAACTGCTGTAATCGCCATGTACCCAGACGTCTGCCTGGAGTTTTGCGGCCTCTTCGCGAACCCGGAAAAACTCCTTGAGGGGAAGGTGCCCGATGAGAGCCCGTACAAGTCGCTGCGCACGGTCACGGCGGGACCCTTGCCAAGAGGACACGGCGGCCGGGGGTGGCTCGGCCGCCGCCCTGATGAGTGCGGCTGATCGCAGGGCCTCGTCGACGTAGTCAGCGCCCACGCTGTCGGTGACATCCACGAGTTGGCTGACCATCCAGTCCCGGCCCTCAGCAAGGACCACCGGAACGGATACTCCATTCCGCCTCGCCCAGGAACGAGCTGCGCATTCGTGCCGCACCCGTTGGG
>ERZ795062.3244-NODE-3244-length-10080-cov-4.714913_pt1 | contig 10080 bp, 5 predicted proteins | sample MGYA00375146_ERZ795062 | MGnify/ENA primary metagenome ERZ795062 (study PRJEB30191, sample SAMN05720281) | activated sludge metagenome | isolation source: Anaerobic digester | place: USA | collected 2015-07-16 ...
TTGCTGCCGAAAATACCGGGCGTAAATGGGTTTGTATTGAACAAAGCGAAGAATACGCAACAAAGGCCGTCGAACGTATTTGGAACCACAAGGAAGTGATGGCCCTCTCCTCTTATTTACGGTGCCCCCGGCAGTCCTTTTACAAGGTACTACTCGCAGCGGGAAAAACTGCAAACTGGGGGCACCTCCCTTACTCGCTTTGGAACTGGTGGTTCTCGTTCATGTTGTACTGCCAATGCCCCGCCGTCTGACCTTGCAAACCAAGGGACGCCTGACCGCTCAGTCCTGTCTGCACGTGGAACCCGGCCAGCGCCGACGCAGCAAGCTGCGAGGAAATCTGCGCCGCACCCTTCGTTGCTTCGATCCGCAACTCCGCCTTCTTCAGCGATGTCTGGTAGATCACTTCCCACTTCTTGATGGCAGCCTCGAACCCGGCCAGCGATTGCTGGATGTTGGCCTTGTAGGCTTCTACCTGCGCGCGGTACGCCTCGGTGCCGGTCTGTGCCTGTGCGACATGGACATCCAACACGTTACGCATGACCTGCGCTTCGAGCTTCGCGCCTTCGATCCCTGCCTCGGTTGACTTGACGATCATGTCGACGTTGGCCAGATACCCCTTGATGGTAGCCTCCTCGACCGCCACCTTCGTCTCGGCCTTGGTCTTGTAGATGTCGGCCTGCGCCTTCACCCCGTCGACCTGTGCCGTGTAAGCGCGCATCTGCGTCTCGTAGATCGTGACCGGCAGGATCGCCGCCTTGACCTGCGATTCGTAAACATCGAACTGGGCCTTGACCGAGTTGATCTGCGCGACGAAGGCTTCCACTTGGGTGCGGAACACGTCGAGCCGCTTGGCCTTGACCTCCATCTCGGTTTGGGTAGCCGACACCTGCGCCTTGAAGATGTCGACCGCCGCGAGTACGCCGCGCACCTGCGCTTCGTAGCCCTGCATCTGAGCCACCTCGGCATCGACGACAACCTTCTGGCCTTCGACCTGCGCCTTGAAGATGTTGACCTTGGCCAGTTCCCCTTCGAGCTTGGCCTTGTACAGATCGACGAGGGCTTGGTACCCGGACTGCTTGGACTTGAACACATCGACCGACGCGTTGTACATGTCGACCATCTGCTTGCCGGTGGCGGTGTAAATCTCCAGCATCAGGCGCTTCTGCTCCAAGTCTTTGTCGATCTGCTTCTTGGCCAACTCCACCCCGGCGGACATGTTCGTCTTGTAGGCGTCCATCTCCAACTGCATCCGGGTCATGGCTGTCTCGCGGCTGACGTTCCTAACCTTGGCAGCCGCATCCGCGCGGATCGCGTCGACGCGCTGGCCGATGGTGCCGGGCGGGGCGGTGAACCCCTTGGAAGCGAACTCATCCCACACCAGATTCACGTCACGGTCGGCCTGCGCGTTGAGCAGGTCAGCTTGGCGCAGCGTCTCTTGAGTGGTGACATCAACGAGGGTGACTGGCACCTTGGTTAGAGCCATCTCTGCAAACGCGTTGAGCAAGGTATCGTCATATGTCACGTCGCCAACCTGCGCCGCGATGTTGCCCGGAACGTACTGCGTCGGCTCGTCCCAATCGGGCAACGTAGCCTCGAAGGTGGGGAACGTGATGGTCGGCAGCGAGGGCAGCGTGATGCCGTGGATCGTCGGTGCCGAGGGCATGGCCAGCGTCGGCGCAACAGGCATCGTCACATCGAGGTCGATGGCCGGCTGAACCGGAGCCGTCGGCATGGTGGCCGAGGGCGGGGTAGGGATCGCCACCACGGGGTTTCCGACAGGCGGCGGGGGCACCACGATCTCGGGGATGTCGAACGCCGCCAGCGCGGACACGTAGGCCGGCAGCGCGGGGATCGTCGGGATGGTGATCGCTCCCATCTCGGGCAGGACGGGAGGTACGTACGCGCCAATGCCCGGCACCTCGGTGGCCGTGGGTTCCGTGGGCGCTACCGGATCAACCATCGAGTCAACGATACGCCGGATGGCGTCCTGCGCGGCGGTGACCAGCGTGTCGCCCCGGTTGAACATGGTGCCCGACTGAGCGAGGATGTTGTTCTGCACCCCCTGCACCTGCGACAGCACTGCGTTGTACAGCCCACTGGGAATCTCGTGGAGGTTTTCGATCTTCATTGTCATGGCTAGATTCTCCGGGTCGTTACGTTAGGCACCAGCCGCATGTCCTTCACCGAAGCGAAGCCACCGTCTGTGTTGTTGAGGGTCATGCCCCAGTACCGCGCGAGCGGGCCGCGCCCGAGGTTGATGCGCGTTTGCATGGGGTTCTCGGCGACGTAGGACGGCTTGCCGTACATCACGCGCTGCTTACCCCCGCCGTTGCTACGGATGAGGCCCACGTGGATAGGCGCGGTCGCGGTATAGGTGATGTACAGGTGGCGCAGGTGCTTCGTCCCGATGACGCCGAAGTCATAAAGCCCGGACTCCAGTTCCGCGTCGGCTGCCACGGTGGAGGACAGGACGTAGATACCGTCGTCGGCCAGCCCGTAGACCACGCCGTTGGCTTCGTGCACCTCGGTGACTTGCAGCGCCTCCCATCGAGACATGGCCATCGAGCGCGAGTTGAACGCCCACGCGCCGTGCGTCGGATAGGACAGCAGGGTGTCGTCGAAGCCGTACCCCACGTTGTTGAAGTTGATCGTCACGTTGTTTACCGGCAGTAGCTCGTCGCTCGCCGTGCCACCTTCCTCAACCATCCAGCCGGGCGCGGCAGCCTCGACCAGATCGTCGGTACCGACGGCGCTGAACTCGAACACTGTCTCAGTAGCAAGGACGTTGACATATAGGTGGTCAGCGCCGAAGCCGTCCTCGTCGATCTGTTCGGTGGAGGACTGGGTGACAACGGTGTCTTTGCCGTAGCCCTGCTCCGCAACGAACTCGGCGAGGGTGAGCGTACCAGTGATCGTGTCGGCAGCCGTGGCTACCTCGCTAATCTGGAGGATCAGCGCGCCGAACAGGGAGTCAGCACCAGTGGCTACCTCGGCAACCAGCAGTTCAGGAGCAGAGAACCCCACTCCGGTACCGTTGCCCGCTTCGTTTACCAACTCGCCGGTTGTGACCGCGTAACTCGCAGCGTCGAAGCCAACCCCATTCTCCTCGACGAAAGAAAAGTTGCCGTCGAACAACTCATCCGATGCGTTAGCTGACTCCTCGATTGGCTGCCCGGGCAGCACGGAGAACCCCATCAGGTCGTCGTACCCCGTGCCGATCTCGGCCATCAGGGTGTTGCGGTTGGTCACGCTCCACTCCACGTACCCGACGGACTGAAGATCGACCGTCACCGTGGTGACTTGGCCAAGCTCCCCTGCCGGGGTGGTGGTGCGCAGGCGCACAGCAGTACCGTTCTGCACGACCCCACTGGCTACCCACCCGCCGCCGTCGATGGACATCTCGCCCGCACCGACGATCTGAACGGTCTTGGTGCCGAGGGTAAGCCCGGACGCTACTGCCGAGTTCGAGACAATGAGCGTGCCTGCCAGCGCGTCGATGACTGGGGTAAAGACTAGGCCCATCACGTTTCTCCTATGAAGGTTACCTGCCGGTGCGGGCTGATCTTGTCGAAGTCGAGCAGCTTGTCCGCCCGAAGGCCGGTGTACGCCATCATACCATTGAGGTAGATGTGCATCTTGAATGACTCGGTACCCACGACGGAGCGCGTGCACCAGAAGTGAGCGATCTTGATGGAGCCGTCATCGTTCGGTATCTTCTCCTCCCACAGCGTGCTGGCCCCGGCGGTGGCCTTCATCTTGGCCGGGTACTCGCCGCCCTGCTTGGAGCAGATCGTCGTGATGTCGTAGTCCTCAACGGCTGTCTCTGGCTTGCTCCGATCCCACACATCGAGGGGCGCAGTATGCGTGCCGCCGACGATGTTGAGTACCGTCTGCGTGGCCTGTCGCTTCTCGTTGGTGTAGTTGTGGTCGTCGTCAAAGAACCGCCACACCAGATACTTCACCGTGTCGTCACGCAACTGCCACCACGCCCAGTCGCCGACCGGGATAATGTGCTGGTCGATGCCGAGGTCGTAGTCAGGAATCCACGAGGGATAGGTGTAGTAGACCCACTGCATCACCATCGCGGCGTACTGGTAGTCGACCTTGCTGCGAGTCGCGGCGACGTGTCGCTCGCAGATAAACACCGCCTCGCGGTCAGTCATCGGGATGGCGCACGCGTAGCTGTAGTATTGGCCGGTGACCCGCGTGCCCCACACGTGGACGTGGAAGCAGTGGCGCTTCGCCGTCCAAGGGCTGCCGGGCCGCGACAGGTAGCCGGGGCTGAAGTCGTTGTACCACTCGCCCTCGGTACCGCTCTGCTCATAACCGAAGTGCATGGGCGGGTAGGGCCACGAATACTCGATCCCCATGTAGGGCGACTCCCACGTCTTGCGCCCCTGCGACTGCAAGTCAGTGCGCGACTCGTCCGCCATCTTCCGAGGGTCGGCGCGGTTGGAGTAGAACCCTTTGGGCAGCTTCGTGCTGCGGGAGTAGTCGCCCCAGTTGAAGCCACCGAGCAACATGCAGTACGGCATGTAGTCGCGGTCGTCCCACGAATCGCTCTCCGTCTTGGCCGTGTTCATGGGGTTGTAGAACCTGATCCACACCAGTTCCTCGCCGTCATAAAACACATGCACTACGGTGTCGCTGACCGGGTAGTTGGGGTACGCCTTCATGTAGTCCGGGGGCGGTGGCCCCTTGTCAGGCCAGCCGCGCGGCAGCATGTCGAAGCTGACCACGCCGGGGATGCCAGTGTCTTGGTCGATCTCCGGCACCTTGAACGGCTTGTGGTATTGGGAGATGTCGACCGCGTTGCCCTTGCCCACCTTGTTGATCGTGGCTTTCAAGTCAGTGATTGATTTGTCGAACCCACCTGCTTGGTGGTCGTAGTCGTACTTGTTCAGGGGGCGTGGCCCGGCGTCGCCGCCGCTGATCTCAATCGACCAGTGCTCGAACACAGGGTAGTCGTAGGGGCGCGGAGCGTTGGTCTTCCACCCCACGTTGTCGGCCTTCTTGCCGGACATGCTGAACGCCCACCCGCACTCGTCGTAGGTGGCCTTCAGGTTGTCGTAGAACGGGGCCATGTCGTCAGCAGTGATGATCTGCTGTAGCCAGCCGTCCTTGATGGCCTGATCCCACGGTGACAACTTCTCGTTCCCCAGTTTCTCTTTGGTCGGGAAGCCATACCCGAGTGGCAGGTCGTCGAGGTAGTCCTTGGCGTCATCAGGCAGCGCCCAATTCGACATGGCCAACACGGGCAATCGCATGGCCCACACCCCGGCGGCGCTGATGCGGATGAGGTAATACCGCCCGCCGTCCGTCTTGTAGATGCCGTGCGTCTGGAGCCAGTGGAACCAGTAGTCGAGGGAGCCAAGGCACTCATCGTCCTTTGAACGCTCCGGGTCTTTGCGGTAGTGGCGGTAGTCCTCGATGGCGACGTGATCGGCGCTGTTGGCCCCACGTGAGACAAGCTGCTGCTCTTTGGTGGGCGGCGTCTGCCGGCCCATGCCCATAATCAACTGCGCGGCGATCCGCATACGGCCAGAGAACATCGTCGGCTTGCTTAACCTGTACTGCGAGTAGACCTTCGGCGTGCCGGTGAGGGTCACGACTGGGTTGTTGTAGAGGTGCTTCCACTGGTCGGGCACCACCAACGATAGGTAGGGCACGGGCTTCAGGCCGAAGTCCTCCTGCCCGTGCAGGTACTTGAGCCGGTTGCGTAGCTCCTGCACTTGGAGCGGGTCGGTTTCCTTCTCCAGCAGCGCCTCGATCTCCTTGCGGACGCTGGCCAGTCGCTTGAGCGTAGGCGCTGCCGGGGCGAAGCGATCCAGCAGGTTGATCTGCGGGCCGTTCACGTCGTCGGTCAGCGGCTCCGTAGTGAGGTAGCCGTCGACGATCACCCCACCGTAGGGCGAGAGCGCGAACGCGGCGTACTTGTTGGGATCGGGGAGGTCTGCTACTGGGTGCCGGACGAACTCGGCAATGTGCTGGCCACCAAGGCGAGCAACGCGTACCGTGACACCGTTCTCGAACGTGTACCACGAGGAGGTGGTTTGCTGCCCGACGGCATCTGCTGCGGAGAGTGCCTTGCCCAACATGACGCGGGCAGCTTGGAGCAGCGACCGGCCCTCTAACTCTGTAACACCGTCGCCGATGCTCGTTGTTAGGGGGCCAGTGTAGATCGCGGGAGTTATCTTTGCATCAGACCGCATTGAGGGTGACGCGGTACCCGAGTTCAAAGTTGTCGCCATTGAACAGGGTGCGATCCGCAGCAAAGCGAGAGGCCGAAGCAAGCACGCCGTTGGTGGAACCCTTCAGTTGATTGGACGCCAGCGCGGCACCACGGACGATCAGACTGGTCGCGGTGACGATGGTGAACGCTGCCTTGCCGCCGGTCAGGTTGTCGATCTGGTTGCCCGCAGCCGCCGTGCCGTTGAACAGTGGGCGGTTCGCCTGCGAGTAGCCTTCGGTACCCGACACGATCTCGGACGCGGCTGCCGGGAAGGTAGCGGCTGTCCAATTGACCGCCGGGGTGACGTTGCCGCTGAACAGGGCGAGGTACCAGTTGGCGATCTTGGCCTGCGTGTGGAGGCCGCACATCAGCAAGTAGTTGAGGAACTGCGTGGTGAGCAGGTTCTTGTCGACCCGCATGTCCTCGCCATTGACGGTGTGGAAATACTCGCCACACGCCAGTACGTTGCCCGGCAAGAGGACGCCGGCTTCGGTTTGCTCGACGTTGCCGGCGGCGATGGCGGATAGCGCGGCGGCGATGAGATGCTTGTTGGTATTGCTTCGCATGGGTTTCTCCTAGAGGTTGATGACCGGCGTGTCTTTGGCATGGCCACGACCGTCCGAGCCGATGGAGTCTACCACCGATACCACTTGGTAGAAACCGTCCCGTGCAAGAAGTGCAGAGTTTGCCCTGGTATGCACAGGAAGCCGTGCCCGGTCTGCGGTCAAGATACGAACAACGCCCGATGGGATGCCGACACAGAGGCCGTGCCGACTGAGCCATGCGAACGTGTTTGACACCTGATACTGGCTGCCGTTGACCGATAGCGCGTCGGTGTCGACGGTATCGAACGGTAGGTAAACTTGTGAGTCAAGGATGGCGGCGCTGTCACTGCACTTCACCAGTTCCATCTTGCCCGGATCGTCGCCGCGCAGGAAGAACACCTCCTGCCCCGTCGAGACGTAGAGGCCGTCCGACACGCAGCCGAACGCGGTGATGTATCCCGGCGCGCGGATGAAGTTGTACCGGCGGTCGTGCTGCTGGTAGTTGAGCGCCTGCGAGTAGAAGATCGTGTCGCCCTGCACGCACCACAAGCGCCCGGCGAACCGGGTCAGGTACCGACCGAACGGCATGGGCGTGAGGAAGTTGCGGATGTCCAGCACCTCGGAGCCGGGCATCTGCGGCGGTACGACCGGGGTAGTGCCGAAGGACTCTACCAAGCCCGACGCACGAATAACCCCGCCGTCATATCCATTCGAGAACCACACGTCCTCGTTGATCTCCACGTACCATACCCGGCCACGCCCGGTGAGGAACACACCGAGGTGCATCAGGGCGACGCCGCCGAGAACCTTGCACAACTCACTGCCGACGAACACAAGCGTCAGCGTGTGGTTGTTGTTCGACCACATCGAGTGGCCACCGACCATCGAGGGCACGAGTTCAAAGACCGGGCGCGTGTCGAGCTTGCCCGAGTCGTCGATGTCGAAGTTAGAGATGCGCCGAGCGAACCCGTCGGGGATCGCCGTCTCGTCGGCGACGTGGTGCTCGCCCCTGCCGAAAGAGACTGGCGCTGTTGGGACTGCATCATCCGTGGGCGACTGTGCCATTACCGAACTCCATTGTTGATGTGTAGGGCCGCATGATGAACGCCTGCGCCTTCAACTTACTCAAGCCCGGGTAGCTCGTCGGGACGTAGCTAAAGCCTGTCTCGAATTCTTCCCACCCTGCTGGCCCGACATGCTTGACACGATTGCCTACATCAGCTAGTCCGAATTGTACCCCAAAGTCCGTGCCGTCGATAAAGTACCCTCGGGCCTGATGCTTGACCTTGGTTGCGGTGCTGGTCTGCCACGGCTCCATGTCGTCCGTCACGTCCGCCTGATAGACCTTGCGGTGCTTGTAGTCGATGTAGAGCGTGCCGAACGAGGAGTGGTCGAGCGCCGGCTTGGCGTAGATGCGGAGGTACGGCCCGATGTACTGCGCCCCCTTCGGCGAGGTGAACTGGTAGATGCCCGTTGGGTAGACACGGCGGTGCTTGAGTTCGATGCGGCCCACCCCCATGCCGGGCGATGGTAGACCCGCAGGGCGCAGCCACTTGGGGCCGTAGTCCTGCACTTGCACAGCGGTGGAGCCGAACATGTCGTCTGCCCACGGGAAGGCGTAGATCGGCTTCATCCCCTCGTGCGACACGTCAGGCAAGCCGCGCTTGTAGCTGTTGACGCCTGCCGGGCGGATGTACTGCGGGCGCGTCGAGACGCGTGGCGTGCCGTACTCGGCGAAGCCCTGCACATCCCAGTAGTAGCTCATCGGGTAGATGCGGCGGTGTTGCAGCGTGACGTTCGTGCCGGAGCCGAACACAGGGCCAGCCGTCTGCGCGCGCCAATAGAACCACGGATCGTACGGCTCTTGGCTAGTGTGGAAGCTCCAGTCGTACCACGTCGACGTGCCAGCGTCCCACGTCTGGCCGCAATGGATGATCTGGCTGCCGACGACGTGAGTGTTGCCGAACTGTTCATCCAGCGCAGTAGTCGACTGACTGATCCACTTGGTGCCGCCGTACAGCTTGACGGTGCCGAACGCGAACGAGGCCGGGCCGGGATCGACAAAGATCACCATGCTGCGGGTGAGCGGAGTACCGAACTTGTCGATCTGGCCAAGCGAGGGGGCGAAGATCGTGTTGAGCTTCACCGTCGGGTAGCCAAGCGGGATCGTCGCGCCAGAGTACGGGGCGTCGTGGTGCTCCCACTCCCAGTTCGGCACGACCCCTGCACCGCCTTGGATCGAGTCGGGGATGATCTTCTGTTGCGGGGGCGCAAGCTGCGACTGGTCGAACTGCACCAACCCATTGCCCCAACGCAGGTAGTCCGGCGACGGCGGGCGAATCTTGCGGGTGCGGTAGGACACGAACGGCGTACCGACGACCCCAGTATCTTGGGTGGCCGGGTTACGCAGGTAGCGCCGCATCAGCGACACGTTGGGGGAGCCGCCGGGGAGAAATGCGAACGCGCCGTAGACGTGAACCTCCGGGGTGTTGTTGCGGATCGAGGGCGTGCCGTACCCGTCGTTGAGGTACCCCCACAACTTGATGAGGTTGTAGTGCGTCTCAAGGTGCAGCGTGCCCATGTAGCCGTACTGAATCCCCGCCGGCTTGATGTAGCGCGGGTTGTATGACACGAACGGTGAGCCGGCAGGCTGCGTCAGGATCGACGACGGGCGCAGGTCACGCAGCCCTTGCGACACCCACTGCCGGCCATACCCAGTCTGCTCGTAGGTAGCGAACGGCTTGATGAACTGCATGTTGCTCCACACCCGCGACGGGATGCCGAACTTCATGGAGTGCCAACCCCATCCGTCGAGGTTGAGCACCTGCCGCGTGCGGACGTACGGGGTGCCGAACACCTCCTGCGTGTACCAAGCGACGCCGAAACTACGGATGCGCGGCGCGACAAAGGCGGTACCATACCGGGTCATGGGGATCGAGGCCCACACGGACACCCGGCGCGCGCCGTTGTAGATCAGGCTGGCGATGGAGAACCGCGAGTCGACGTACCCGTTTGTCGTGATCTTCTTGTTCTTGGTGTACGCGTTAGTGTAGTAGCCGAAGCGGTCGCGCTCGAACTCCCACTGAAGGATGCCAGCAGGCTTGATCTCTCGCTTCCACAAGTAGGCGAAGCCGGTGCCGTAGAGGTTCGAGTCGAGCGCGAACGGGTAGCACCGTTGCGCGCGGTCGCGCACAAGGGGTACGCCGAACGCAGCCAGCGACGCGCGCCCTACTGGGTAGCACCGCTGCGCCTTCTCCTTGACCAGCGGGGCGCCGAAGGCTCCAGCAGCCAGCCCGGCGGGCG
>ERZ795062.3246-NODE-3246-length-10078-cov-4.690911_pt1 | contig 10078 bp, 7 predicted proteins | sample MGYA00375146_ERZ795062 | MGnify/ENA primary metagenome ERZ795062 (study PRJEB30191, sample SAMN05720281) | activated sludge metagenome | isolation source: Anaerobic digester | place: USA | collected 2015-07-16 ...
GCTCCAGGAAGCGGTGGATGCCCTGATTGATAACGGCCGCCGTGGTCGGCCGGTCACAGGGCCGGGCAACCGTCCCTTGAAATCTCTCAGTGACATGCTCAAAGGGAAACAGGGTCGTTTCCGCCAGAATCTTTTGGGTAAACGGGTGGACTACTCGGGCCGTTCCGTTATCGTGGTCGGTCCGGAGTTGAAACTTCACCAGTGCGGTTTACCGAAGGAGATGGCGTTGGAGCTCTTTAAACCCTTTGTGATGAAACGGTTGGTGGATAAGGGTTTCGTTCATAATATCAAATCCGCGAAACGCATGGTGGAAAGGGCACGGTCCGAGGTCTGGGATGTCCTGGAGGAGGTCATCCGGGAGCATCCGGTTTTGCTCAACCGGGCGCCGACATTGCACCGTTTGGGTATTCAAGCCTTTGAGCCGGTTTTGGTTGAAGGCCGGGCCATTCAGATTCATCCCCTGGTGTGTACTGCATATAACGCTGACTTTGACGGCGACCAGATGGCGGTTCATGTGCCTTTGTCGGCAGAGGCCCAAACAGAAGCGCGGGTCTTGATGCTGTCGGCCCATAATATTCTCTCGCCGGCCCATGGGAAACCAATAGCCACGCCAACACAGGATATGGTCCTGGGTATCTTCTATTTGACCATTGTTCGGAACGGCGTCCGTGGGGAAGGCAAGGTATTCTCCTCGTTGAATGAAGCCTTGATGGCTTATAACGAGGGTGATATCCATCTGCAGGCGCGGATTAAGATTCGCTGGAACGGTAAGCTGGTTGATACCACCCTTGGTCGAATGATCTTCAAAGACAGTATTGGGATCGATGAATCAGTCATCGACGGAATCTATAAACAGATCGGCGACGGGGGCGTCGGTAAAAAAGAGCTCGGCAAGATCGTGGCTGAATGTATTCGCCGGTTGGGAACGGATAAGACGGCGGAGGCTCTGGACCAGATCAAACGTTTGGGCTTCCGGTTCGCCACCCAATCCGGGACCACCATCGCCGTGGAGGATATTATCGTTCCCCCCGAGAAGCAGGAAATTTTGGCGAACGCCGAGGCCCAGGTCGAACAGGTCGAGATGCAATATCGCCGTGGCTTGATTACGAAAGAAGAACGTTATCAGCGGTTTATCGATATCTGGACTAAAGCCAAAGAAGACGTGTCCAATGCCATGTTGAACAACCTGGACCGTATCAACCCTGTGTATATGATGGCCATCTCCGGTGCCCGCGGTAACGTATCCCAGTTGTCCCAGTTGGCCGGGATGCGTGGTTTGATGACCGACCCATCTGGTCGGATCATCGACCTGCCGATTAAGGCAAACTTCCGTGAAGGCTTGACGGTTTTGGAGTTCTTCATCTCCACCCACGGCGCCCGGAAGGGTCTGGCCGATACGGCGCTTAGAACCGCAGACTCCGGATACCTGACACGTCGGCTGGTGGATGTGGCGCAGGATGTGATCGTCCGGGAAGAGGATTGTGGTACGGATGACGGCATTGATGTGACGGCAATTTCCGACGGGTCAGAGATCATTGAGACAATGAAGGAACGGATCATTGGCCGCTTGGCCGCTGAAGATGTCATTCATCCGGAAACAGGGGAAGTAATTGCGGCCACCGGTGAGATGATCACCGAAGAGATAGCGCAGAAGATTGATGAAGCCAAGATTGAGAAGGTCAAGATTCGGTCGGTTCTGACCTGCCGGAGCCGGTATGGGGTTTGCGCTCGTTGTTATGGGCGGAACCTGGCCACCGGGAAGATGGTTGAAGTGGGCGAGGCTGTCGGTATTATTGCCGCCCAATCCATTGGCGAACCCGGTACGCAATTAACGATGCGGACCTTCCATACCGGTGGGGTGGCAGGTGACGATATCACACAAGGTCTACCCCGTGTTGAGGAGTTGTTTGAAGCCAGGAAGCCGAAGGGCCAAGCCATTATTGCCGAGGTTTCCGGTGTGGTGAAGATTGTCGAAGTCAAGGGCATCCGGCGCGTGAGTGTTGTGACGGAAGATGGTGAGGAAAAGCTTTACCAAATTCCCTTTGGCTCCCGGCTGCGTGTGAAGGATGGTCAAACGGTGGAGGCCGGTGACCGCTTAACCGAGGGTTCCGCCAATCCCCACGATATCCTTAAAGTTAAAGGGGAACGCGGTGTCCAAATGTACCTGGTCCAAGAGGTCCAAGACGTCTACCGCTCCCAAGGCGTTGAGATCAACGACAAGCACATCGAGGTTGTCGTCCGGCAGATGATGAGGAAACGCAAGGTCGAAAATCCCGGAGATACCTCCTTCCTGCCCGGCGGCTTGGTGGATGTTTTTGAACTGGAAGCCGAAAATAAGGCCGTGGAGGAGCAGGGCGGCGAACCGGCCACCAGCAGGCCAGTCCTGTTGGGTATTACCAAGGCATCGCTGGCGACCGACAGTTTCCTGTCGGCGGCTTCCTTCCAAGAGACCACCAGGGTACTGACGGAAGCCTCCATCAAGGGCAAGCAGGATCCCTTGCTGGGCTTGAAGGAGAACGTCATCATCGGGAAACTTGTGCCGGCAGGCACCGGAATGTCGCGTTACCGCAATGTTAAGATACGCCGGGCCGATGAACCGGTGCAAATGGAAGAACCGGTCGCTGAAGAACTTGATGAAGTATTGGATGTGCCGGTGCAGGAAACGGCTCCGGTCTGATAGAAAAAAGACCCGTACCATATGGTACGGGTCTTTTTTCAGCTAAACTGGGAAATGAGACGGAGGAATTCAGAATAGGGAGGCCGAAGTAAATTAGAGGATTACTGCCCTGTTTTCGTCCGGGTCCAATTAAAAAGGTTAGGAGGAGACAAGTTATGCTGATTTTCCGGCAAAGGAAGGGGCTCCGTTCATTATTAACCGTACTTTTAGTCGTAGCGCTTTCGGCGGCGTTGCTTGTCGGCTGCGGTCGCAGTGGCGGCAATGGTGGCGGTGGTGGGGGAGATGTTTCAGGTTACGAATGGTTGTTGGCTGATGCTACGTTACCTCCACTGGACCCGGTGACTGTTAGGGGAAACGGCCCTGAGGACTGGCGGGATGAGATTATTTATTTTGTCATGACTGACCGGTTTAAAGACGGAGACAAGAGTAATAACCCGCCGTCGCCTTTCTATAACAAGAGCAGTGACACTGCTTACCACGGCGGGGATTTGCAGGGCCTGCGCGATGAGGTGGATTACTTAAGGAGACTGGGGGTCACGGCGGTCTGGATTACACCGCCGGTGGAGAACAATATTTGCGATCATACAGCACCCCAGTACACTAACTACCATGGCTATGGCGCCCGAGATTTTCAAAAGGTGGATCCGTTTTTAGTGAGTAATACAACCAATGATGGTTTTGATGATTTTAAAGCTTTCGTCGATCACATGCATAATAACGGTTTGTTAGTTATTCAGGATGTGGTGGTAAATCATATGGGTGAGATCACCGTCTATCCGGGGCAATCCGATCTGTGGGGCCCGCCATTTAACTCCAGCGGTTATCCGGCTGCATTTGTCTCGGACTACTTCTCCGGCCAATCCTGGGTAGCTACCGAACGGGTGATGAAACCCTCTCCTCCCTTTGATAATATCAACTTTTTCCATAATTGCGGCCCCATCGCAGGCGCGTGGGATGATCCGGTCCAAGGGGTAAAAGGGGATTTCTATAATAAACGGGATTTAAAGACGACAGATCCTGATGTGCGCGAGGCACTAATTCAAGCCTACGGGAAATGGGTGGAAACGGGTGTGGACGGTTTTCGTCTGGATACCGTGAAACATGTGGAAGAGGATTTTTGGGACGAATTTTCGCCCGCAATTCGTAACTATGCCGGCGAAAAGAAATTCCTACAGTTTGGAGAGGTATGGAAGGGTGCCCACAGTGACTTGTACAGGTATACTCAAGGCGAACGTCTGGACTCGGTCCTAAACTATGTACTCTATTTCCGGATCAAAGAAAAGACGTCTTTATTGGCGGAGGGTCTACCAGTGCTTTGACCGATGAATTGGCTGGGAGGGAGAACGGAGGTTACCGTACGGCAGGTATCGCCGGCGGTGGGGCTGAACTGGGAGCAAATGAGGTAATTGTCAACTTCATTGACAACCATGACAACCGAAGATTTTTAACGGAGGCCGGGGGCAGCTTGCCCAAACTGTACAATGCCTTGTGCTATCTGATGACGACCAAAGGAATCCCCTGCATCTATTATAATACCGAGAATGATACAACGGGCAGTTCAGGTGATGCGGGTAGAAAAGATATGGTGTTTGCCCCCACTAATAATAAAACATTCACCTTGATCCGGGTTTTGGCCAAACTCCGCCGGGAGAATGTGGCCTTACGCCGGGGTGACATGTCGGTCCTGAAAGATTCTGCATCTGCAAATTCTCACGCCAAGTTTTTTGCTTTTGTGCGGCACACCGGGGTTTCCGCAGAGAATGTCTTCGTCTTTGTTAATGCTTCGGATCAGCAGATTACTCAGGAAGTTGATCTGGGAGGATATGCCCAAAACGGTGATGTAATCCGCAATATTCTCTATGCTGAGTTCAATCAGGAAGAATCGCTTACAGTTACAAATGGTAAAGTGACCGTAACTCTGCCCCCGCATAACACAAAGATCTTTAAACTTTGAGTTCAATGGCGATGTTTTTGTATATCATTTCAAATCCAGTACCCGCACTAACGGTGCGGGTTTTTTTCGGTAAAAGGGAATAAAATACAAAGGATTTTAGGATAGGGAAATCGAATAGCATCTAAATTAATCCTTGCTTGATAGTTGAGGATCAATCAAAAAGTTAGGAGGAAACAATCTATGCTGATTTTGCATCAAAGAAAGCGGCTAAGTCAATTGTTGACTTTACTTATGGTTGTGGCGATCTCTGTAGGACTGCTTGCCGGTTGTGGCGGAGGTGGTAGTGGCAGCGGTGGTAATGGTGACAATGGTGGTAGTGGCGATCAGGTGTGGACTCCACCCTATGCTTTGCCGATTGCCGGGGATAACGAAACAATGATGCAGACCTTTTATTGGGAGATGAAATCCAACGGCGATCACTGGACTACTTTGAAGAACAAAGCGGATTTCTTGGCGAGGATCGGGATTACTTCGTTGTGGATACCGCCGGCCAGTAAGGCTTGGGGTGGCATTGGAGGTTCATCAACCTCCTCGGTGGGCTATGATGTCTATGACCTTTGGGATCTGGGCCAATACAATCAGATGGGGACGGTGCGCACAAAGTACGGGACGAAGGACCAACTGATTGCGGCTGTAAAAGAACTACATAATAAGGGGATCAAGGTTTATTTTGATGCCGTGTTGAACCACCGGACAGGCGCCGATGAGTGGGAACATGTACAGAGCGGCGGGAAGACCATTGGTGCATGGACTAAGTTCACCTTCCCTGGTAGAACCAGCAATCCCAATGGCACAACGAAGGTTATCTGGGACAAAAATTTCTTTAATGCTGTAGACTATGATCAGTTAACTAGCAGTAATGGTATATTTTTATTTGATAATAAATCGTGGGACACTACTTTAGATGACGACTATATTATGGGTGCAGATGTCGACTACAATGATAATGACCGGGCCAAGAATGATGTGACCAATTGGGGCAGATGGATCTTGACGGACATCGGCAACGGTGTCGGTTTTGACGGTTTTCGGCTGGATGCGGCGAAACATATTGACATGGACTTTACTAGTTACTGGATAAGCCAGATGATTTCGGCAAAACCAGACGCATTTTTCGTTGCAGAAATATTGGATGGTAGTATTACCAAGATCCGTAACTATTTGAATAAAGTCAACCAGTCTCAACTGCATGTTTTTGATTTTCCCCTATATTACGCATTTAAAGAAAGGTTTTCATCGACGAATATTGGGGATACTTTAGATTCTACGAAAGTAGGGACTGCTGAAGGGCTTGTCAATGATGCAACCTACGGTGACCGGGCGGTTATGTTTGCCGATAACCATGACACTAACCGTGATGGGCAGGATCCCGGGATGGTCAATTATAAATATCAAGCCTACACCTATATGTTAATGCGGGACAAGGGTATCCCCTGTGTGTTTTGGAAGGATTTCTACACCTTTGGGATGGGCGACAAACTCCAAAGGTTGCTGGTGGCTAGAAAACACTTTGCCTATGGCCCTGGTATCGAAGTAGAGGAAAATGAAAAGAATAATGTTTATATCTATATCCGCGACGGTTCCGAAACCGATACGGAAGGCGACGGGCTGGTGATGCTGATTGCCAAAGCGGGATCGGGCATCTATGAACAAGAAATAGATTCGAAACAGCCTAATACGACTTTTTATGATATCACCGGGAATATTACCGAGGAAGTCACCACCGACAGCGAGGGTAAAGGGGTCTTTAAGGTGAAAAGAAGCGAAGCCGAAGGTTGGTCGGTGTGGGTGCCCAAACTTTAAACCGGAAACTGTCATTCAAGATGGTTTGAACAGGAGGGCCGGCATATACGCCGGTCTTCCTTAATTTTTTTAAAATAACCTACGATTTGGGGAAACTATCTGTAAGGCCAGAAGATCTTAATTAAAATGTCCTTGACACTAAAAAACCGGAATGTTAAAATATAAAAGTCTGAATGCCGGAAACATAATGTTTTCCGGTGGTTCCGCGAACTGAGGGGAATATCCAGATGGTCCAAGCGATCCTCAATGCCAAGGAAAAAGTGGTAGGTCTCAAGCAAACCGTGCGTGCGCTTGAAGCCGGACGTGCGAAGAAGGTGTTCTACGCTGCTGATACGGAGGAACATATTGTTAAGCGCCTTGCTTCCCTCTGTAAAGAGAAGGGCGTGTCCTTCCAAGCAGTAGAGGTTTGCCAGAAGGAACTGGGTAGGGTCTGTCAGATCGACGTGGGAGCCGCAATTGTTGCCATTGTTGAAGATTAGGAAGGAGGTGTGGATAGGATGCCTACCATTAATCAACTCGTGAAAAAGGGTCGGAAGAAGATCACCTCCAAGAGTGATGCTCCGGCTCTGGGCTGGTCCTACAACACCAACAACGAAGAGATGTTTCAGGCGAAAAAGGGAAGCCCGCAAAAACGGGGTGTCTGTACCCGTGTTTCTACGGTTACACCGAAGAAACCCAACTCCGCCCTGCGGAAGGTGGCCCGTGTTCGTTTGACCAACCGGATGGAAGTTACTGCCTATATTCCAGGCGAAGGCCACAACCTCCAAGAACACTCCGTTGTTTTGATTCGCGGTGGCCGTGTGAAGGATCTGCCTGGTGTGCGTTATCATATTATTCGCGGTACCTTAGACACCGCAGGCGTTCAAAATCGCCGTCAGGGTCGTTCCAAGTATGGGGCGAAACGTCCGAAGGCCGCGGCGGCCAAGAAGTAAGGGGGGGTAAATCTTGCCACGTCGTGGTAATGTTCCGAAGCGTGAAATCTTGCCTGATCCGATTTACCAAAGCAAACAAGTCACCCAGTTCATCAACAAGGTTATGTACGACGGTAAACGGGGTGTATCCGAATCAGCCTTTTACGGCGCGATGGAGATAATTGCCGAAAAAACCGGGAAAGATCCCATGGAAACCTTCCAACAGGCTTTGAAGAATGTCATGCCTGTCCTGGAGGTTAAACCGCGCCGGGTTGGCGGTGCCACTTATCAGGTGCCGGTGGAAGTTCGTCCCGACCGGCGGGTTTCCTTGGCGATGCGCTGGATCATTGGCAACGCCAGAAACCGTGGAGAACGGACTATTCAAGAGAAATTAGCAGGTGAATTAATGGACGCGGCCCAAGGTGTCGGCGCGTCGATTAAGAAGAAAGACGATACCCACAAGATGGCAGAAGCCAACAAGGCATTCGCCCATTATCGGTGGTAAGTCTTAATCCGACGAACTGTGGAGGTAACAATTCTTGGCTAGGGCTTTTACATTAGAAAAGATAAGAAATATAGGAATTATGGCGCATATTGACGCCGGGAAAACTACAACCACCGAACGCATTCTTTTCTACACCGGAAAGGTGCACCGGTTGGGTGAGACGCATGACGGCGCGGCGACCATGGACTGGATGGTCCAGGAACAGGCGCGGGGTATTACCATTACCTCCGCGGCTACAACCTGTCAATGGCGGGGCCATCAAATAAACATCATCGACACACCCGGCCACGTGGATTTTACCGTTGAGGTTGAACGTTCTCTCCGGGTGTTGGACGGCGCCGTAGCAGTATTCTGTTCCGTCGGCGGGGTTGAACCCCAGTCCGAAACCGTGTGGCGCCAGGCCGACAAGTATGGCGTTCCCCGGATTGCCTTTATTAATAAGATGGACCGGGTGGGTGCCGACTTCTTCCGCGGCGTCAACATGATTCGGGAGCGGCTCGGGGCCAATCCGGTGCCGATCCAGCTTCCCATAGGAGCTGAGGAGCACTTCAAAGGGATCATTGACTTGGTGACCATGAAGGCCATCGTTTATACGGATGACCTTGGGACCCACAGTGAGGCCGCAGATGTTCCGGCGGATATGGCGGACCTGGTCGCCGAGTACCGGGAGAAGCTCCTGGAGTCTTTGGCGGATTTCGATGAAGAACTGATGACCAAGTACCTAGAGGGAGAAGAAATTCCGGAAGAAGAGATCAAAAAGGCCATCCGCCTTGGCACGCTTTCTGCGCAGATTACCCCGGTTCTTTGTGGCTCTGCTTTTAAGAACAAGGGGATCCAACCGATGCTGGATGCAGTGGTCGACTATCTGCCTTCGCCGTTGGATGTTGAGGCTGCTAAAGGTGTTGATCCCAGCACCGGTGCGGAGGTGGAACGAAAATCCTCCGACGACGAACCCTTTGCTGCATTGGCCTTTAAGATTATGGCTGACCCCTATGTGGGTAAACTTGCTTTCTTCCGTGTCTATTCCGGTGTGTTAAAGACCGGGTCCTACGTTTTAAACTCCACTAAAGGAAAACGGGAGCGGGTTGGCCGGCTTCTGCGGATGCATGCCAATCATCGGGAAGAAGTTGAGGAGGTACGTGCGGGCGATATTGCCGCTGCAGTAGGTTGGAAAGATACCACCACCGGCGACACCCTCTGTGACGATAAAGCCCAAGTTGTCCTCGAATCCATGGAATTCCCGGATCCCGTGATCAATATCGCCATCGAACCAAAGACCAAGGCGGACCAGGACAAACTGGGCCTTGCGTTACAACGGTTGGCGGAAGAGGATCCCACCTTCCGCGTCTGGACAGATCAAGAGACTGGCCAGACCATTATTGCCGGCATGGGCGAACTCCATTTGGAGATTATCGTTGACCGGTTGCTGCGGGAGTTCAAAGTAGAGGCGAATGTTGGTAAACCCCAGGTTGCCTACAGGGAGACCATTCGCCAGGCTGTTAAGGTGGAAGGAAAGTTTGTCCGCCAATCCGGTGGACGCGGTCAATACGGCCATGTCTGGCTTGAACTTGAGCCGTTGGAACCTGGCGCAGGCTTTCAATTTGAGAGCAAGATTGTGGGCGGTGTGGTCCCCCGGGAGTATGTGCCGGCTGTTGAGGCTGGTGTCAAGGAAGCCATGCAATCGGGTGTACTGGCCGGCTTCCCGGTGGTTGATGTCAAGGCAACATTGGTTGACGGTTCGTACCATGAGGTTGACTCATCGGAGATGGCCTTTAAAGTTGCCGCTTCGATGGCCTTTAAAGATGGTTGCAAGAAAGCGAACCCCGTTATCCTCGAACCCATCATGAAAGTGGAGATTGTCACACCGGAAGAGTATATGGGTGATATCATGGGTGACTTCAACTCCCGGCGCGGCCGGATTGAAGGGATGGAGTTACGCGCGGGCGCTCAGGTAGTCACCGGGTATGTTCCCTTAGGCGAGATGTTTGGTTATGCTACTGCCCTTCGTTCCATGTCGCAGGGCCGGGCCACTTATACCATGCATATCTCCCATTATGATGAGGTTCCGAAGAGTATTGCGGAAGCCATCATTGAGAAGGGTTAAAAGGGTTATAAGAGTTATCAGCTGACCACTAGCTGACTTATAAATTTTCAATAATATAAATGGATTCCAAAGGAGGAAGAAAAAATGGCCAAACAAAAGTTTGAACGCACGAAGCCCCACGTCA
>ERZ795062.3252-NODE-3252-length-10072-cov-5.873515_pt1 | contig 10072 bp, 9 predicted proteins | sample MGYA00375146_ERZ795062 | MGnify/ENA primary metagenome ERZ795062 (study PRJEB30191, sample SAMN05720281) | activated sludge metagenome | isolation source: Anaerobic digester | place: USA | collected 2015-07-16 ...
CCAACCAATTATCCAAGCTATTATTTCGCCAAAGGCTACATAGGAATAAGTATAAGCACTTCCCGAAACTGGTACCATTGAGGCAAATTCTGCATAAGCAAAAGCGGCAAAACTACAAGCGACAGCAGTAAAAATAAACAGAAATATAACTCCTGGACCACCATCAGCACTGGCTTTTCCAATCGTGCTAAATATTCCAGCACCTATGATAGCAGCTATTCCAAAAGCGGTTAAATCTCTAGCGGTTAAATGTTTGCCAAGTGAATGATGACCTTCAGCTTCATTTTTTTCAACTTGATTAAGAATATCGTGAACAGATTTTTTTCGGAATAGATTTGAAAATGACATTTTGTATTGGTTTGATTAAAACAAATATATACAATTTAGTTTCATTATCCATTAGAGTTATTGTAATAGCTAAAAACTATGCTTTTATAAAAACATATAATTAATAGTAATAATTATTGCTACTATATTTAGGTAAATTTGCAACAGAAATTAATAATAACTTAAAAATAAAATCATGGCATTAGTAGGAAAAAAATTCCCGAACATTACAGTTGACGCAATCTCTTTTATGGGAGATAATTTAAGAATTAACGTTCTTGAAGAAGCTACAAAAAACAAGAAAAAAGTTGTTCTTTTTTGGTATCCAAAAGACTTTACATTTGTTTGCCCAACAGAGTTACACGCTTTTCAAGCAGCTTTGCAAGAGTTTGAAAAAAGAAATACTATGGTAATTGGTGCTTCTTGTGACACTAATGAAGTTCACTTTGCTTGGTTAAACACTCCAAAAAATAATGGTGGTATAGAAGGTGTAACATATCCAATCCTTGCTGATACAACTAGAAACTTATCGGCAGCTCTAGATATTCTTGATGCAGAATGGGTTTATGATGAAAACCTTGAAGAAGAAATTTTAGAAGGTTCAAATGTTACTTTCCGTGCTACTTATCTAATTGATGAAACGGGTAAAATTTTCCATGAAAGTGTGAACGATATGCCACTTGGTAGAAACGTAAATGAGTATTTAAGATTAATCGATGCTTATACTCACGTTCAAACTAAAGGTGAAGTTTGTCCAGCAAACTGGGAAGAAGGAAAAGATGCAATGACTGCTGATAGAAACAGTACAGCTTCATATTTGGCTTCACATTAATTAATATCAATCACAATAACAATGGCAATGTCAAATTCAGAAATTGAAATTTGGCATTGCTGTTGAAATTGAAATTTTAAACTTATGTTTTCAGAATTAGATAAAGATAACTTAGCAGAATTGGTCGCTTCAAATGATGTTGTTGTGGTTCAATATGCTGCATCATGGTGTGGTAATTGCCGCATTATGAAACCGAAATTTAAAATGCTTGCTTCACAACATGAAAATATTCCTTTTGTGATTGTTGATGCGGAGCAGTTTCCAGAATCTAGAAAGCTTGCCAAAGTGGATAATTTACCAACATTTGCAACTTTCAAAAACGGACAACTTGTAAACCAGACACAAACTAACAAAGCTGAAGTTTTAGCCGAGTTAGTGTCAGAAGTAGTATAGTTATGAAACTTCCTGTTATAAAACAACTAACACAATTTATTGAAGATAACGATCAAGACTATCTCGTAGAAGCTATAGAAGTTCTTGAGAATTTAACTGAAGTTCCATCACTTAAAGATGAAGAACTCGATGTAATTGGTGAGTTAATTTCCAATATGTATGGCGCACTCGAGGTGCATAAAATGATAAAAGAAGGGAAAGAAAAAAAAGAAGCTCTCAATGATTTTATGAAACGAGTTCTTGGTTCAATCGATAAATAAAAAAGTCTCCATTTGGAGACTTTTTTTTATGGTTTTAAAATTTCTTTATAACTATCCCAATTTTTATAAATTAAGAACAAGTTTCCAATAAAAAGAACAGCAGCAATTGGAATTCCATCTGGCATCATAAATATATTTATTAGCAAAATGTTTAATGATACTGGCAGCAAAACAATTGCAAAAAGTCTAACAAACTTTCCAGTTACAAAAGATAATCCACACAATAATTCAACCAGTTTTGCTAATCCCATCAAGTAACCCGAAGCAACTAATCCATCACTGAAAGTTTTCATGTTTCCGGTAAATGCTGGTTCTGGGAAAGTTTTTAAAAAATAAGTTACCGAAGCAAATAGCAAAAATAGCCCTAAAAGCACTCGAATAACGATAGTAAAGATTTTCATAAAGATTTAATTTAATGGTTAGTAAATCAAAGTTAAACAAAAAATTCCATCTTTTTATTGGATGGAATTTCTTTGATAAACAATCAATTGTGAAGTATTTTCTTGAAATACTTTTTGTAAATAAATATCCCGATTGTGATTAATAATATAAACCACCAAATTTTGACGGTGAATACTATTATTCCCTCTAAGACATACCAACCCGATTTTAAACTTTCAACAATTTGCAACCCGATATTTGGTCTATAAGAATCAATGTTTTTGGGATTGACTAATACCACACTTTTTACACTTTCTCTTTGGTATAAGTATAAAGTTACTGTGCTAAAAGCTGTTCTATCCTCAAGGCTCAAACTATTTAGTGCTGCATTATCATTTTCAGTTTCTTTTTCCAAAATGTCGTTTTCACTTTCATTGATTTGGTCTAGTTTTTTACCTTTATTATCAATGTCGTTTTCTAATCGTTTAGTATGTTTTTGAATTCTCTTTTGCGATAGTTTATTGGCAAGAAATTGCATAGTAACATCTTCGGCTTTGATATTTCTTGTATCAAGAAAATCAACTTCTTTTGCCATCGATTTTAAAATTGTATCAAGCTGACTATTTGGAGCTCTAAAAGTAATGGTGTTTTCAACAGTAAACTTTGTAGTTTCTACAATGCTGTCTTCATTAATTTGTTTTTCATCACGCTCATTTATAGTGCTTTTCAAATCGGTGAATGTTACAAAACCACCATTTTTAGATATAGCATCTTCTATGGCATAGGTAGATTTTGCAACATCTTTTACTCTAAATTTTACATCGGCGGTTCTAACAAATTTTCTGTTACTGTTTTTGGGTTCAACGGCTGCGTTTGATGAAGTTGGTACGGTTGATGTGCTATCAGCAACTTCAGCAGCACTTTGGTCGCTAGTTTCTGAGTTAATTTCAGCTTGTTTACAAGAAAAAGCAAAACCAAGTAGGAGTAATGCTAAACTAATTTTTGATAAATGTTTCATTTTTTAATTCATTTAAAACGGTTATTACTAATTACCTTGAAGTGTGTTTATCGATAAGTTTTCAAGTGTAGTTTTATACCATTTATAGAATGAATTATTATTGTGATTTATCTCTAAATTATTCCTACTAAAAAGCGTGCCAAACTTAAGAATTGCTTAAGAATATTTTTTTATCGTAATTTTGAGGTCAAAAGAAAACCCATTGAGAACTATTTTTTACAGAGAGATAAATGATGTAATTGCTTTTAAAAAGCAGCTTTTACAGTGGTCGCAGCAATTTAGAGAAATAGTTTTTTTGGATAGTAATGATTACCATCAAAAATATAGCAACTATGATTTGATACTTGCTGTTGATGCATTTACCTCAGTAGAAACCGATTATCAAAATGCTTTTCAGGATTTATATGAATATCAATCTCGAACAAAAGATTGGCTATTTGGGTATTTGACCTATGATTTGAAAAATGATATTGAAAAATTGAGTTCCAATAATTTTGATGGATTAACTTTTCCCGATTTGTTTTTCTTTCAGCCCAAAAAACTTTTTTTACTAAAAGATACAACACTCGAAATTCAATATTTACAAATGTGTGATGATGAATTTGAAACTGATTTCAATGAAATTTTAAATATCGCGCAACAACCGACAACCGACAACCAACAACTGATAATAAACCAACGCATTTCAAAAGAAAATTATCTCAATAAAGTTTCAAGAATGCTCGAGCATATTCAGCGAGGCGATATTTATGAGGCTAATTTTTGTATGGAATTTTTTGCCGAAAATGCACAAATCAACCCAATTTTGGTTTATCAAAAGCTAAATTCAATTTCGCAACCGCCATTTGCGGTTTATTTTAGAAATAATGAACATTATCTTCTTTCGGCTTCGCCAGAACGTTATTTGAAAAAAGAAGAAACTAAAATAATTTCGCAACCTATAAAAGGAACAGCAAAGCGATTTGTGGACGAAGTTTTGGATAATCAATCAAAAAATGATTTAGAAAACAATCCAAAGGAACGCTCAGAAAACATTATGATTGTAGATTTGGTTCGCAATGACTTGTCGCATACAGCAACAAAAGGTTCGGTCGAAGTTGAAGAATTGTGTAAAATTTATACTTTTAAGCAAGTTCATCAAATGATTTCAACCATAGTTTCGAATGTTGAGCCTAATATTTCTCCAATCGAGATTATCAAAACTTCTTTCCCGATGGGAAGTATGACTGGCGCGCCAAAGATTTCAGCGATGAATATCATTGAGAATTTAGAAGAAACAAAACGTGGTTTGTATAGTGGTTCAATGGGTTATTTCACACCATCAGGCGATTTTGATTTCAATGTAATTATTCGAAGTATTTTGTATAATGCAAAAGCAAATTATCTTTCTTTTTCGGTTGGTAGTGCGATTACTTCAAAATCCATTCCCGAAAACGAATATGAAGAATGTTTGTTGAAAGCAAAAGCAATGTTTGAAGTTTTATCCTAATTAACTACTTTTGAAAATGCTTCAGAAACTTGAAAATCACATTCAGCAAAACCTTTCTTTTTTAAAAGACAAAAAACTACTCCTAGCTGTTAGCGGAGGAATTGACAGCATGGTTTTGGTAGATTTATTTCATAAATTGAAATATGATGTAGCTGTTGCACATTGTAATTTTCAACTTCGTGGGCAAGAAAGTGATGATGATGAAGAGTTTGTAAAATCGCAAGTTGAAAAGCTTAATATTCCACTTTTCATCCAAAAATTTGACACTAAAAAATTCGCCGAACAAAAGAAATTATCCATTCAAGTAGTTGCGAGAAACCTCCGTTATGATTGGTTTTATACACTTTTGGTAAATCAAAATTTTGATTTTATCATAACAGCTCATCATTTGGATGACAGTATCGAAACTTTTCTAATCAATTTTACTCGTGGAACTGGATTAGAAGGATTGACAGGAATTCCTGTTCAAAATGATAAAATTATTAGACCATTATTGGCTTTTTCAAGAGATGAAATTGTTGCTTATGCGCAGCAAAATGATACAAAATGGAGAGAAGACAGCAGCAATTCTACTGATAAATATTGGCGAAATAAACTAAGACACGATGTAATTCCAGTTTTAAAAGAGCTAAATCCAAGTTTGTTGCCTTCGTTTCAAAACACAATTGATAGCTTGCAACAATCACATTCATTAGTGAAAGATGCTTCAAAAAACATGTATCAAAAAGTAGTTACAGAAGAAGAACATCATACAGAAATTGATTTGACGAAACTTCTAAAACTTACCAATTACAAAGCCTATTTATTTCAGTGGTTACAACCTTTTGGTTTCACTGATTGGAAAGCTGTTTACGATTTGATTGAAGCAAATTCTGGAAAACAAGTTTTTTCGGAAACACATATCTTACTCAAAAATAGAAATACTTTGTTGCTTTCGCCAAAGCAAACAAGGGAAAATAATGAAGTTTTTTGGGTTGAAAAAAATCAAAATGAAGTTAAAGTTCCCTTAAAGTTGAGTTTTTGTAATGTAAGTGACATTTCTACTCAAGGAACAAATACTATATTTGTTGACGAAGACAAGTTGAGTTTTCCTTTGACTATTTGTAGATGGGAAGAAGGCGATGTTTTTTATCCTTTTGGAATGAAAGGTAAAAAGAAGCTCAGCAAGTATTTCAAAGACGAAAAATTATCGTTAATAGAAAAATCGAAAGTTTGGCTTTTGTGTTCTGATAATCAAATAATTTGGGTTGTTGGAAAAAGACAAGACGAACGATTTAAAATAACAAAACAAACAACTAAGATTTTACAAATAAACTTCACAAACGAATGAAAAAAGTACTTTTTTTTCTAATTGCTTTTTTTGCAATAGCCAATTTGAATGCCCAAATAGTCAATCCAGTAAAATGGACTTCTAGAGTTGAAAAACTTTCGGATGTAGAATTTAATCTAATCATGGAAGGCAAAATTGAAGATGGTTGGCACATGTATTCTCAATTCACACCAGAAAATGGACCATTACCAGCCGAATTCAAATTTGAAAACGCCAAAGGAAATTATGAATTGATTGGGAAAGTAAAAGAAAGCCCATATAAAAAACAATTCAACGATGTTTTTGAAGTAGATGAATATTACTTTGAAAAGAAAGTAACTTTTACACAAAAAATCAAAGTTATCAATGTAAAACTTACTTCAATTAAGTCAAAAATCGACTTCCAAGTATGTAAAGATGTGTGTATCAATCAAGATAACACTTTCACATTTGCTTTGCCAAAAATTGAAGTTAAAGAGGATGTTGCTCCAACAACTATAGTTGATACAATCCAAAAAGACACAGTTAAATCGACAGTAAATGAACCAACAAAAAAAGCAGCAACAACTACCCAAACACCAAAAAAAGAAGAGAAAAAAGGATTGTGGATAGTGTTCTTTTTGTCTTTTCTTGGTGGATTCGGTGCTTTGTTAACACCGTGTGTATTTCCTTTAATACCAATGACAGTAAGTTATTTTACAAAATCAAGTAAAACGAAAGCGCAAGGAAAAAGAAATGCTGTGTTTTATGGTATTTCAATAATTTTAATATATGTTTTGCTTGGAACTGTAATAACCTCAATTTTTGGTGCTGAAGCTTTGAATGCTCTTTCTACAAATGTTTGGTTTAACACAATTTTCTTTATCATATTAGTAATTTTTGCTTTTTCTTTTTTAGGCGCTTTCGAAATTGTATTGCCGCAATCATGGGCAAATAAGATGGATCAACAAGCTGAAAAAGGTGGTATTTTTGGAATACTATTCATGGCATTAGCATTAGCAATTGTTTCTTTTTCATGTACTGGACCAATTGTTGGTGATATTCTATTTGCTTCTGCATCAAAAAATTATATTGGTCCAATAGTAGGTATGTTTGGTTTTTCATTGGCATTAGCCTTACCATTTATGCTTTTTGCTTTTTTCCCAAGTTGGTTACAATCATTGCCTAAATCAGGTGGATGGTTAAATACAGTTAAAGTTTCATTAGGATTTTTAGAATTAGCATTTGCTTTCAAATTTCTTTCCAATGCTGATTTAGTTTTGCAAATGCATCTATTAGAAAGAGAAGTTTTTCTAGCCATTTGGATTGCCATTTTTGGTGCTTGGGCATTCTATTTATTTGGTAAAATTACTTTGCCACATGATAGTCCATTCTCACATATTTCGGTAGGAAGATTATCTCTAGGTTTATTAGTGCTTGCATTTACCATTTACATGATACCAGGTTTATTTGGCGCACCATTAAAGTTGATTTCAGCGTTTCCACCACCACAAACGTATAGTGAAAGCCCAAGAGGTTTTTTTGGACACAGTAGTTCAACATCCGAAGCAAAAAATGATTTACCAGATGGAGCAGTTCTTGGCGAACATGATATTGTAACTTTTCATGATTATGATAAAGGTTTGGCTTATGCCAAAAAAGTAAATAAACCTGTAATGATTGACTTTACAGGTTATGCATGCGTGAATTGTAGAAAAATGGAAATCAATGTTTGGTCTGATGAAAGAGTTTTGAGCATTTTGAAAAATAAAGTAGTTTTAATTTCGCTTTATGTTGATGATAAGCGTGAATTGCCTGAAAGCGAAAGAACTGTTTCAAAAACAACTGGAAAAGAGATCGTTACTTATGGTAATAAATGGACAGATTTTATCATTTCAAAATACAAAACCAACACGCAACCTTATTATGTTTTAACTGATTTGGACGAAAATAATTTGAATGAACCAATAAGTTATACACCAAATATTGACGACTATCTCGCTTGGCTCAACGATGGAATTTCGAAATTCAAGTAAATTGTAAAATAAACAAACCCAACCATTTGGTTGGGTTTGTTGTTATAAAAACTCTTTCAATTCATTTTTCAAATAGCTTAAAGCTATACTCGTTGCGGGTTCGCTTTCGAGTAAATCATTCAGTATTTTTTCTCGAAGCTTATCAGCATCAGTAACACTATCGTCCATAGTAGTTTTTCTAATGCTTTGGATGATGGTGTTTTTTGCTTTCAAAATCGTTACCCACAATTCATCCGAAACATAAATTTGTTGCGTTAAGTTGTGTTCAAATTCTTGCTCAATGTGATGAATTAATAAATTTTGATAATCAGCTTTGTTGCTATTTAATGGCGCAACGCGTATTAAAAGTTTGGATGGATTTATTCTTTCAAGAAACAATGCTAATCGTTCATAAGCTTGTAAACGCAATGGCAATGCATGCTTTTGATTTTCGCGTTGCAAAATCCATCTTCGGCTGTTTTGTTGATCTTTAAAATGTTTTTCAAATAATAAATAGGCAACACCACCAGTAATCAATGATGGTAGTGCATACATTAGCATTTCAATAATTTTATCTGTATTCATTTTTTTAAAGTTTTAGTATGTTAGTTCGAATGTTTCAATATTAATTGGAAATTATCTAGAACTGTTTCAAAAAATTGTTGACAAATATAATAGAATATTATCTTAAATAAATTGTAAATCATAAGCAGTAATTCTAAATTTGAACCTTTGCAAAAACTATGATTAACAAATATATTTCTCAACTCAACGAAGCACAACAAGCACCTGTTTTACAGAAAGATGGCCCAATGATTATTATTGCTGGTGCTGGTTCTGGGAAAACACGTGTGTTGACCGTTCGTATTTCCTATTTGATGAGTTTGGGTGTAGATGCATTCAATATTTTAGCATTAACGTTTACCAACAAAGCAGCACGCGAAATGAAAAAACGTATTGCTGATATTGTGGGCAATAATGAAGCAAAAAACCTTTGGATGGGAACATTTCACTCGGTTTTTGCTAAAATTCTTCGTATCGAAGCAGATAAATTGGGTTATCCGTCCAATTTTACAATCTATGACACACAAGACAGCGTTCGATTGATTTCGGCTATCGTCAAAGAAATGCAGCTTGACAAAGATATTTATAAACCAAAACAGATTTACAGCAGAATTTCTTCTTATAAAAATTCACTCATAACTGTAAAAGCATATTTCAATAATCCTGAATTGCAAGAAGCCGATGCAATGAGCAAAAAGCCCAGAATGGGCGAAATTTATAAAGAATATGTGGAACGTTGTTTCAAAAGTGGCGCAATGGATTTTGATGATTTATTGCTCAAAACGAATGAATTACTCAATGTTTTTCCAGATGTTTTAGCAAAATACCAAGACAGGTTTAAATACATTTTGGTCGATGAGTATCAAGATACCAATCATTCGCAGTATTTGATTGTTCGTGCTTTGTCGGATAGATTTCAAAATATCTGTGTTGTAGGCGATGATGCACAGAGTATTTATGCATTTCGTGGTGCCAACATCAACAATATTTTAAATTTTCAAAAAGACTATGATAATGTAAAAACCTATCGATTGGAACAAAATTATCGTTCTACCAAGAATATTGTTGAAGCTGCCAATTCTATCATTGATAAAAATCAAACAAAACTCGAAAAAGTGGTTTGGACAGCCAATGATTTTGGCCCAAAAGTAAAAGTGCATCGTAGTATTACCGATAGTGAAGAAGGACGATTTGTTGCCAGCGAAATATTTGAACAAAAAATGCGCAATCAAATGCTAAATGGTCAATTTGCTGTTTTGTACAGAACCAATGCACAATCTCGTTCCATAGAAGATGCGCTTCGCAAAAGAGATATTCCTTATAGAATTTATGGTGGATTATCGTTCTATCAGCGAAAAGAAATCAAAGATGTATTGTGTTATTTAAGATTGGTTATCAATCCAAAAGATGAAGAAGCACTGGTTCGTGTTATCAATTATCCAGCTCGCGGAATAGGAGATACTACCATTGAAAAGTTGACGATAGCTGCCAATCATTACAAGCGT
>ERZ795062.3256-NODE-3256-length-10061-cov-6.347891_pt1 | contig 10061 bp, 5 predicted proteins | sample MGYA00375146_ERZ795062 | MGnify/ENA primary metagenome ERZ795062 (study PRJEB30191, sample SAMN05720281) | activated sludge metagenome | isolation source: Anaerobic digester | place: USA | collected 2015-07-16 ...
AGGCCCCGCCAAGCTCACCAAGTCGATCGCCGTGCCGGTGAAGATGACCTCGGCGACAGACATCGACGCGCTGATTCATCAGCTCAATGAGATTAAAGCGCAGCTCGCTCTCTACGCGGAGCTAGAAGTGTCGTTCGAAATCAAGAGAGGTTAAGCCGTGGAGTACAGTCCAAATCAAAGAGAGTACATCGCAGGCTTCTCGTCTGAGGCTATCACGCGCATGACTGAGATTGCAGAGAAAGCTGCACTCTACCTCAATAAACCGAGTGGTATCTCCAGTGATGCGCTGGCTTACCCGAACGCCACCAACGCCGCGATGGCACACAAAAATGCTAATGACAGCAGTCAAGCAATTTGGGAGAGCACTCGACATCTCACCACCGAGCCTGTAATCGCGAGGGTGACGGTCTTTGATTCAAAAAAACAGTCACGCACCTACTACATTTGCAGAACAACCCCGGTAGGAGGAATCCAGAACCTGGCCAGCTATCGTTCGCCCGTAGGGCGCCTGGCCGCACTCACGATCGGCGACTGCATCGTGACACCAAATGGCGACGAGCTGGAGGTGACCGAGCGCGCAATCCTGCGCCCGGAATTCAAGAATGGCTGGGACTCCAAGCGAACCGAGATCGAAACCGGCGGTTTTGGGCCTGTTACCGTGCCATCGTTGCGTGACTTCCATCAACTCTTCGACAACAGCCAGCAGGTCGAAGACATCCTCGTTCAGATCGAAGCGGAAGAAAAACTGAGTGAAGCACTGATTGCCGGTCTGCAACGTTCGGTAATCACCAAAATGGGCCTGCGAGACCAGCCCATCCTGAACAGCATTCAGGATGCGATTTTCCGATTGCCCATCGATCGGCAACTCATTCTGCTCGGGCCGCCGGGCACAGGGAAAACGACAACGTTGATCCGAAGGCTGGGCCAAAAACTCGATCGGGCCTATTTGACCAAAGACGAGAGTGACCTAGTTGACGCGGCCCAAACCTCGCAGAAGCTGCCGCATGAAGAAAGTTGGTTGATGTTCACTCCAACCAAACTGCTGCGCTTGTACCTCAAGGAAGCATTTGCACGAGAGCAGGTCCCCGCGCCAGATGCCCGCATTCAGACCTGGGATGACTACCGGTGGTGGTTGAGTAAAAACGTGTTCGGAGTGCTTCGAAGCTCAACCGGCTCTGGTCACTATATCCTCAGACCAGACTCCACGTATCTGAGGGTTGAAGCCCAGACGAATGGCATCGGCTGGTATGAGGATTATTTCGTCTGGCAGCGGGCTGAATATCAACGTGAATTGAGCGAGGCAGCGGAATCCTTAGCGTCCAGCTCGATGGAGGGCGCGCGTGCGCTGGCTGGCAAGTTGCAACAGGCGCTGAGCACGGGCGGATGGAATGCCCTGGTGGCAGAAGTACCCAAGGCGCTTGGTCTGGTCGGGGGAATCAAGGGTTCGTCAGACGACAAGATCAATGGCGCACTGAAAGCCGAGCTCAAGAACAACACAAAATTCATCGACGAATTGGCGCAGTTCCTGGACACACTCGGCCAGGAACCCGATGCACGGACAGAAGATTTGGAAGAGGCGGAGGCGACAGACGAGGACGATGACGCCGAAGTAGCACTAACGCCAAAAACAAAAGCAATCAAGCGTTACAAGGATGCCCTAAGTGCCCGCGCACGATCGCTGGCGGCCAAACGCACACAGGACAAGACCAGTGTGAACGCCAAAGTGCTGGCATGGATCGGTGACCGGCGTCTTTCAGACACTGAATTGACCGAAATCGGTCAGCAGTTGTTGACCCAATCCTACGCCAGGCGATTCGTCAGCCCAGTCAACCGATACATCAATGGGTTTCATCGCCGCTACAGCAAATTCCGCAAGCTTCGCCAGTCCGAGGGGCGCTGGTATGCGAGCCAACCGATCGAATCCCGAGACATTCATCCCTTGGAGCTGGATGTCATCGTTCTCGCGATTCTTCGTGCTTCAAAAGAGTTTTTGTCCAGGTCACAAATTGTTCGCCAGCTCGATGAGCCCGTTTGGAGTGGGCTCAAATCGGTCTTCGACCTGTATCGCCATCAAATCCTGGTGGACGAAGCCACCGATTTCTCGCCCCTGCAATTGGCGTGCATGGCGGCCATCACCCACCCTACAACGCTTTCGTTCTTCGCCTGCGGCGACTTCAACCAACGATTGACCACCTGGGGCACGCGCTCTGAGGAAGAAGTGAAGTGGATCATGCCTGGCTTGGAGTTTCAGGAGGTGAACATCGCCTACCGGCAAACCCTGCAACTCAACACCCTGGCCAGAGACATCGTGACTGCGGTCGGTGGAAGCAACCCGATCGTCGAACTGCCAAAAAACGTCGACAACGCAGGCGTAGCCCCTGCGCTGCTCGAACAGGCCAGTGACCTGGCCACCTTGACCCATTGGCTTGCCGACCGACTCGGCGAGATCGAAAAGTTCTTGCAGGACCAGCCCATGCCGTCGACGGCCATCTTCGTTAACTCAGAGGAAGATGTCATACCGCTCGCCGAGCAGTTGGACCGCCTTCTGATCGAGAACAACTTGCGCGTCGTCGCCTGCTCACAAGGCCAGATTGTGGGGCAGGACACCGATATTCGCGTCTTCGACATTCAGCACATCAAGGGGCTGGAGTTCGAAGCGGTGTTTTTTGTAGGCGTAGACAGCCTCGCGGAAAAGCATCCCACCCTATTCGATAAATACCTGTACGTCGGCGCCACCCGGGCCGCCACCTACCTTGGGCTAACCTGCAACCAGAGACTGCCCAGCGTGATGGAATCTTTGCGTCCGCAGTTCACCAGCGACTGGTCAACGCCAGCCAGTGCGAATGGAGGAGTTCGCTGATGGCATTCGACCAAACAACAAGAAACCGCCTCCAGCGCTTCGTCAACGACGCGCGCCGGGTGCTGGAAGAGGAATTCACCCGCCAGCTCCAGAACGACTACGGCATGGACCCGAATGCGGGCACCGTGGCGGAGCTGGCCAGTCTGCGCCATATCAACGACGCGCAGCGCGAAACTGCCCGCATCCTGCGCGACACCCTGGCGCACTACACCGCCAGTGGCGACATGAACGCCATGCAAGGTCTGGATCGCATCGTGCGCGAGCAGGCCTTTACCGTGCTCAATCGCCTGGCGGCGCTGCGTATGGCGGAGGCGCGTGGACTGCTGGTCGAGTCGGTGGGCAACGGCTTCCAGGCCAAGGGCTTCCAACTCTACGCGCGCTTGGCCGGCACCGGCCTGGGCGAAACCGGCGATGCCTATCGCGTGTACCTGTTCAGCGTGTTCGATGAACTCGCGCAAGACCTGCCGGGCCTGTTCGACCGCTACTCACCACAGGGCCGGCTTTTCCCGCGCGAGGCAGCGCTGCTGCAAGTGCTGGCCCTGATCAACGATGCCGACATTGCCCCGCTATGGAGAGAGGACGAAACCATTGGCTGGATCTACCAGTACTTCAACTCCAAGGAAGAGCGCAAGGCCATGCGCGACGCCAGCCAGGCACCGCGCAACAGCCGCGAGCTGGCCGTACGCAACCAGTTCTTCACGCCGCGCTATGTGGTCGAGTTTCTGGTGGACAACACCCTCGGGCGTCTCTGGTTCAACGCCACGGGCGGGGCCACCAGCCTGCGCGATCGCTGCCAATACCTGCTGGTGAAGCCGGACGAAACGCCACAAGCCGCCACCAAGCTGCGTGACCCGCGCACCCTGAAGCTGCTGGACCCGGCCTGCGGCTCCATGCACTTCGGCCTGTATGCCTTCGATCTGTTCGCCGAGATCTACCGCGAAGCCTGGGCTTGGGAACAACAGCAGGGCCCAGGTTCACTGCAAGTGCCTGCGGATTTCAAGCAAAATCAGCCCCCAGCGCTTATCCAGAAAGCGCTAACAGCTATCAAAAACGAATCAAAAGACCCAGCACCCAGCGCCACCGGCCTGCCACCCCTGTGCCACAGCTACGCCGACCAAGCCGCTTTTGAGCGCGAGATTCCGCGCCTGATCATCGAGCACAACCTCTATGGTGTGGACATCGACCCGCGTGCTGCCCAGATCGCCTCGCTGGCACTGTGGCTGCGAGCGCAACGTGCTTGGCACGATGCCGGCGTCAAGGCCAAAGACCGCCCTTTGATTGGGCGCGGCCATGTGGTCGCTGCCATTGCGCCACCGGCAGAGCGTGAGTTGCGCCAGCAGTTTGGCGCCAACCTCGATCAGCGCGACGCCGAGCTGTTCGAGAAGACCCTGCAATTGCTCAAGGGGCTGCCGGAGTTGGGCGTGCTGCTCCAGGTTGAACGCGAGCTACCACATTTGATTCGCCAGGTTTATGTGGGCAAAGGCACCGGCCTGTTTGCCGAGCAGGAGCAGGAAAGTTGGCAGCAAGCAGAGACACGTCTGCGTGAAGCACTCACCGAATTTGCCCAGGCTGCGAGATCGACTTACCAAGGACGTCTCTTTGCACAGGATGCCTTGCAGGGCTTGCGGCTGATCGACCTTTGCCGTGAAGTGTTTGATGTAGTGGTAATGAATCCGCCATTTGGCGCACTGGCTTCAAATACCAAGGATCAGCTCGCCAAAGCCTATCCACGCAGCAAGAACGATTTGCTGGCAATTATGGTGGAGCGCGGATTGGAGCTGCTGCGCGCTGGCGGCCGCATTGGTGCAATCACCTCGCGCACTTGCTTTTTCCTTTCAAGCTTTCAGAAGTGGCGGGAAGAGGTGGTGTTGCGAATTGGCCGCCCCGAAGTTATGTCCGATCTTGGTTTTGGCGTCATGGACGATGCTGCTGTTGAAGCAGCAGCTTATGTGTTGGAGAAGCAAGCATGACAACCTTCTTGCGCCTGCTAACAGATAAAGACAAGGCCAGCAATCTGCTGGGTAGTTGCACAGCCTTGCGTACAGGGGAAACAGATACGCGAGTATTTGATGTGGAGCCGGAGTCATTCCGGGCAGTCCCTGGAGCGCCATTTGCGTACTGGGTAAGCGAGGCAGTTCGTCAGGTATTCAAGCGACTTCCTACCTTTGAATGCGACGATCGCACTGCGCGCCAAGGATTAGCGACTGCAGAAGATTTCCGTTTTGTTAGGACTTGGTGGGAACAGCCCGGAGACGGATGGCACGGCTTTGCCAAAGGTGGCACTTTTTCCCCTTTTTACGCAGACGTCTATCTCATGACGAACTGGGATAAGGATGGTGCGGAGGTAAAGGCTGGTATTTGCAGACGGTATCCATACCTGAATGGGAATGCTGAGTTTGTAGCGAAAAATCCACAGTTCTACCTCCGCCCTGGCATCACATGGCCACGGCGCACCAATGGACTTAGCTTTCGCGCAATGCCTCGCGGCTGCATATTCGCTGACAAAGGTCCAGCCGCCTTTGTTGACGATGATGAACCCGATGCCTTACTGGCACTGTGCACGGTGGCAAATAGTCTGGTCTTTGGTCTACTCGTATCAGTGCAGTTGGCACGCGTGGAGTTGGCACAGTCCTTCGAAGTGGGGCTGATTCAGCAAACCCCCCTCCCGGACCTGAGCACCGAACAGAAAGCCAGGCTTGCTACTCTGGCCCGCCGTGCCTGGTCACTAAAGCGAACGCTGGATACCATCGAAGAAACCTCCCATGCGTACGTGCTACCAGCCGCCTTGCGTGCGCGACTGGCTGATTACGACCCCGTCGCCATTGAAGCAGAACTGTCACGCATCCAGATCGAGATCGACTCAATAGCTTTTGACCTCTATGGCTTCAATGAAGCAGACCGTGCTGCCGTTCAAGGCGCCCAAGGTGTGGCAATCGAAGGCGATACCGAGGACAGCGCAGATGACGAAGGCGACGATGAAGACAGCGCTTCACCCATCGACCACACGGCCGGCTTGTTGAGCTGGGCAGTTGGTGTGGCATTTGGTCGTTTCGACTGGCGCCTGGCCACGGGAGAGCGCGCGGCACCCGCTGAGCCGGACCCCTTTGATCCGCTACCGGCCAAGAGCCCAGGCATGCTGCCTGACGAGGCCGCGCCCTTCCATGCGCACGAAGGCATCCTGGTGGACGACCAAGGTCATCCGCATGACCTCGCGCGTCTGGTCGAAGAGGTGCTTGCTCGTGTCGAGGCGCCTGTGCCAGAAGATGTGCGCCGCTGGCTGCAACGCGACTTCTTCCCCTTCCATCTGCAGCGCTACTCCAAGAGCCGTCGCAAAGCTCCCATCTACTGGCCACTTTCCACAACATCGGGCAGCTATACGCTTTGGGTCTATTACCCTAGCCTCACCAGCCAAACGTTGTACACGGCGATCAACGACTTCGTCGAACCCAAGCTCAAACAAGTCGGCGCGGACGTGACGGCGTTGCGCAACAAGGGTTCGGCCAGGACACGAGACGACGAAAAGCAGTTCGAAGCCCTGCAAGCCTTCGAGCTGGAGCTGATCGAGCTGCGCGACACTTTGCTCAAGCTCGCGCCCACCTACAAGCCCAACCACGATGACGGCGTGCAGATCAGCGCCGCGCCGCTGTGGCCGCTGTTCCGCCACAAGCCCTGGCAGAAGGTGCTCAAGGACACCTGGGCCAAGCTGGAAAAAGGCGACTACGACTGGGCGCACCTGGCCATGAACTATTGGCCGGCACGCGTTCGCGAGAAGTGCAAGACTGATAAGTCTCTGGCTATCGCGCATGGTCTGGAGGATTTGTACATCGAGCCCGAGGCCAAACCGAAAAAGGCGCGCGGTAAAAAGAATTCGGAGGAAAGCTGATGAATAAGCCAACGAAACCCACAAAGAAGCGGGGCATACCCCGCATCGAGTCTTTGCGGGTTGAGAACTACCGTGCTTTGCGCAAAGTTGAACTGGACAATCTGACACCGATGACGGTGCTGTTGGGGCCTAATGGCAGCGGTAAATCTACGATTTTTGATGTGTTCAATTTTTTGTCTGAATGCTTTCAGTTCGGCCTGCGCCATGCGTGGGACAGGCGTGGTCGAGGCAAAGAGCTGAAAACGCGCGGTTCAAACGGCCCCATCGTTTTTGAGCTGAAATACCGGGAACAGCCGAAGGACCCCATCATTACTTATCACCTCGCAATAGACGAAGGTGCCAAAGGGCCAGAGGTAGTTGAGGAATGGTTGCAATGGCGAAGAGGTCAGAAGGGGCAGCCGTTCCGATTCCTTGAGTTTCGCAAGGGAGTGGGACGTGCGGTCAGCGGAGAATTGCCCGATGCCGAAGATCAGCGCAAGGACACCACGCTGCGATCCGCTGATTTGATCGCGGTAAACACCCTGGGTCAATTGGCAGAGCACCCACGTGTTGCGGCGCTACGTGAGTTCATCACCGACTGGTATGTGTCTTACCTTTCCATCGACTCCACGCGCAACCAGCCGGAAGCAGGGCCGCAAGAACGCTTGAGCAAAGGCGGCGAGAATCTGCCCAATGTTATTCAGTACCTGAAAGAGCAGTATCCCGAGCGGCTGGAGCATATTTTTTCGGTGCTGCGCGCCCGTATTCCCCGTCTGGAGCGCGTAGAAGCCGAGCCAATGCCTGATGGTCGCTTGCTGCTGCAGATAAAAGATGCACCATTTGAGCAGCCAGTACTGTCGAAATTCGCTTCCGATGGCACGATGAAGATGCTGGCCTATTTGGCCGTGCTCTACGATCCTGAGCCACCACGTTTTATCGGCATCGAAGAGCCAGAAAACTTCCTGCATCCGCGCTTGCTGCCTGAGTTGGCTGAGGAATGCAGGGCAGCCGCCGAGCGTTCACAGCTTCTAGTCACCAGTCACTCGCCTTTTTTGCTCAATGCCATGCGTGCCGAAGAGGTGCGAGTGCTGTACCGGGATGAGCAGGGTTTTACCCAGGCGGTGCGCGCTTGCGATATCCAAGGCATTCCTGAGTTCATCAAGGCTGGGGCTAGCTTGGGACATTTGTGGATGGAGGGTCATTTTGGTCTGGGTGATCCCTTGGTAAATCAGGGTGCTCCGCGTGCTGCGAAAAAGGGGCGTGGCTGATGCTGGAAAAACTCATTGTGCTCGTAGAAGAGTATTCGATGGAGGCGGCATTGGAGCATTTACTGCCGAAGCTGCTTGGAGATATCGAGTACCAGATCATTCGTTTTCAATGCAAGGATGACCTGCTTAAAAAGGCCCCCGAACGACTTCGTGGATATGCATCCTGGTTGCCAGCGAATTGGCGCATTCTGGTGTTAGTGGATCGGGACGACGATGATTGCATTGTGCTCAAGGCTGAGTTGGAAAATATGGCCGCAGCAGCAGGTTTACTGACCAAAACGGCTGCCGACAATGGCCAGTGTTTTCAGGTGGTAAACCGTATCGCTATTGAGGAGTTAGAGGCCTGGTTCTTCGGTGACTGGTCTGCAGTGCAGGCAGCTTACCCGCGTGTGCCAGCGACGCTGCCACAAAAAGCGGGGTTTCGCGACCCGGATGCAGTGGCCGGCGGGACGTGGGAGGCATTGGAACGCGTGCTCAAGAAAGCAGGTTACTTCAGCACAGGCCTGCGCAAGGTGGAGCTTGCGAGATCGGTGGCGGTTCACATGAACCCACCAAACAATACCTCTCGTAGCTTTCAGATATTTGCAGGTGCCGTGACGGCTGCCTTGGTGTGAGGTGCTCATGAGTATTGCTGAATTTATCCGCGAGAGCGTGCTGCGCCCCCGCTTGAAGCAGGCGGGCGCGCTGGTGGTGTATGACCCCGACAAGCGCTACCGCGAGCAGTGTTTCGATCTGGCGGCCGACAAGGTGCGAGTGGTGGATGCGTCTGAAAGCAGCATCGAAAGCCGTGAGGCGGCGCTGCTGGCACTGCGCGAGGTAGGGCAACCCAAGGCACCGCTGGAAGGTGTATTGATCTACGTGCCGACCAAACGCCCCGAAAGCGACGAGCAGAAGCAAGCTGATCCATTCGCCCTGTACGCAGAATGCGGTGCGGTGTTCCCGCAAGATGATGGCGACGAGTATCTGAGCCTGTGCCTGCGCGCCAGGCCGGATCACGCGACCGAGATCCGGCAGGTGTTTGCCACTTCTCCCTCTGGGCCGACCTTTGCAGTGATCGATGCCATTGGCGGCGGCGTGAGTTGGCCCCAGCTGCGAGCCACGCTGCGGGTGGAATCGGGGCGCGAGATTCTGGCCGCACTGCTGGCACCGAGTGTCAGCCAATCCGATGCGCTCAAGGGGCAGGAAGGCTGGGTCCAGGAGGCGCGCGATTTCCTCCGTGCCACCTTGGGCCTGAGCGTGAAAACACGTGGCAAGACCTGGTCTGCCCTGGCGGATGAACTGTGGCGCTATGTGCTGTTCAGTGAATTCGTGTTCGATTTGCCGGTGGCATTGCCGGACACCTTGAAGGGGGTGCCGCATTCGCCGATGGAAGCCAGACCCATCGTCGAGGATGTGTGCGACCGTCTGCGCAGCGATCCGAAGGCGCGCGCGATATACATCGAGCGCGCCGAGGCCATTGAGGCGGAACTCAATCTGACCGATCTATGTGGAGCGATTGAAGACCTGGGCGAGCGCGACACCTTCCCCTTCGAAGAGCGGACCTTCCTACGCACCGCGATCAAGGGCATTGTCAGCGGCGACACCGATGCCACGCGCCGTGTGCTGACTCGCCATAAGAGCTCGGTATGGCTCGGCAAGGGCGAAAGCCAGGCCCAGTGGGAGTTGGTGCGCTCTGGTTTGAGCCTGGTCGAGGCCTGCGACGATTTTGAGCGCCAGCTCCCGGATCACGCCCGCTCGCAAGCGGAGCTGATCGACTTCTACCTGGGTAGCCTGCGTGAAGCAGATCGCCTGCAGCGCGAGTTTGAGCAAGCGGCGGGAGACTTCCTCGACCCGCATGGCTTGATGCATGAGGTGATCGGTCAGGCTCGGGCCCGCTATCGGCGCTTGGCCGAAAAGGTCCAGGGCGTGTTTGTGAAGCACGTTGAGTCCGCCGGTTGGCCACCCACTGGGCGCCTTGCCAATGCCGATGCCTTTGATCGGCTGGTGGCTGATCGACTCAAGGAAAGCGGACGCAAAGTGGCCTACCTGATGGTGGACGCCCTGCGTTACGAGTTGGGCGTGGCCCTCGAAA
>ERZ795062.3257-NODE-3257-length-10057-cov-4.521696_pt1 | contig 10057 bp, 7 predicted proteins | sample MGYA00375146_ERZ795062 | MGnify/ENA primary metagenome ERZ795062 (study PRJEB30191, sample SAMN05720281) | activated sludge metagenome | isolation source: Anaerobic digester | place: USA | collected 2015-07-16 ...
GCGAGCAGCGCGTCATCACGTTGTGGAATGCACCAGGTCTTCACTGAGCGCGGGGATCGGTTGCGGACGCCCGAAGTGGTAGCCCTGGCCGAAACGCCACCCCAGTGTCACCAACCGGCTGGCCTGCTCGGCGCGTTCGATGCCCTCGGCGATGCCAGTAAGCCCCAGACCGTCGGCCAGACCCGCCAGTCCGGCAGCCAGGGCATTCGCAGCACTCTTGCGCGCCGTCAGATCGTGTACGAAACTCGCGTCCAGCTTCAGCCCCGTCACGGGCAGGTCACGCAGCAGAGCGATGGAGGAGAACCCGGTGCCGAAGTCGTCCACGTGCACGTTCACACCCGCCTTGCGCAAGGTGCGCAGCCCCGACCGGGTGCGGGCCGAGATCTCCAGCGCAGACGTCTCGGTGATCTCCACAGTGAGCCGGTGTGGGTCGATGTCGGCCTGGCGAGCGTGCCGCAGCAGTGCTGCCGACCAGCCCGACTGCAGTAGTTGCACCGCTGACAGGTTCAGCGAGATGGATGGGATCTGCGGGTAGTCCGCCAGTGTGCGGCAGACAGTCGTCGTCACCTCCCCAGAGATGTCCACGATCAGTCCGCATTCCTCGGCCACCGGCAGGAACTGCGCGGGTGACAGCAGGCCGCGGGTGGGGTGATCCCAGCGCACCAATGCCTCGTAGCCCACGATGCGTTCCTCGAGCAGGTGCACGATGGGCTGGTAGTGCACCACGAAACGATCCCGGCCCAGGCTGTCGCGCAGCTCGCCTTCGATCGTCAGCCGTTCCACGGCATCGCTGTGCGTCTCCTCGTCGAAGAACTGCCACCGCCCGCGGCCCGCGGCCTTGGCCTTGAACAAGGCCGAGTCGGTATCCCGCAGCAGTTCGGCGGGCGTGGAGACAGCCGTGGACAGGCCGATCCCGATGCAGCCACTGGGCACCACGCTGTGCCCCAGTACCTGCACCGGCGTGGCGACCGCCTGCAGGATGCGCTCCGCGATCAACTCCACCTGCTTGGTGCTGCTGACGTCCGGGACGACGACCACGAACTCGTCACCGCCGAATCTTCCGAGATGAGCGCGCTCCGGCAGTTGGCCGCTGATGCGTTGCGCCACCGTCGACAGCACCCGGTCGCCGGCACCGTGACCCAGCGAGTCGTTGACCACCTTGAAGTTGTCCAGGTCGATGAACAGCACCCCGATCTGCCGGTCCGGGGGGCAAGCCGACAACTCCGTCTGCAACGTGTCCTGGATCCAGGCCAGGTTGTGCAAACCGGTCAGTTCGTCGTGGTAGCGCTCGTACTGCAAGCGTTCCCTGGCCTCGTGTTCTCCGCTGCGGTCCTCGACCTGCACGAGCAGGCAGTCGGGTTCGCCGTCCTGGTCGCGCATCAGCACTGCCGTGCGGCGCACCCACACGATGGTCCCGTCGGAACGGACCATCCGGAACTGACGGACCAGGGTGTCGCCGTCCCCGTCGGTAAGTTGCTGGCGGTCGATGCGGGCGACGTGCCGGTCCTCGGGGTGAATGACCGAGATCAGCGGCCGCGTGGTGAGCCAGTCCGCATCGCGCAGCAGCATCGTCTGGAGGGCACGGTTGACCAATCGGGCGGTGCCGTCCAGGCCCACGACTGCCACCCCGATCGTCGCTTTGGCAATCACGGTGCGCATGAGGTTCTCGGAGTGCCGCAATGCTTCGGTCTGCGAGTGGCGCTCGGTCACGTCCCTCCATGTGAGGGCGATGGCGTCGCCGAACCGCACGCCGCGCAGGTCGAATCTGCGCACGTCGTCGGCAGTCCCCACGGGGTAGTGGAAATCGTGTTCCACCAGCGCTTCACCCGTTTCGATGACCTGCGCATAGCGTGCGAACAACCCAGTGGGACCGTGCGCGGGCAGCCGTTGCAGAAGGCGCCTGCCCACCAGTGTCTCGGGGCTGCCACCGAGGTACTTCGCAGCCGGTCGGTTGAGCCAACCGAACTCGAGGTCGACGATCTCAGAGCCCTCGCGGATGGCGGTCATGACGATGAATGGGTCTGCGAACGTGCGAAACGCCGCGTCCAGCAGGTCGTCGCTGGGAAACGCGCTGTGCGGCAGACCGGCCACAGGACTTCCGTGGACACGTGTGTCCGCTTTTCGGCCCATCCGGGTACGGTATGGCACGCGGGAGGGTGATGGCCTGATATGAGCCTTAGACCGGAATCCCAGTCTCCTCCTCGGAATGCCGCATCCGGCCTGCAGAACGCCAACCCAAGGGTCCGCACGCGAGAATGACCAGCATGTCCGTCGTCGTCATCGGGGCGCTGACCCGCGCAACTGACATTCCGGTGCTGATCGGGGACGGCAGCGTGCGGCGTACCATGCACAAGCTGGGGGTCGAGAAAAGCCTCGCCGTGGTGGCGGTCGGCAGCGACGAACTCGACAACGTGGCCGTGGCGATCACCGCCCGGGCTCTTGCCGGCGGGGTACCTGTCGTCATCCGCGCCGGCACCCACGACGCGATCGAGGAGACCGCTTCGCTGTTCCGCATCGGGTCGGTCGTGGATGTCGACGGGCTGACCGTCAACGCCGTGTCGGATTGGTACGCCGGGGACGACCCCGCGTTCCTGGCCGACGCCGGGGCCGACGTGGCCATCGTGTCCTGGGACGGCGGGATCAGCAGCCGGCCGAAGACGGTGGGCAGCGAATGTCCGCATGTCATGTGACGCGATGAGTCCCGGTGATCTAATGAGCCACATGGTGCAACTGGGGCGTGTGTCGCTCGACGACGTGGTGCGAGTGGCACGTGACCAGGCCCGCCTGGAGGTCGGCCCGGACATTCTGAACCGGGTCGCCGAAGGCCGCGCTGTCGTGGAGCGGCTTGCCGACTCACCGGAGCCGGCCTACGGCGTCTCCACCGGATTCGGCGCGCTGGCCACCGTCTCGATCCCGCCCGAGCGGCGGGCGGCGTTGCAGGTGTCGCTGATCCGCAGCCATGCCGCCGGCACCGGCGATCTGCTGGACGCGGAAGTCGTGCGCGCCATGATGCTGCTGCGGTTGAAGACCCTCGCCTCCGGGCTCACCGGCGTGCGGCCGGTCGTCGTGCAGACACTGGCCGCCATGCTCGACCACGACATCGTCCCCGCTGTCCATCGCTACGGGTCGCTGGGGTGCAGCGGTGACCTCGCCCCGCTGGCGCACGTCGCGCTGGCCGCCATGGGGGAGGGCCGGGTACTGGCCGGCGACGGCGTGCGCCCGGCGGCCGAAGCCCTGGCCGACGCCGGGATCGAGCCGCTGGTCCTGCAGGAGAAGGAGGGCCTAGCCCTCATCAACGGCACCGACGGGATGTTGGGCATGCTCGCCATGGCCATCTCTGATCTGCACGATCTGTTGGCGCTGTCCGATGTGGCCACCGCGATGACGGTCGAGGCGCTCATGGGCACGGATCGGGTCTTTGCGGAGGATCTCGTGGGGTTGCGCCCGCATCCGGGACAGGCGGATTCGGCGGCTAACCTGCGGGCGTTGCTGACCGGCTCGGAGATCATGGCCAGCCATCGGCACGACAAGGAACACCTCGTCCAGGACGCCTACTCGATGCGCTGCGCGCCGCAGGTTTCCGGCGCCGCCCGGGACACGTTGGAGCACGCCCGGACTGTGGCGCAGCGGGAATTGGCCGCAGTCATCGACAACCCGGTCGTGCTGCCCGACGGCCGGGTGGAGTCCAATGGCAACTTCCACGGCGCCCCGGTGGGCTACGTACTGGACTTCCTGGCCATCGCGGCGGCCGACGTCGCCTCCATCTCGGAACGTCGCACCGACCGGCTGCTGGATCGCAACCGCTCGCACGGGCTGCCACCGTTCCTCGCCTATGAGGCCGGCGTCGATTCGGGCTACATGATCGCTCAATACGCCAGTGCCGGCATTGTCTCGACGCTCAAACGTCTGGCCGTCCCCGCCAGCGTCGACTCGATCCCGAGTTCGGCGATGCAGGAGGACCACGTGTCGATGGGCTGGGCAGCAGGGCTCAAACTGCGCGAGGCGGTGGACGGGTTGCGCCGGGTGCTGGCCATCGAGATCCTGATCGCCGCCCGGGCGCTGGATCTGCGGGCACCGCTGCAGCCAGCGCCGGGCACCGCCGCTGCGAGATCCAGCGTGCGCCGGCAGGTTCGGGGGCCGGGCCCGGACGCGGAGGTTTCCGAACAGATCGAGCAGGTGGTCGGGATGCTGGCCGACGGCAGCCTGCTGGCCAGCGTCCAGGATGCCGTCGGCGAGTTGCACTGAGGAGAAGCCATGGGACACCAGATCGGAACGGCGGTGCCGGTGCGCGCGGCGCGCGGCACGGACAGGACCGCGCTGGGATGGCCGCAGGAGGCCGCCATGCGCATGCTGGCGAACAACCTCGATCCCGAGGTGGCCGAAGCCCCGGATGACCTCGTCGTCTACGGCGGAACGGGCCGGGCTGCCCGGGACTGGCCGAGCTTCCACGCCCTCATGCGCACCTTGTCGACCCTTCGCGAGGACGAGACGATGCTCGTGCAGTCAGGGCGGCCGGTGGGTGTGATGCGCACCCACGAGTGGGCGCCGCGGGTCCTGATCGCGAACTCCAACCTCGTCGGGGACTGGGCGACCTGGCCGGAGTTCCGGCGGCTCGAAGCGCTAGGCCTGACGATGTACGGCCAGATGACGGCGGGCTCTTGGATCTACATCGGGACCCAGGGCATCGTGCAGGGCACCTACGAGACGTTCGGTGCCGTGGCTACCAAGCGCTTCGACAACACACTGGCCGGCACGTTGACTCTCACCGGCGGGTGTGGCGGCATGGGAGGCGCGCAGCCACTGGCCGTGACGCTGAACGAGGGCGCCTGTCTGATCGTGGACGTGGACCCGAGCCGTCTTGCCCGCCGCGTGAAGGACCGCTATCTCGACGAGTGGACCGATGACCTCGACGCCGCCGTGGAGTCCGCACTGGCAGCCAAGCGGGAGCGGCGGGGCTGGAGCGTCGGGGTCGTGGGCAACTGCGCCGAGGTCGTCCCCGAGCTGCTGCGTCGCGGTGTCGAGATTGACATCGTCACCGATCAGACGTCGGCACACGACCCGCTGTCCTACCTGCCCGTGGGAATCGCACTGGAGGACTGGCACGCGCAGGCGCAGCGGGATCCGGAGGGATTCACGCAGCGGGCCCGGGAGTCGATGGCCAAGCACGTCGAGGCCATGGTGGGCTTCATGGACGCCGGCGCCGAGGTGTTCGACTACGGCAACTCCATCCGCGGCGAAGCCGAACTCGGCGGCTACGAGCGAGCCTTCGCGTTCCCCGGGTTCGTGCCCGCCTACATCCGGCCGTTGTTCTGCGAGGGCAAGGGCCCGTTCCGCTGGGCGGCGCTGTCAGGGGATCCAAAGGACATCGCGGTCACCGACCGGGCGGTGCTGGACCTCTTCCCCGAGAACGAGGGCCTGGCCCGCTGGATGAAGGCCGCCGAACAGCGAGTGGCCTATCAGGGCCTGCCGGCGCGCATCTGCTGGCTGGGCTACGGCGAACGGGACAAGGCGGGTGTGCGTTTCAATGAGCTCGTCGCGTCCGGCGAGGTCAGCGCACCGATCGTGATCGGCCGCGACCACCTCGACTGCGGTTCGGTGGCCTCTCCCTATAGGGAGACCGAGGCGATGCTGGACGGCAGTGACGCAATCGCCGACTGGCCGCTGCTCAACGCCATGGTCAATGTCGCATCCGGTGCGTCCTGGGTCTCCATTCACCACGGCGGTGGCGTCGGGATCGGGCGGTCCATCCACGCCGGGCAGGTATGCGTGGCTGACGGCACGCCGCTTGCGGCGCAGAAGTTGGAGCGAGTGCTGACCAATGACCCCGGCATGGGCGTCATTCGGCACGTCGACGCTGGCTATGACATCGCCGAGCAGGTGGCGCAGGAGCGTGGCGTGCGCATACCGATGGCCGAAGGCTGACCTGTGCCCTCTGTGCTGTTCGACAACATCGGGGAACTGCTCAGCAACGCCGGGGACCCGCTGTCCGATGCGGCGATGGTGGTGGACGGCGATCTGGTGGCGTGGACGGGTCCGGCCACTGCCGCACCCGACTGTGACGCACGCATCGATTGCGGTGGTGCAGCGGTGCTTCCCGGATTCGTGGACAGCCACGCGCACCTCATGTTCGCCGGTGACCGTGCTGCGGAATTCGCCGCCCGCATGGCCGGCGAGCGCTACGCCGCGGGGGGCATTCGGACCACCGTTTCCGCCACCCGCGGTGCCGACGACGAGGCGTTGTTCCGGAACGCGCAGCGGCTCGTCGGTGAGTTGATCAGGTCCGGAACGACGACGTTCGAGATCAAGTCCGGCTATGGCCTCACGGTGCGGGACGAGGCACGCAGCCTGGCGCTGGCGCGGCAGTTCACCGACGAGACCACATTCCTGGGCGCTCATGTTGTGCCAGCCGAGTACGCCGATGATCGCGCCGGTTACGTCGAGCTGGTCGCCGGGCAGATGTTGCAGGAGTGTGCCCCGAACGCCCGGTGGATCGATGTGTTCTGTGATGCCGGAGCTTTCGACGGGGACGAGACGCGCGGCATCCTGCAGGCCGGGCTCGACGCCGGGCTCACACCCCGCGTGCACGCCAACCAGTTGCAGCACGGCCCGGGCGTGCAGGTCGCAGTCGAAGTCGGTGCCGCCTCCGCCGACCACTGCACCCACCTGAACGCGGCCGACGTCGATGCCCTGGCGGGCAGTTCCACCGTGGCGACCCTGTTGCCGGGCGCTGAGTTCTCCACCCGATCGCCCTACCCGGACGCCCGCCGGCTGCTGGACGCAGGAGTGACGGTCGCGCTGGCGACCGACTGCAACCCGGGCACCAGTTACACAACCTCGATGCCGTTGTGCATCGCCCTGGCGGTGCGGGAGATGGGCATGACCGTGCCCGAGGCTGTGCGGGCCGCCACCCTCGGTGGGGCCGCGGCACTGCGCCGCGACGACGTCGGACGGCTGGTGCCCGGTGCCCGCGCCGACCTCATGCTGCTCAACGCCCCGAGTTACCTGCATCTGGCGTACCGCCCCGGCGTCGACCTGGTGGATCGGGTGTGGCGAGGCGGGCAGGAGGTGACCCGTGGCTGAGGACCCGCACTGGCCGCGCGCCGCCAATTGGCTGTCGGACAGTGGTCTGGCCGATTTCGGACTACTCGGCGTTCCTGCCCATCTGACCTCGATCTCACCGACCCGGGCTGACACCACGCCCGATGCCGTGCGGGAGGCACTGCGCCGCTACTCCACCTACGCGGGCTCCGAGCTCGAGGTTTCAGCGGTGGACCTCGGCAACATCGCCGATCCCGACTCCCCGGCGGGGGAGGACCGCACGCGCGCAGCCGTGGCAGGCTTTGCGGGCCGCTTGCTCGTGGCACTCGGCGGTGACAACTCCATCACCACCGCGGTCGCGCAAGGAGCGGCTGCAACTGGACTCATCACTCTCGATGCTCACCACGACCTGCGGGACGGTGTCTCCAACGGGTCGCCGGTGCGCAGGCTGATCGAGGACGGCCTGCCGGGGGAGCGGGTCTTGCAGATCGGCATCGCCGACTTCGCCAACTCCGCCTACTACGCTGCCCGGGCTCGCGACTACGGGATCACCGTCATCACGCGCCAGGAGGTGGCGGTCCGCGGGATCACCGACGCGATGGCCGAAGCGCTCGAGATCGCCGGGCCACGTGTCCACGTGGATCTGGACGTGGACGTCTGCGACCGATCCGTGGTGCCCGCCTGCCCGGCTTCGGCCCCCGGTGGCTTGAGTGCCTACGAGTTGCGGCAGGCGGCTCGGCTCGCGGGTGCGGCGCCGGGTGTGGTCAGCATGGACCTGACAGAGGTGGACGCCGCGGCCGACACTCCGGATGGCCGTACGGTCCGGTTGGTGGCGTTGTGCGTGCTGGAGGCGGCGGCCGGGTTGATGTCGCGGTAGGCGTTGGCCCCTGCGACTTCAACGGCAATTCGTAAGTAGCGGATCGGTTAGCATCCTGGGCATAGGTGAGCCCATTAGGCGCCAAATGACCGCCCGGAATGCTCACGGATGCCCGGAATGCTCACCGATCGAGGTTGGGGCAGGGCTCAAGCCGCGCCATCAGGTCCGCTCGGTAGGCGGCGGCTCCTTGTCGTCGTGCATGTACTCGATGTGCTCGGCCGCCTCTTGCTGCTCGAGCAACTCCTCGAGGTCCTCTTCGGAATCAACCTCCATGCCTGTTGCCAGGTCGATGGCGACGGCACCTTCCGGCAGGTTGGACAGGTCGGGGGCCACGACCAGGTCGGGCAGACCGGAGTCGGGCAACCGCACGGTCTCGTCCTCCCGTGGCACGACCAGGACGAGGTCACTAGCGCTGCGCCGCGGCAAGGTTTCGCCGCGGAAGAAGGCCGGCGCAATCGCGTTCCAGATGAACATCAGAACCACGCCGAGCAGCAGCGACCCGATCCCGATGATGAACACGTCGCCGATACCCATCAGGGTGGTGGATCCGTAGTCCGGCTGCGCGTACTGGTAGGAGGCGATGATGAACGCACTGAGCAGCATCAGACCGCCCAGGAACGGCCAGAGTCCCTTCATGAAGAAGTCACTGACACTGTCGAAGATGTGGTGCCGGTAGAACCACACCGCCGCGAACCCGGTCAGTCCGTAGTAGAAGGCGATCATGAGACCGACAGCCGCGATCGTGTCCCCGAGAATGTTCGTGCTGACGATGGTCATGACCACATAGAAGATGATCGAGACCAGGCCCATCCAGATCGTGGACACGGTCGGCGTGAGGTACCGGGGGTGAATCTTGGCGAATGCGCTGGGCAGCGCCTTGAAGGCTCCCATGGCCAGGCTGGTGCGGGCGGTGGGCAGGATCGTGGTTTGCGTGGAGGCCGACGCCGAGGACAGCACGGACAGGATCAGCAGGATCTCCAGCCCCTTGCCGAGAGCCGAATCCCCGAACACGCTCGGTCCCAGCGCATTGAATACGTCGTCGGCGTTATCCGGGTTCGCCAGGCCCAAGTCGGACTCCCCGGTACCCGCGAAGGCCACCGTCGCGATGCTGACGATCGCGTAGGTCATGAGCAGCAGCAGGGTGGAGATGATCGCGGCCCGGCCGGGGGTCTTGTCCGGATCGGCGGTCTCCTCGTTCACGCTGACTGCGGTGTCCCAGCCCCAGTAGATGAACACAGCGATCAGGGTCGCCGTCACCAGTGCGCTCAGCGACAGACCGGATGGCCACAACCAGGACAGGCTCGGTGTCAAGGACTCCGGGGTCGCGTTGTCGGTGTAGACCCGGACGAGGGCGAAGATCGAGAACGCGATCAACACGATCACCTCGATGCCCAACAGCGCGTACTGCAAGCGGGCGCTGACCTCGATACCCCGGTAACAGATGTAGGTCATGACGGTGATCCAGATGACACCCGCGAACGTCGTCCAGAATGACGACTCCAGCAGCCCGTCCCACCCGAACAACTGGAACGTGTAGGCCCCGGCGATCTGTGCGAGGTTTGCCATGACGATCACATCGGCGGCGATGATGCCCCAACCGCCCATCCAACCGACCTTGGGGCCGAAGGCGCGGGTGGCCCACGTGAACGTCGTGCCGCAGTCCGGCTCGGCCTTGTTGAGTTGCTGGTAGGCGATCGCGATCAACAGCATGGGCACGAACGCCAGCAGCATGATCGAGGGAGCCTTCACCCCGACGATCCCGTCACCATTGGTCGTCGCGACCACGAATCCGAGGCTCGCTGCCAGCGAGTACGCCGGGGCCGTCGAGGCCATTCCGATCACGATGCTGGAAACCAGGCCGAGAGCCCCGCTCTTCAGCCCTTTCTCCTCGGTCGCTTCGGGAAACCCGATCGGTGCGGCGTCGTCGATGTGGGTCATGTAGCCCTCCTGCCCCTGATGGCCATCCACGCCGCAGGCTAGCGGTCTTTACATGCAGAAGGGGCGACAATGCCCGCCTTCACCACCGGATTCGCGGGCGAATCAGGCATTCGGAGGCGAAATCCGCGGTGTGCTGGGTCCTGCTCGGAGTTCCCTAGTGCCGGATCAAATGATCGAAGGCACTCAAGGCCGCCGTGGCCCCGC
>ERZ795062.3258-NODE-3258-length-10057-cov-4.223155_pt1 | contig 10057 bp, 6 predicted proteins | sample MGYA00375146_ERZ795062 | MGnify/ENA primary metagenome ERZ795062 (study PRJEB30191, sample SAMN05720281) | activated sludge metagenome | isolation source: Anaerobic digester | place: USA | collected 2015-07-16 ...
GGCACAACCCGCGTCGCGAGCCCAATTCGCAAGGCCTCATCCGCGTCAACCGCGCGCCCGGTGAGGATGAGATCCATCGCGACACCAAAACCAACGATCCTCGCCAGCCGAAAGGTTCCGCCATCGATAAGCGGCACTCCCCACCGTCGGCAGAAGACCCCCATCGTCGCAGTCTGCTCAACCACCCGCAGATCGCTCCACACTGCGAGCTCCAAACCGCCCGCAACCGCATAGCCGCCAATCGCCGCGATAACCGGCTTCTTCAGTCGCAATCGGCTTGGACCCATCGGACCATCACCATCGGCCTCGAGCCGATTTCCGTTACCACTGGCAAATGACTTGAGGTCGGCTCCCGCGCAGAAGTTCCCACCGGCGCCGGCCAGGACCGCCACGCGTGAATCGCGGTCAGAGTCGAAAGCGCGGAACGCGTCGGCCAAGGCCTCTGCCGTCGGGCGGTCGACCGCGTTGCGCACGGCCGGTCTGTTGATCATGATCGTTGTGACGGGTCCACTTCGTTCGACCCGGATCAGCGGCTCGATCGCTTCTTGGTCTGTCATGCGCCAACGCTACCCCCGCGACGAGGGCGGGTTGGTTAACGCGCGATAACCTCGGATCGTGGCTTCGACGGATGAACAGCGGCAGCAACCGCCCGGAGTGGATCTCGCTGCCCTCACGACCTACCTCCAGACAAACCTGCCAGAACTTGCAGCGGGTGACCTCACCGCAGAGATCATCGCCGGGGGACGTTCAAACCTCACCTACTTCATCAGCAACGACAACACCACCTTCGTGCTGCGCCGCCCGCCGCTCGGGCACGTGCTTGACACCGCACACGACATGTCGCGCGAGTACCGCGTGATCTCCGCCCTGCATGGAACATCCGTGCCCGTGGCGGCGCCGCTGCTGTTCTGCGACGACACCGACGTCATTGGCTCCCCGTTCTACTTGATGGAGAAGGTCGAGGGCGTTGTCCTGCGCGACTTCGACGATGCAGTCGCGATCGGTCCGGCGCAGATTCCGGCGTTGTCGTATCGCCTGGTCAACACCCTTGGCCGCCTGCACGCGACCGATCCGGAAGCTGTGGGACTCGAGGACTTCGGGCGCCCCGAAGGATTCCTCGAACGACAGATCCGACGCTGGACCAAGCAGCTGAAGTCGTCGCAGTCGCGCGAAGTCCCGGGCATCGACGACCTTGCCGCAAAGCTGGCCGCGCGAATTCCGGAAACCCAACGCACCGCGATCGTCCACGGCGACTACCGCCTCGACAACGTCATCGTCGGTCGCAATGGCCAGAACGAGTACGACGTGGCAGCGGTTGTCGACTGGGAGATGTCGACCCTCGGTGACCCCCTCACCGACATCGGGCTCTTCTGTACGTATTGGGCCGCGATGGGGTCGGACGCGTTGATCCCGATGACCCTCGACGCCGATGCGCCCGCGCCATTCCCGACAACTGACGATCTGATTTCCAGCTATGCCGACACCAGCGGTCTCGACATGTCTGACTTGCCTTGGTACATCGGATTCGGCTGCTTCAAACTCGCCGTGATCTTGGAAGGCATCTACTACCGCCACACGCTTGGACAAACCGTCGGCGAAGGCTTCGCAGTCATCGGCGACATGGTCCAACCGCTTATCGATCGCGGGCTCTCACAAATCGAGCGGAAACGTTAAGCAGCATCCATCACGAACAAAGGAGCACCCATGGACTTCGCGTATGACGAGAAGACGCAGGAACTTCGAGAACGCCTGCTGAAGTTCATGGACACAGACGTGTTTCCGGCCGAGGCCGCGCTGCATGCACCCGGCGGTGGGGGACACGAACCATTCACCCGCCCGGCAGTGATCAAGGACCTGCAGGCCAAAGCGCGCGAACTCGGACTGTGGAATCTGTTCCTCCCGCACGACTCCCGAGGTGGCGGCTTGACGAACCTGCAGTACGCGCCGCTCGCAGAGATCACTGGGTGGGTGCCGCAGCTCGCGCCAGAAGCGCTGAACTGCAACGCCCCCGACACAGGCAACATGGAAGTCCTGACTGACTTCGGAACACCCGAGCAGCAGGAGCGGTGGCTCACCCCCTTGCTCAACGCCGAGATCCGGTCTGCGTTTGCCATGACCGAACCCGACGTTGCGTCTTCCGATGCGCGCAACATCAGCACGGAAATCCGGCGCGAAGGCGACGAGTACGTGATCAACGGGCGCAAGTGGTGGACAACCGGCGCGATGGATCCGAACTGCAAGATCTTCATCGTCATGGGCAAAACGAACGCGGGCGCGGATGTCCACCACCAGCAGTCCATGGTCTTGGTCCCCCGCGATACTCCCGGCTTGACGGTCGTTCGCCCATTGATGGTCTACGGCTACGACGATGCCGATCACGGCGGCCACGCGGAGGTTCGTTTCGACAACGTCCGGGTGCCAGTGTCGAATCTGATTGGCGAGGAAGGCTCTGGCTTCGCGATCGCTCAGGCGCGGCTTGGCCCAGGCCGAATCCACCACTGCATGCGCGCGATCGGAATGGCTGAGCGTGCGGTCGAGTTGATGTGCCGCCGCGTCGTCGAGCGCGAGGCATTCGGCAAGCCGCTTGCGCGCCAAGGTGTGATTCTCCAGTGGATCGCCCAATCGCGGATTCGGATTGAGTCAGCCCGCCTGTTGATCCTCAAGACGGCCTGGCTCATGGACACGGTGGGCAACAAGGGTGCGCACACTGAGATCCAAGCGATCAAGATCCTCACGCCCGAAGTTACAACGTGGGTGCTGGATCGTGCCGTGCAGTCGTTCGGGGGCGCGGGAGTCAGCCAGGACACTCCGCTGGCAGCACTGTGGGCAGGCGCTCGCACACTGCACCTCGCGGATGGTCCCGACGAGGTCCACGAAGCATCCTTGGGTCGGCGCGAGATCAAGAAGTACGTCGTCTAGGGCCCTCCAGTAGGCGGGCAAAGCACGCGACCGGGCTCCCGCTTCGTATCGTGGCGGTTAGCTGCCTCTCAACGACGACAATCCCACCCATTGCTGGGCCGAGAGCTGGTGGGCGAGGGCCGAAATGACGCGGCTGCGAGGTCGCGACCTCGTTACGGCTACGACCTAAGTCGTAGATTCTTGCGTTTACAACTACGCACAGTTTGTAAACAGTAAAGAAATGCCCCCTGATCGGATGAATCTTGGTTCTGCGCTGAATCAGTGGCGCACCTCATCCGAGAATCACAGCGTGACCAAGACTTCAGATTTGCCGACCTACCGTTCCCTGCGCACCCGACTCTTGGCTGTCGTCGCGACCACCGGGATGCTGCTGACCGCGCTCATTGGCGGAGTGTCCGCAACCTCGGCAAGTGCTGCCAGTGCGCCGCTTCCGGCGCTGCCGCTGTCGACCTCCGGCAATAGAATCGTCGATGCCAATGGCGCCGCCGTGACCCTCCAGGGAGTCAACTGGTTCGGGTTCGAAACCCAGAACCACGCGCCGCACGGCCTCTGGACGCGCGACTACAAGGACATGCTCGCGCAAATCAGTTCGCTCGGCTTCAACACAATCCGGATGCCATTCTCGCTGCAAGCAATGAGGTCAACCACGACCAGCGGCATCGATTACGGCGGAGGCAAGAACGCCGAACTCGCAGGGAAGACCCCGCAGCAGGTCATGGACATCATCATTGACGAGGCCGCTCGCAAGAACCTCATGGTCATCCTCGACAACCACTCGCAGGCCGACGACGGCTTCATGTTTGACCTTTGGTACGGCCAGAACGGTTTCACCGAAGCGGACTGGCTGAGCACCTGGGACTCGCTCGCAACGCGCTACGCCAGCAAGCCCAATGTCATCGGTGCCGACCTCAAGAACGAGCCGCACGGCTCAGCGACCTGGGGTACCGGCGCGGCCAATGACTGGCGTAGGGCCGCCGAAGCAGCAGGCAACACCGTCTTGACGAAGGCCCCGAACTGGCTGGTGCTGGTCGAAGGCATCGAGGGTCAGGTCGCCGGTGGCCAACAGCTCGACCGCCACTGGTGGGGCGGCAACCTTGAGGGCGTTCGTAGCAACCCGGTTCGCCTCAGCAAGACCAACCGGCTCGTCTACTCACCCCACGAGTACGGCCCCGGTGTCTATGCCCAACCGTGGTTCTCCGACCCAAACATGGCAACGATCCTTGCTGATCGATGGACCAAGGGTTTCGGCTACATCAGTGATGCCGGCACCGCCCCAATCCTGGTTGGCGAGTTCGGCGCGAAGAACGTCGGACTCGATACCACTGAGGGCAAGTGGATCCGCCAGTTCGCCGACTACATGGGCCGCAAGAACACCAGCTGGACGTTCTGGGCCTGGAACCCAAACTCCGGGGATACCGGCGGAGTTCTGGCCGATGACTGGAACACCGTGAATACCGCGAAGATGGATCTGCTTCGTCAACTCCAGAACAAGGAGGCAATCCCGTTCGGTGGGACCGCGACACCGACGCCTACCCCGACACCGACCCCGACACCGACCCCGACGCCGACGCCCACCCCCGGCGGCGTGACAGCACGAATCGTGACGGACTCATCGTGGAACGCCGGATGGTGCGGAAAGGTCGCGGTCACAAACGGTCGTGCCACCAAGATCTCCGTGACGAAGATGGAATTCGATCTTCCAACGAGCGCGTCAGTGTCGAGTAGCTGGAATGGAACGGTGTCGCGAAGTGGCACTCGTGTTTCGATCGCAGCACCAACGTGGGCCGCTGCGGATCCAGGTGCGACGTACGCAGATTCCGGATTCTGCGTAGCGGGTACAGCAACGGCAACGAACGTTGCGGCCGGATGGAAGGACGCCTCAACCTCCGGCGTCACCAACCCGACCCCGACACCAAACCCAACGCCCACGCCAACCCCCACGCCCACGCCGACGCCTACTCCGACCCCAACGCCTACGCCCACCCCAACCCCCACGCCGACGCCGACCCCCACGCCGACACCAACCCCCACCCCCACCCCCACCCCAACCCCAACACCAAACTCCAAGATCACCGTTGCGTTCTTGGCGGACTCAACCTGGCAAGGTGGCTACTGCAGATCGACCGCGGTCAAGAACACCGGCTCGACCGCCATCAACACGTGGAAGCTGCAGTTCCAACTTCCGGCAACCGCCGTCATTAGCCAGTCATGGTCAGGCGCACTCACCCGCGTCGGAACAACCGTGACCGTGACCCCCGAAGCGTGGGCGGCGAAGATCGCACCTGGTCAGACCGTGACGTCCTTCGGCTTCTGCGTCAACGGGTCGGGTGAACCCACAGCCGCGACGGTCTCCTGACCGGCAACCTGAGGAGATACACACAAGTTGTATCCAGGGGCGTAGTAGGCGCATGCTGCTCTCACTCACTTGAGTGTCGGAGGTGCGACATGACTGGTTCGATCAAAGCCTCACCATTCCATCGGCGTGATCATTCGCTGGCGGGCTTCGTACTTAGCGGACGATGGCCGGAATCGACCAAGGAGTGGGCACAGTTCCTTGCGGTCGCAGTCCGCCTGACTGCGCTGCCCGGGATGGTCCAGACAACCGCCATCTTCCGTGCCATCGAAGATGTGCCGGAGGACCCGCAGCCCGACACCGTCGGCATCGTCACCGACGAGGGACCCGTGCTGGCTGATACCGGACCGAAGCCCGGGCAGTTTGTTCACCCGCAACCACCGGCATTGTTCGTGCTGCACCCGCCGACTGAGAATCTGAGCGCGTCAGCGGATGGAAACCCGGCGGCATCAGGCTGCGTGCTCCTGCCCGGCATCCCTCACCTCGGACTTGAACATCGCGCCGCCTGGGTCGAGGCGGAGTCCGACGGCACCATCACCAGACTCGTCAGCGCGAGCGGCGTCAACCCCATGAGCGACCCGGACCTCGCCGTGCTCGCGACCCTTTGCGCCGCCTGAAGCCCAGCACAACGCCCGCGGTGTGACCCTTACTGGCTGCGCAGCCAACTGAGCGCGGCGGCGGACAGGGTTCGAATGCCCACGGCGATCGCGCGTTCATCGATATCGAACGTACTCGCGTGCAGATCAAGAAGTTCGGTCGATGCCGGATCGTGAACCCCGAGCCTTGCGTACGAACCGGGCACACGCTCCAGATACCAGGCGAACGTGTCTCCACCCCACGACTGGTCGGAGAACAACACGGAGTCTGCGCCGAATTGGTCAGTGACCACTTGGCTCAGGAACTCGGTGGCCATCGGATCGTTCACAACGGGGGGAACGCCGCGGGTATGGGTGAGTCGCCATTGCGCGCCAGTCGGACCAACAACTTCCGCGAGCGCCTGCTCGATCAACTCCGGAGCGGACTCCCACACTTCATGGTTTTGCGTGCGCAGGGTTCCGAACAACCTCCCGTACGACGGCACGACGTTCGCAGCATCGCCGGACCTCAACGATCCGAAGACCAACTTGACCGGCTCGCCTGCTGCGAGTTCTTCAACTCGCTTCGGGACCTCCTGCGCCGCCTTCGCAATCACCTGAACGAGGTCAACGGTCAGTTCTGGACGGGCGGTGTGACCGCCGGGCCCACCTACTTCGATCTCGACAAGATCGGCCGCAGATGTGATCGGTCCCGGATTCAAGCCGAGCGTTCCGACGTTGATCTTCGGGTCGCAGTGCAAGCCGTAAATCGCGCCAACATCCTTCAGATTGCCTTCTTCGATTACCTCAATTGCGCCACCGGGAAGGGCTTCCTCGGCTGGTTCGAAGATGAGGCGAACGCGACCGGCGGGAGCTCCCTCGGCAGCGAGCAGTCTGGTAAGCAGCAGCCCGGCACCGAGCACGATCGTGGTGTGAGCGTCGTGCCCACATGCGTGGGCAACTCCGGGCACGGTTGAGCGGTATGGCGTCGTGGACTCGTCATCCATCGCCAGCGCATCAAGATCCGCGCGCAGTGCGATGGTTGGCACGCTGGCCGTGGCATCGCCATCCGCCGACGTTGCCGACACGATGTCGCAGATCACCCCAGTGCCACTGGAAAGCACCTGCGGATTCAAACCGGCAACCTGCAACCTCGATGCGACAGCCTCGGTCGTCGCGAACTCCTGCCCCGATGGCTCAGGATGTGCATGGACTCGGCGACGGAACGCGATGAGCTCGTCGAGGTGACCCTCCAGGAACGCATCCACGCGCTCGCGATCAGCGTCGGTGAAGTGAGGTGCCGAAACATCCGGTTGGTTCACGGTGCACTGCCATCAAGCTCGACCGCTTGCACGGCACCGAGCACGTCGTAGCTAACGAAGCTGGCGTCCGTCTCTTTCACCAGCTCCTTGACGACGTCGACGAGCGATCCGCCCGCCGCTACCACCGCCCGTTGGCGCAGGTAGCTGGATCCCTCCTCGGCCATCGTCAAAGCATGCCGGAGTTCTTCGACACATCCGAGCTTTTCAGCGGTCGGCGTGAGGAAGTCGATCACCTCGCGCAGTTGCTCCCGCAGGGGCTGCGTTGCTCCGAGGCGATCGCGGATCAGCTCCGCGTCCAAACCCCATCGACTCGCGCGCCACTTGTTCTCTCGTAGCACCCAGTCAGGCAGCAGTTCGAACGTTTCGCCTGCGTCGACCATCTCGTCGATCTTCGTGACCATCGCCTGCGCAATGGCGGCAACGGTTGCAGTCTCGCGCAACGTGGTGATGCCGTCGCACATGCGCAGCTCCACCGTTCCGAAATCCGGGTGGGGTCGGATGTCCCACCAGATCTCCTTCACGGATTCGATCGTCCCGGCCCTCATGAGTGCGGTCAGCAGTTGGTTGTAGTCATCCCAGTCGGCAAGTTGCGGCGGGACGCCTGTGGTCGGCATCGCCTCGAATACCTTCGTTCGAGAACTTGCCATGCCGGTGTCTCGGCCAAGCCAATACGGGCTCGATGCGCTCAGCGCGAGGATCACCGGCAGATACATAGCGAGGACGTTCGTGGTGATGACTGCCTTGTCACCCGAGCGCACCCCGACGTGGACGTGGATCCCGTGTATCAACAGGCGCTGAGCCGGCCACTGCAGGCGCTCAAGCATCCGGTCGTATCGAGGATTCGGCGTGGTGGGCAGCTCATCCCATTCGGCGAACGGATGGGTGCCCGTCGATTCGAGCGCCAGGCCTCGCTCGTTGAGCAGCGGGACGATCTCACCCAGCGTTCCGGCGAGGTCATACGCGGCTTCCTTCGGCGTCTCGCAAATGCCGGTGATGACTTCGATGCTCGGCTGGAAGAGCTCATTCTTGGCCTTGGGGTGTTCTCCGCCCGGGTATTTCGCGCCAGCCTCGGCCAGAATCTCCGACGAGACGGGCACAAGTTCGCCCGTCTCACGGTCGACGATGCCGTATTCGACCTCAATGCCCACGGTCGATTTGGCCGAGCTGTTGAATTCCACGTCCGAACGCTATCGCCGCTGCGCCTCGGCGGCATCCCGAATGCTCTCCATCGGGGGATGTGATCGATCGTGACCCCGCTAGTAGACGCTGAGTCCTAGTATTGGGTGGGATTGTGGTCGCTGTAGGGCAGAAACCCCACCCATTACTAGGGGGAACCGTCGAATACCGCGGCGTACATGCGGTCGGCGGCAGAGGAATTGTGGTGCGTAACCCATTCGCTCGTACCCGGCGATGCCACAAACACCCCGCGTCGCATATGCTTACCCGGCCTTCAGCGGGTGACCGCAGATGGCTCACTGGCCCCATCGTCTAGCGGCCCAGGACTCCGCCCTTTCACGGCGGCAGCGCGGGTTCGAATCCCGCTGGGGTCACGAACGTCCGCAGTTGAACGGTGGTCAGACCCGCCAAGTACACTGCACTCGGTGCAAGCTTGCTTGTGCCACTTGGCCCCGTAGCTCAGTTGGTTAGAGCGCCGCCCTGTCACGGCGGAGGCCGCCGGTTCGAGTCCGGTCGGGGTCGCTCGAGTAATTGGACTACCCGTCGCACGCGGCGGGTTTTTCAATCTCGGCGGCTGATCTCTCGCCAGATCGGTCGCGGCCAGGTAGCTCAGTTGGTACGAGCGCTCGCCTGAAAAGTGAGAGGTCGGCGGTTCGACCCCGCCCCTGGCCACCAACCGTTCGTCCCGCGCACCGTCACGTCGCGCAGGACCTCAACTCTCAGCTGAGTCAGCCACCAACGCCGGATGGCGGTTTGAACCGCCGCAGGCGCAGGCTATTGCTGACAACGAAGACCGAGCTGAACGCCATGGCGGCCCCGGCGATGATCGGATTCAAGAACCCCAATGCCGCCAGGGGAATCGCTGCCACGTTGTACGCAAACGCCCAGAACAGGTTGCCCTTGATCGTGCGCAATGTGGCCCGTGACAGCGAGATCGCGTCGGCGGCGGAACGAAGGTCACCGCGCACCAACGTGATGTCGGCAGCTTCGATCGCGACGTCCGTTCCGGTTCCCATCGCCAGTCCCAAGTCCGCCTGCGCCAACGCCGGCGCATCGTTGACCCCGTCGCCAACCATGGCGACGATGCGGCCTTCGCTCTGGAGTCGCTTAACGACATCCACTTTGTCCGCCGGAAGGACCTCGGCGAACACCTCGTCGATTCCAACCTCAGCTGCCACCGAGGCAGCAGCCGCCTCGTTGTCACCGGTCAACAACACCGGGGTGAGTCCCAATCCGCGCAGCAGCGAGATCGCCTGGGCAGACGTCGACTTGACCGTGTCGGCCACGACCACTACACCTCGCGCTTGCCCGTCCCAGCCGACGAAGACTGGAGTCCGGCCTGCCTGCGCCGCGGAGTCGGCGGCGGCGGCAGTGGCATCGTCGAGGTGCATGGACCACTCATCGGCCAACCACTTGCGTCGGCCAACCACCACCGCGTGCCCGTCGACGACCCCACTGACGCCGAGCCCCTCGTAGTTCACGAATCCCTCAACGTCAGGCAACGCGACCGTGTCCGAATCCGCGTCCGCACCGGCGGCTCGAGCGATCGCCGCGGCAATCGGATGTTCGGACGCAAACTCCAATGCCCCCGCCAGCCGAAGCAGTTCGGCCGCATCAACACCAGGTGCGGGCACCGAATCAACGACACTCATCTCGCCCTTGGTGACAGTCCCCGTCTTGTCCAAGACGATCGTGTCGACCTCGCGAGTGGA
>ERZ795062.3264-NODE-3264-length-10043-cov-3.359031_pt1 | contig 10043 bp, 7 predicted proteins | sample MGYA00375146_ERZ795062 | MGnify/ENA primary metagenome ERZ795062 (study PRJEB30191, sample SAMN05720281) | activated sludge metagenome | isolation source: Anaerobic digester | place: USA | collected 2015-07-16 ...
TTTCGTCAGCTACTACGACTACTACCAGCCCGAAGCCTATGTGCCGCAGCGCGACTTGTTTATTGAAAAAGACAGTGCCATCAACGAGCACATCGAGCAAATGCGCCTGAGCTGCACCAAAAGCATACTGGAGCGTCGCGACGTAGTCATTGTGGCTACCGTCTCGGCCATCTACGGCATAGGCAAGCCCGAAAGCTACCATCGCATGATTATGACGCTGCGCACGGGCGACCAAATGGGCCAGCGCGACATCATTGCCCAACTGGTGCGCATGCAATACCAGCGCAACGAGCTTGAATTTACCCGTGGCAAATTCCGCGTGCGTGGCGACACGATTGATATTTTCCCTGCCGAGCACAGCGAGCTCGCACTGCGCATTGAGCTGTTTGACGATGAGATTGAAACCCTGCAACTGTTCGACCCGCTCACTGGCAAAATCCGCCAAAAGCTGCCCCGCTTTACCGTCTACCCCAGCAGCCACTATGTAACCCCGCGTGAGCAGGTACTCGCTGCGGTAGAAACCATCAAGACCGAACTCGCCGCGCGTCTGGAATATTTTTACAAAGAAGGCAAACTCGCAGAAGCCCAGCGGCTTGAGCAGCGCACCCGCTTTGACTTGGAAATGCTCGCCGAAGTAGGGCACTGCAAAGGCATTGAAAACTACTCGCGCCACCTGGCAGGCACAGCACAAGGCGAAGCACCCGCCACACTGACCGACTACCTGCCCGCCGACGCGCTCATGTTTCTCGACGAAAGCCACGTCATGATGGGGCAGCTTGGCGGCATGTACAACGGCGACCGCTCCCGCAAACAAACGCTGGTCGAATACGGCTTTCGCCTGCCCAGTGCGCTCGATAACCGCCCCCTCAAACTCGAAGAGTTCGAAACCCGCATGCGCCAGGCCATCTTCGTATCAGCCACCCCAGCCGACTACGAAAAAAACCACTCTGGCCGCATCGTAGAACAAGTGGTGCGCCCCACAGGGCTGGTAGACCCACTGGTAGAAGTGCGCCCCGCCACCCATCAGGTAGATGACGTACTGCAAGAAATCCGCCTGCGCGAACAAGCGGGCGAGCGCGTACTCATCACCACGCTTACCAAACGCATGGCCGAGCAGCTTACCGACTATCTGGGCGAAAACGGCGTAAAAGTACGCTACCTGCACAGCGATATCGACACCGTAGAGCGCGTAGAAATCCTGCGCGACCTGCGCCTTGGGGTTTTTGATGTACTCGTAGGCATCAACCTGCTACGCGAAGGGCTGGACATACCCGAAGTCTCACTCGTAGCCATTTTGGATGCCGACAAAGAAGGCTACTTGCGCAGCGAGCGCAGCCTGATACAAACCATAGGCCGCGCCGCCCGCAACAGCAAAGGCAAAGCCATTTTGTATGCCGACCGCATCACCGACAGCATGCAACGCGCCATCGGCGAAACCGAGCGCCGCCGCGCCAAGCAAATCGCCTACAACACCGCCCACGGCATCACCCCACGCACCATCGTCAAACAAGTGCGCGATTTGATTGATGGCGTATACAGCGAGAAAAGCAGCAAAGCCGCCCAGCAGCAAGACATGCAACGCGCCTGGGCAGAAGACGTAAGCGAAAAAGACCTCTCCAAAGAAATCAAAAAGCTCGAAAAACAAATGCTCGAACACGCCAAAAACCTCGAATTCGAGCAAGCCGCCCGCACCCGCGACCAACTCGCCGCCCTGCGCGAGCGCGTACTGGGCGCGGCTGGGCGTGATGCGCTGGTTTAATGCAAAGCGGGGAAAGAACGCAGAGGGCGCAGAGATTACGCAGAGGGCGCAGAAAATAATAAAAGTGAGCTGGGCTTGCGGCAAGCGAGGCTGATAACAAAGCACAAGCCAGAGAGCGCAAGGCAAAAAAAACGCAAGCACCTTAAACCGTCATTCCCGCGCAGGCGGGAATCCAGCGGCAGAAGGGGCGCAGACATAAATTCCCGCTTGCGCCAACGCTGCCATAGCCATCAAGCCGCAAAAGCACTGCGCCCGCCATCAAAACGGGCTGCATAGTAGTTGCTATCCAAACTATCCACACGCACCGCCTTGCCGCTGGAAGGCGCATGCACAAACTCGCGCGCGCCCAGATAAATGCCCATATGCGAAAACGACGCGCCCGAGGTGTTGAAAAAAACAAAATCCCCGCGCTGCAGCCGTTCTTCTGCCACTGGCAAACTGGCACGCGCCCACTGCAACGTACTGCGCGGCATGGGCTGGCTGACCAACGCGCCAAACACATAAAACACCAGCCCGCTGCAGTCAAACCCGCTTGCCAGCGTGCTGCCGCCGTAGCGGTAGGGCGCATTGATAGCCAGCATGGCACGCGCCACGGCTTCTTCGCGTAGCTGTGCAGATATTTGCAACGGCTGGCTCACCTCTATTTGCGGCACACTGCGCCGCACAGCGCCCTGCCCTGCCCCACGCCTTACCGATGTACGCGGCGGTGCAGCACCGCAACCAGCCAACAAAGCCACACCAGCCAAGGCAGCGCCCAGCCCGCACAGGTGCAGCAATTGGCGGCGGCTTGGTGCTGCTGCATGCAGCGCGGCGGCTGGCGCACGGGCTAAAGGCTGGCAGGGTGCGCAAAATGGGCTGCCAAGGCTGGCGGGCATGGTTTGTAGAGGGTTTTTCATAAAAGCGGCTAGAAGCAATGACGCAATCAATTACGTCATCAATCAATCATGTAATCAGTCAAGCAAACAAACAAACAAGTCTGGCTTGAGAAGATACACCAATCCAACGCGCACCTGCTCGCGCTAAAAAAATGCTGGCAAAGCGCCAAGCAAAGGCAAGCGCCAACGGCGCTGGCAATGCCGCAATCTACCAAAGCCACAAATAAAGCCGCCGCCTGCACAAGCCGCCTAGCCTATGCGCTGGGCTGCGCGGCGCTATCGGCTTTGTTATTAGCCTCTGGCTTTAATCTTTTTAGCTTTTTGCCTTTAGCCTTTAAGCGTCTGCTCCAGCACATGCAATTGCTGGTTCATATCGGGGTCGTTCGCACGCTCGGCAGTGATTTTGCGCACGGCGTGCAGCACCGTGGTGTGGTCGCGCCCGCCAAACATCTCGCCAATTTCAGGCAGGCTTTTTTGCGTGAGCTCTTTGGCCAGATACATGGCAATCTGGCGTGGGCGGGCAATGTTGGCGGGGCGCTTTTTGCTGTGCATGTCGGCCACTTTGATTTTGTAATAGTCGGCCACGGTTTTTTGGATGTTTTCAACGCTGATTTGGCGGTTTTTAATCGACAACAAATCGCGCAATGCATCGCGCACCAGATTGATATCAATCGCTCTGCCACTAAAGCGCGAATACGCCAAAATGTTTTGCAGCGCGCCTTCCAGCTCGCGCACGTTGGCGCGCACGTTTTTCGCCACAAAAAAAGCCACTTCTTCAGGCAACTCTTTGCCCTCGGCTTGTGCCTTGTTCATCAAAATGGCTACGCGCATCTCAAGCTCGGGCGGCTCTATCGCCACGCTCAAGCCCGAGTCGAAGCGCGAGGCCAGCCGCACGGTAATGTTGGCCAGCCCTTTGGGGTAGGTATCGCTGCCCATAACGATATGGCTTTTTCGGGAAAGCAGCGCCTCAAACGTATTGAAAAATTCTTCCTGCGTTTTTTCTTTGCCGCCAAAAAACTGCACATCGTCAATCAGCAACAAATCCAGATTGTGGTAGCGCGCCTTGAAGTCATCAAAGCTGCCGCGCCGCGAGGCGGTTACCACATCAGTCACAAACTGCTCGGCATGGGTATAGAGCACTTGCGCCTGCGGCCTTCTGTCAAGCAGCAAATGCCCTACGGCGTGCAGCAAGTGGGTTTTACCCAGCCCCACGCCGCCATAGATAAAAAGCGGGTTATACAGCTCGCCAGGCGAAGTAGCCACATGCATGGCGGCCGCGCGTGCCATGCGGTTGGCGCTGCCTTCAACCAGTGCATCGAAGGTGTAGCGCGGGTCAAGGCGGGCGCGGCTGCGCGGGTCTTGCTCGGCAGGCATGCCTACTGCTATGCCGTAGTTTGGTATATCTGCTTCGCTTACGGGCGCAAGCTGCGCTTCGGTGCTGCTGCTTGCCGTGGCGCTGGCTTTGGGCGCGGTTTTTTCGGTGATTTTTGCGCTGGCTTTGGCGCTGGATTTTGTAGCAGCTTTGGCCGTTGCCTTCGTTGGTGTTGCCGCCACGCTGGCTGATAAGGCATCTGCGGGCTGCTCTGGGCTTGCACCAAGCTGCCTGCGCACAGGCGCTGCGCCTGCTTTGCTGCGGCTAGCAATGCAAAGCTCTACGGGCACGGCACGCCCTGCCATTTGCTCCAGCACTTCAACAATGCGTTGCAGGTATTGCGCACGCACCCAGTCCAGCTTGAAGCGGTTGGAGACTTCAATGCGCAATGCCGAATCCGATTCGCGCATTTTCAGCGGCTTAATCCAGGTAGCAAACTGCTGCGCAGGAATCTCTTGAGCCAGCATTTCCTTGCAGCTATGCCACAAGGCAGCCGCCTCTGTGGGGGTGGTAGAAAATGGCGCTGACCGAGTAGACATGGATAGGCACAACCGCAAAGAAACAATACAAAAAAGAATGCCCGCAAACGTCTGCACGCATTTGGCACGCATGCAAAGTGTTTGAGGCTACGAGGCTATTATGGCGGAAAGCCACGCCTGTTTGCTGCTTTACAAAACAGGTATATTGCTGTAGGCATTAGCCCAAAAACGCGAGCAATGCTTGCAAACCTTGCAATCTTTGCAATACGCGCGCGCCGCCGCGCAGACGCTGCACTGGCTTGCTGGCACAGCTTTACCGCGCGGCTCTGGCAGCTTGCGGCGCTACCCTTTGCAACAAGACGGCGCTTGTGGCTGCAAAGAGCGCTTAGGCTTTGGGCAGTGTTACACCGCGCTGGCCTTGGTATTTGCCGCCACGGTCTTTGTACGAGGTTTCGCAAACCTCGTCGCTCTCGAAAAACAGCACCTGAGCGCAACCTTCACCAGCGTAGATTTTTGCAGGCAGCGGCGTGGTGTTGGAAAATTCCAGCGTCACATACCCTTCCCACTCTGGCTCAAACGGCGTAACGTTCACAATGATGCCGCAACGCGCATAGGTGCTTTTGCCCAAGCACACGGTTAGCACACTGCGCGGAATGCGAAAGTACTCCACCGTGCGCGCCAAGGCAAAACTGTTAGGCGGAATAATGCACACGTCGCCCTCAAAATCAACAAAACTTTTCTCGTCGAAGTTTTTCGGGTCTACCACGGTGCTGTGGATATTGGTAAATATCTTGAACTCGGGCGCACAGCGAATATCGTAGCCGTAGCTGCTGGTGCCATAGCTCACAATGCGCTCGCCCGCTTCATTGATGCGGATTTGCCCTGGCTCAAACGGCTCAATCATGCCGTGCTGCTCAGCCATGCGGCGAATCCATTTGTCACTTTTAATACTCATAGAGGTTCTTTCATGGAATATGGTGCAATTCTACGCGGGTTAAAAAGCAATAAGCAAGTATCATTGCGCACATGGAAAAACGCTGGACTCCCCGTGTCACTGTAGCCGCTGTAATTGAGCGCGATGGCCGCTTCTTGCTGGTTGAAGAACGCCAATCGCGCGGGCTGGTGCTTAACAACCCCGCTGGCCATCTCGATTGTGGCGAATCACTCACCCAAGGCTGCGTGCGCGAAGTACTGGAAGAAACCGCTTTTGACTTCACGCCTACTGCGCTGGTTGGCATTTACCTCTCGCGCTATCGCGGCATTGACCCGCGCACGGGTGTTTTGCGTGACCTGAGCTTTTTGCGCTTTGCCTTTTGCGGCACTTTAGGCGATTTTCATCCCAACCGCCAGCTCGACCCCCCCATCACCCGTACCCTGTGGATGAGCCCCGAAGAAATCACCAACAGCGCCTCGCGCCACCGCAGCCCTATGGTGCTACGTTCACTGCATGATTATCTCGACGGCCACCGCTTTCCACTCGATACGGTGTATGCCGACCAGAGCATTTACACGCCCGCCGACCTCTCTACACGATAAAAGGCAGCTAAGGCAGCCAAGCTAACTAAGCAGGCAAAACAGACAAGACAAGCGCTGGAAGGCAGGCTTTTCATCAAGTCTGCCTTGATGCGCTTGTTTTTAAAGGCAAATTCGTAGATGCTGTTATTGCTGCTACTGTTGCTGCTGCTGTTGCCAGCCGTGGCATATCTGCCATGCTGGCGTTGTTGATGCAGTGCGATTATTTGCTTTTTGTTGCGCAGCGCAATAGCTTTAAGCGGCTTCGCCTGAGCCATCGGGCAGCGCAGGCAAAGCACCCGCTTTGCCCATACTCACTCCGCCCTGATAGTGCGCACCTGGGTCAACCTGAAAAATTTCGGTTTCAATATTGCCAAGAATATGCGCAGTTGCCTTTAGCTGCACGCTTTGCGCGCGCACATTGCCCTCAATGCGGCCAAACACCAGCAAATCAGTGCTTTGTATATCGCCTTGCACCACACCACTCTCGCCAACAATCACATGCCCTTTGGCCAGCAAGTTGCCGTGCACGCGCCCATCTAGCTTGATGGAGTTTTGCGTGATGAGGTTGCCCTCAATTACACAATGCTGGGAAATGAGCGTATCAACGGGTTGATTCAGCGCAGGCATGCTGGGTTCTTTGTTTTTTTTACTGCCAAACATTGTTTATTCTCTTGGTTTCTTGTTAGTTCTTATCGGTTCTAGTCGGTTTTAGTGGCTGCGTGTGTTTAGCACAGCGTGTTTACGCGCAAGTTCAAGGATTGGGCGTAAAGGGCGCATTGAGGCTCAAAAATTGCTCAGGGTCGAGCCGCTGGCCATTGCGCTGTACCTCGTAGTGCAAATGCGGCCCCGTTGAGCGCCCAGTTGAGCCAAGCAGCCCCAATACATCGCCAGATTTAACCGTATCGCCCACTTGCACCTTAATGGCCGAGAGGTGGGCAAACACCGTTTCGTAGCCGTTGCCGTGGTTAATGCGCACCACATTGCCATAGCCGCCCTGCACCCCGGCAAAGGCAACCTTGCCCGTTGCCGTAGCGCGTATGGGTTCGTCTGTATTGCCTTTGAAGTCAATCCCGCCGTGCTCTTCCGAGCCACGCCCAGTAAAGGGGTTGGCCCTGTTGCCAAAGAGCGATGTCAGCGCCCCGCCATGCGGCACGCCCAGCGGTGTGCGCTCAATGGCTTGCAATATGCTTTGTGCATCGCCTGCAAAATTGCCCGTAAACGCGGCTGCATTGCTGCTTGCACGCAAAGGGCCGCCAGCAGCAGCAACAGGCTTGCCTGGCACAGGCGTAATCACGGCAGGCTTTACGCGAATGCCACGGGCATTGAGGTATTTTTGCAGCTCAACCACCATCTGTTCCGATTTTTGCAGCGCTGCCAGCTTGGCATTGACTTCAGCCGATGTGAAATTTTCCAGTTGGGTGACTTGCTGCTGCAGCTGCTCCACCTTGGCTGTATGCCGTTCATATATGCTGAAATAGCGCCAGCCCAGCACGCCCAGGCTCAAAGCCAGCAAAGCGACAATTACGGCCAGCGTAGCCAGCAAAGGCTTGGCGGCATACAGCAGCCGCGGGCTGATAGAAACAGTTTGGGTTTGGTCTGGACTCACAACCAGCACCGTCGTAGTAGCCATATAGGGCATAAATTTTCCGTTGTTTGTTTGACAAAGGCAGAGCATCGCTTGGTATACCTTTTGTATACGCCTTGCGTGCGCACTGTGCGTACTTCGCGTGCGCTGTGTACCTTGCAATTGGCGCAAGTATTGCCGCTATAGGCAATGGCGATGCCTCTGAAAAGCAATGCACAGCAGCAAGGTCGCTGCTGTCTTTGCTGGCATTCTAGGGATTCAGGCTTGCAGAAACCTGAAAATAATCTTAAGTGTTTTTATCTTCAGCTTACATTGAATGCAATACCCAAGCCCTTTTGCATGGCACAAAGCGCCCCAAACCGCAGGCTGACGCTTTGTGCCACACTGACAAGCTCTCAGGCATTGCTTTTTGTCGTTACAAAGCTACGCCCAAAGCGCACAAGCAAGCAGCGAAACTTTACAAAAGTTACACTGCCCGCTGCCTGCAAAGCAATACCGAGCGTCTGCGCCAGTTATGCCAATCTGGGCTGCATCAGCGCTTCTTTACGCCTCTTGAACCAGACTTAAATCAGCCGCCTTTTTCAGCAACAGTCTGGATTTTTCGTCCAGATTTTGCACCCGCAATTGTTTATCCAGCGCCTGGTATTTTTTAACCATTTTGTTGAGCGACTCCAAAGCACCCATATCAGCAATGTTGCTGTGCGTGAAGTCGATAACCACCACTGCTGGGTCGTTTTTTACATCAAGCCCTTTTTCAAAGTCACCCACCGAGCCAAAAAACAAATCGCCTTCGAGTGCGTAGTGCTTGCTGCCATCGGCTTGCATTGCTGGGTTGAGTTGAATGCCAATGGCTTTTTTCCATGCAAACGAAAGCGCGGAAATGATAATGCCCACCAGCACAGCCAAGGCCAGGTTATGCCAGATGATGGTAATAGCGGTTACCACAATCATCACCAGCACGTCTTGCAAGGGCATTTTGTTCAGGATTTTGAAGCTGTTCCATTTGAAGGTGAAGAATGAAACCACCATCATCACGCCCGTAAGTGCAGCCATAGGAATCAATTCAATCACGGGCGCAGCCACCAGCACGATAAAGATAATGGCCAGCGCCGCCACCACGCCTGCCACACGGCTGCGTGCGCCCGCGTTGATATTGACCAGCGTTTGCGCAATCATGGGGCAGCCGCCCATGCCTGTGAAAAAGCCGTTCAGAATGTTGGACGCGCCTTGCGCCAGACTTTCGCGCGAGCCGTTGCCTTTGGTTTCGGTAATTTCATCTACCAAATTGAGCGTAAGCAGCCCTTCAGTCAAACCCACAACAGCAACAATGGCAGCGTAGGGCAATATCAATACGAAGGTTTCCCATGTAAATGGAATTGCTGGAATATGAAAGGGTGGCAGCGAGCCACTTACCGCTGAAATATCGCCTACGGTTCTGGTTTCAATGCCAAAAATCAGCACCACCGCAAACACCACAATGATGGCTGCCAGCGAGGATGGAAATTTTTTGGTGATTTTGGGAAAGAGAAATGTGATGGCAACCGTCAATGCAACCAGTGCAGACATGGTAAACATGGCGCTGCCTTGCAGCAAAACCTTCTGCCCTGCTGCATCAACCGTAAAAAACTGCTGAAGCTGGGCGCTGAAAATAATCACAGCCAAGCCGTTTACAAAGCCGTACATCACACTTTCTGGCACCAGCCTGATGTATTTTGCCCACTTGCATATGCCTACGATAATCTGAATCACGCCAGCCAATGCCACAGCTGCAAAGGCGTATTCAAGCCCGTGCGATTTAATCAGCGCAATCAGCGTTACCACTGTTGCGCCAGCACCGCCCGAAATCAACCCTGGGCGCCCGCCAAACAAAGCCGCAACCAGCCCCGCAATAAAAGCCGCATAAAGCCCCGACAAAGGCGGAAAGCCTGCCAATATCGCAAACGAGAGCGATTCTGGAATCATCGTCATCGCCACCGCAAGCCCCGCTAAAATTTCGGTGCGCCAGGCAATGGGCTTGTCTAAATCAAAAAATTTCAGCAGGTTTGACATATGATCTCCTAAGTGTGAACAGGACGAAAGATTACGCTTGCTTACTATCTGTTTCGTGCGGATTATATTTGTAGAAATGTTTATAGTTCAAGGCTTGTTACTTTTTTCTTGATATTGCTCGCCATTAGGGGCTACCATCTCCCTATATTTTCCTGTGCTTGAAACTCACCACCAAGCACCCCGTTACATCTGGCTAAGAGAGACACAACATCCGTGCAGCACTCCCCTGAAGTCATGCAGGTGTTGCGCAGCTTCAGGCAAATTTATGCGGCTGTGCGACTCAACTACAAAGCGGTCGACCCCGAAACGGGCATTGGCACCGCGCAATTGTGGGCGCTGGGCGTTATCCGCGCACATGCAGGCATCGGCATGAATGCGCTGGCTAAAACCATGGATTTAAGCCAACCCT
>ERZ795062.3265-NODE-3265-length-10041-cov-4.507410_pt1 | contig 10041 bp, 8 predicted proteins | sample MGYA00375146_ERZ795062 | MGnify/ENA primary metagenome ERZ795062 (study PRJEB30191, sample SAMN05720281) | activated sludge metagenome | isolation source: Anaerobic digester | place: USA | collected 2015-07-16 ...
ATTCCAACTTCCATGGAAATTGGAAATAATATCGGTGTAAAGATAACAACCGCAGCTGAAGTATCCATAAACATTCCCACGATTAACAAAATAACTACAATCAACAATGTGGCTATAATCGGGTTTGAAGAAATTGCAAGCATCCCAGCGGCTACTGCTTCGGGTATTCTTTCCAACGACATGATTGTTCCAAAGGTTGTTGCTGTCCCAATCACTATAAGAATAGTTGCTGAACTTCCAGCTGCATTACATAGAATTGTGAATAAATCTGATAGTTTTACTTCTCGATATATGAATACACTTACAAAAAGTGAGTAGAAAACAGCAACCACCGCAGCTTCTGTTGGTGTAAAAATACCGCCGTAAATTCCACCTAGAATTATAATCGGAACAAGTATTGCCCAGATAGCTTCTCTAAAAGAAGACTTCAAACGTTTTAAGGAGAAGGGTTCTTGATTTCCACGATATCCTATTTTTTTTGAATAGAAATAGACATAGATACATAAACAGATTCCGATAAAAACGCCTGGTATCATACCGCCTTTAAACAAGTCGCCTATGGAAGTTCCTGAGCCTACGCCAAAGAGCACCAAGGGGATACTTGGAGGTATGATTATTCCAAGAGCGCCGGCTGTAGCTAATAATACTGTAGTAAACCGGCTGTCATATCCCTCGCTAATCATCATTGGAATCATCATTCCGCCAACTGCTGCAACTGTTGCCGGTCCTGAACCAGAAATAGCTGCAAAAAATATACATGTAATTACCGCAGCCATGGCCGTCCCACCATAGAAACGTCCAACGAAAACATTGATAAAATTAAATAATCTGCGTGAAATTCCACCTTTTCCCATTAGTTCGCCGGCAAGAACAAAGAAAGGTATTGCCATAAGTGCAAAACTATCTGTCGAAGTTACAAGGCCTTGCGCAATAAAGGTTAGTGTTAGGCTTGGCGAAAAAAGCGCAACAACAATACAAGCTAAACCCATTGCAAAAGCAATGGGTACTTTCAGCGCAATTAATAGCGCAAAAGTTCCAAATAATAAAAATGTAACCATATTAACTCCTCCTAATCCAATTTATCGGCCTGGCAGATATACTTATATTTAATTATATTTGTTTGTATCAGTCGGATAATAGAAAGTCCAAAACCAACCACGGGCGCAAGATATACATATCTCATAGGAATACCTAATGCGGCTGAAGTACGAGTTGCGCGGAATACAATGTCAAGTCCAAAATAAGTCATAACCAACATAAAAATCAATAGGAATAAATCAGCAATCATATCAGTTATTAAGTTTCCTTTTTTATCAAATAACGAATCTAAAGCATCTACTTTTAAATGCATTTTCATCTTTATTCCATAACTTACTCCTACATAAGTCATCCAGATAAATAAGTATCGTGCCAATTCTTCAGACCATGTTAAGGAATTTTGAAAAATGAAGCGCATAATAACTTGAAGAAAAACGATTATTGAAGTTGAACTTAGTAAAATAACAAGAAGCCATTCTTCCAAATGATCATCGAGCCATTTTAATGCCCTCATAATAACCCTCCTAACTTTTTGCTACTTTAAGAATGCGATCAATAATCTCTTGACCATGAATTCGAGCAAACCATTCATATACAGGACCAACTTTTTCTTTAAAGGGTTCCGTATCCACCTCAATCACTTTCATCCCATCTGCAACTAATTCATCTATCATTTGCTGTTCCCTCTCACGCAGCAGTTGACGGTGAAATTCCGCACTTTCCTGGGCTGATTTCTGAATAATTTCTTGATGCTCTTTTGAAAGTGATTGAAAAAATTCATCACTAATAATAAGATGAACGGGTATATATTGGTGATTTGTCATAATCAAGTAATCTTGCACTTCTTGAAACTTATTCGTATAAGCATTGGCAACTGGATTTTCCTGTGCATCCACCGTACCTTGTTGCAAAGCAGTATAAAGCTCGCCAAAACCCATGGGTGTTGCATTTGCGCCAAGTGCATTAAACACCTGAATTGACATAGGAAATTCTGGTGTACGGATTTTTAAACCTTTTAAATCTTCTGGTGAATATATTGGACGATTTGAAGTAATTTGGCGGAATCCATTTTCAAAGTAAGCGAGTACTCTCAAATTATTATCTAAATATGTATCCGCTACTTCGCGACCAATCTCTCCATCTAATGTAGCCCATGCCTCCTCATAACTATCAAAAAGGTATGGTAGTTCAAAAACGCTGATTAAAGATCCATATTGATTAGTTGAACTGGTTGCTACCATTTCCAAATCGTCAAAGGAAACGCTTTCTGTTAATGTAGCTTCATTTCCTAATAATCCTTGTGGATAGATTTCTACTCTAATTTCTCCGTTCGAACGCTCTTCCACCAATTCTTTAAAATGGGTTAAGGCAATGTGGCGCTCATTAACCACTGGTTGGTCATGGCCTATACGAATCAGTATTGTTTTGTCATCTTCTTTTTGTGTAAAGAAAACAAAGACGAGAGAAAAACCTAACACAAGCAAAAGACTAATGACTATACCCCGCATATATTTCATTGTTTTTTACGTCGAGTAGACAGCCTCGACACTCCTTTCTAAATATTTTAATCAGTATCAGGTATCTTTCGTATGCAGAAGAGCCTCCTAAAAAAATTGATTTATGGTTTTTAACTCACATTTCAAATTTTACTTCGATGCTCTTCTTTTTTAAAAATTACTTCATTTCATCACGGGTAAAGTTGGCTAATTTTTCGTAGTAAATTACCAACCCACTATGATCCGTTCGCTCATGACCGTGAGCAATCAACGAACGAAACATTTCCAAAACCTGAGTCGTCAGCGGAAGAGGAGCATTGATTTCTTTACCGGCATCAATAACATTTTGCAAATCTTTTGCATTTATAGAAATAGGGCCACCCGGCTGATAATTTCTTTTTACTATTTTGGGAATTTTTGCATCTAGTACCGCGCTTCCGGCAGCTCCTCCACGGACTGCTTCATACATTTTAGTAATATCAATATCTGCCATTTCGGCAAAAGTCACAGCTTCTGCCATAGCAGCCATGTTAACATTTACCATAATCTGATTAGCTAATTTTACCGTTGTACCAGCACCATTGGAACCAACATGAATAATATCTCTTCCAACTGCTTGTAATACAGGAAATGCTTTTTTAAAAGCTTTATCTTCTCCGCCTACCATTATGGAAAGTGTTCCCGATATCGCACCATCTTCACCACCAGATACCGGAGCATCTACCATTTCAATTCCTTTTTTCCTTAGTGTATCAGCAATCCTTTTTGAAACCACAGGCGAAATTGAACTAGTATCAATTAGTAAGGTATTTTCTTTCCCGTGGCTGATAATTCCGTTTTCACCGAGAACTACTTCTTCCACGTGGGATGAATTAGGCAACATAGTAAAAAACACTTCACTTTTTTCTGCTAATTCCGAAACACTTTTTGAGGCTATAGCACCATATTTTTCAACTGCTTCTACTGCCTTTCGATTAATGTCATATACTCTTAACGAATGCCCTGCCTTGATAAGGTTGTAGACCATTGGTCTTCCCATAATGCCTAGCCCTATAAAACCAATTCTCATGATTTCCCTCCTTGTTGCAAAAATCATTCACTATATTTTTCAATTCCTTGTTAATGCGCATACCTTTTTCAATTTTGATTAGCCTGTATATTTTGAATAATAATGATAACTTTTAGCGGCATAGAATACAAAAAGTTTATTTTGTCACGAATTCAGGTAAAAGCGGATTAAGCCTTAGGACATTTCGTTAGCTGCCTAAGGCCTAGTATTTTTAATCCATATGTTGCCCACCATTAATATCTATATCTTCACCAGTTATATATGATGCTTCTTCTGACGCTAAAAAAGCAATTGTTGATGCGATTTCCTGCGTTTCTCCTGGTCTTCCTATGGGAATTCCGGCAATAATATTGTCTGCCTGTTCTTTTGAAAGAGATTTCCATATCTCTGTATTAATCAAGCCTGGCGCAACACAGTTTACGGTAATACCATCTTGGGCCACTTCCCGTGCAAGATTTTTAGAAAATCCTAATACTGCAGCCTTTGATGCAGAATAATGCGCGCCGCCAAATATACCTCCGCCTCTTTTTCCGGAAACAGATGAAAGGCTTATAATTCTACCATATTTTTGTTTTTTCATTGGTCGTAAACATGCTTGTGTAATTAAGAACAATCCATACATATTGACACTGAAAATTCTTTTCATGTCATCGAGGGTCATATCTTCTACAGTAACTTTTTGTGAGATTCCCGCATTATTCACTAAAATATCAATTCGTCCAAATTTGTCTAAAACATCTTCTATTAATGTATCGACAAAGCTTTTGTCTGTAAGATCTCCAGCAACGCCATAGGCTTTTCCACCATTTTCCTCAATGAAGTTAACATTCTTCTTAACGCCGTCTTCATTAATATCTGTAATAACAACGGTTGCCCCTTGATTCGCTAATGTAGAAGCAATCGTTTTTCCAATACCTTTTTCAGAACCACTTCCAGTAATTATTGCGACTTTATTATTTAATTCAAACATGTATAGTCTGGTCGAGTAGACAGTCTCGACTCTCCTTTCATCGTTAATTTATATTTGCATCGCAAAGGGACTGCCTACTATCCCTTGCGGAACCGTACATGCGGTTTTTCACATGTAAGCAATGCTCTCATTTATCATGCCTATTGCTATTCTTTGAGCTTTTTTCTTGTATGATTAAAGCAATTGTTTTGCATTCATTATTATGTTTTCTACTGTAATTCCATTTAATTCTAACAGCTTTTCGTAAGGGGCAGATTGACCAAATTGATCTTGAATGCCAATTCTTCTTACCTTGCCTTTACCGGCTTCTGCAACAACTTCACAAACTGCGCTTCCTAGACCATTTATTACATTATGATCTTCTACTGTTATAATTCTACCAATATCCACACAGTCTAAAACAGCTTGTTTATCAAGTGGCTTAATCGTATGCATATCTAGTAATTTTACAGAAACTCCTTCTTCTTCTAATTGATTTGCTGCCTCAATAGCAAGGCAAACTGTATCGCCATTTGCGATAATTGCTACATCCTTGCCTTGTTTTAATTCCTTAGCTTTTCCTATGACAAATTCTTCATCTTCATCGTATATAACAGGTACTGCATCTCTTGTAAAGCGTAAATACACTGGGCCATAAATTTCTGCCGCTTGTCTTACAAGCTTTCTTGTAGAGTAATAATCAGCTCCCATTACTACTGTCATATTTGGAATTGTTCTTAATACTCCCATGTCCTCAATTCCTTGATGGCTGCCTCCGTCATTTGCAGGAGTCAATCCTCCATGAGAACACGCAATTTTTACGTTTAAATTGGGATAGCAGATTTCTTGTCGGATTTGTTCCGCCATTCTTAAAGATCCAAATACCGCGTATGTGCTAATAAAAGGAATTTTTCCAGTAGTTGCTAATCCCGCTGCAACTCCCGCACCATTTTGCTCCGCAATACCAACATTAATATGCTGTTTGGGAAGTTGCTTTTGGAATTCAGTAGTTTTGCAAGACTTTCCTATGTCGATATCCAGGACCATAATGTTTTTATTTTCTTTTCCTAGTTTAACGATTTCGTCACCAAAACCTTGCCGAGTAGCAATCTTTTTCATATCGTCTTTTTTCACGCTCATTTCAAGCCTCCTACTGTACTGATGCACGAAGTTCCTTCATTGCTTGTTCATATTCTTCATCATTTGGAGCAACTCCATGCCAGTTACATTTATTTTCCATAAAGGATACACCCTTACCTTTAACCGTATCCAAAACGATACATTTTGGCTTTCCATTTTTTTGTCCACGAACAAAATCAAGAACACTGACGATTTGTTCCATAGAATGTCCATCAATACGCTGTGTTTCAAAACCAAATGCGCGGAATTTATCTTCGAAATCTTGTGTAGGCATTATTTCATCTGTAGTACCATCTAATTGAAGGCCATTGTTATCAACAAAAACCACTAGATTATCAAGTTTATATTTAGCGGCTGTTTGGACAGCTTCCCATATTTGACCTTCATTACATTCTCCATCACCAACCATCACAAACACACGATAATTCTTTTCATCAATTTTTCCAGCAATAGCCATTCCAACGCCGCAGGATAAACCTTGACCAAGTGAACCTGTAGAAATGTCAATTCCTGGGCATTTCTTCATGTCAGGATGGCCTTGGAATGGAGATCCATATTCCCTTAACTTGTGGATAGTTTCATAAGGCACGTATCCCAACATTGCAAGGGCGGCATATTGAGCGGGACACGCATGTCCTTTTGATAGCACAAATCGATCACGGTCTTCCCATCGAGGATTTTTAGGATCAATGTTCGTCTCTTTAAAATAAAGCGCTGTCACCACATCAGCTGCAGAGAAAGATCCTCCCGGATGTCCCGATTGAGCTTCATAAATCATCGTCAATACCGTTTGTCTTAGTTCTGCTGCCTTTTGTTTTAGTTCTTCAATGCTAATATTTTTCAAGATATTCACCTTCTTTAAATTTATATTTGTTGTTAGAAATGAAAATCTATAATGCCTAATTTTGGTATCAACATTTAAAACTTATGTACTTGAAAGTTAAAGCTTATATGTATTTATACGATTAACTATGTGACATAAATTATCAGTGTATTATCTGTATATATCAATTGGTTAATCGTTTTACTTTTTTGTTTTTAATATTATCATGTAAATATTTTGTTGTCAATAGTTATTTAAAAAATTTAATTAAATTCTCAACTTTCCCACCTATAAAATAGGCTTGAACCTTGAAAAAATCATATAGAAACGCACTTTGAAATAAAAAAACCTCCATGCAATGGTAAAATCGAATTAGAACAACCCAATAATACCAATTGCTAAGGAGGTTTCTCATGGCAAGTATTGCCCTTGTCTGCTGACTAGACAGGAAATTTCAGGTGTGGCCCTTAACTATACTTTGCGGTATGAGCGGTATTCCAATAAGAAAGTTGAACAAAGTAAATTATAATAGGACTTCTGCTATTTCGTTCACAATAAGCGCAGAAAAAAATAGGAGACAATAAAAGAATAGTAGTTGGGCAAAATTAAAAACCGTAGAAGGGAAAAGCTTGTTGGTAGTGGCTATAACACCATAATTAATGGTGTTATAGAAGTGATGAGAATGACGGTCTTTTGATAAATAGTTACATGATTCTATTTACCAATTGGAATAAAATATTCAGCCTTGATTACAATTAACAACCGCATGAATTTCTCACTATTAAAGAAGAAGGCAGTTGTATATGGGTCATATAATCAGGATTGTGGATTTTGTTTATCAATACATCGAACGCTGTTCTCCCTATGGTTCTTGCAGGAAGGATGATATTTGTCACAGGTGGTTCAATAATGACTGCAGATGGGAAATCGCCAAATCCGATAATGGCTAAATCATCGGGTATTCTCAATTGCATTTCTTTAATTTTTCCAATGGCGCCTACTGTCATTAGATCTGTTTGGGTAAAAAGAGCTGTAATATCTTTTTCGCGGCTTAATAAATTAGCTACAGCATCTGCACCGCCTTTAACTGTTCCGTAACCTCTTTCCAAACATCCTTCGCAAAAAGGAATATCGAATTGTTTTAAAGCATCTTTATATCCTCTTAATCTTTCTTCTGTTGTTGAAACATTCAGAACAGAATATATAAATCCAATCTTTTTATGGCCATGTCTCAATAGATGGGTAGTTGCATCAAAGCCAAGCTGATAATTATCGCCAGATACTATGGGGATGTTTTTTATTTTTTTATCAAAACGATTTACCATAACCACGGGAAACTTATAATTTGTATATTTATTTAAATAGCTGATATCACCAGAAGTAGGCGATAAAATAATTCCATCAACTAAATTAGAATGCAATAGATTAATGGATTCTTCTTCATATTTTTCATCTTCTTTGGTGTTTACCAAAAGAAGATTATATCCCATTTCTCTCGCGCGCTCTTCTACACCAAAAATCATATCATTTACAAAATTATCAGGCAAACTTGATACAATCAAGCCGGCAGTTTTTGTCTTTTTTTTGCGTAAATTTTTTGCTGATGAATCAGGAACATAATTATACTTTTCTATGCTCTTTAGCACTCTTTCGCTTGTTTCCTTAGAAATATTTTTTGTACCGTTTATGACATGAGAAACAGTCGCCACAGAAACTCCGGCTTCTCGAGCAATATCCTTCATTGTAATCCTGTTTTTCAAAATAATCACCTCCAGTAAATCGATTAACTATTTCCACTTTATTATATTATAAACCTGAATCCATGACAAGGTAAACTTTTAATGTTCCATGCTTCCCCAAGCTTCGTAGAAATTGAAAATGACAGCTTTAAGTAATTCTGACGGAACAAAGTTGACAGCACAATATACAATCAGAATAATAAAAAGCTGTTATAATAGAGTATATCAGTTTAACAGCACATCCGTCAATGAAAGTATTGTTCTTTGACACTTATTTGAATAAAAAACGTTCAAAGTCCTGAATAGATTCATTTTTTGCCAAGGTTATATATTTAATATTGATGAAAAAATTTTTAAAGAAACAAAGATACGAGGGTTAAAGTTAAGATATAATATATTTTGTAAGGGAATCAGAAGTATTAGGGGGCTTTTAATTGAAATGGACTGTAAAAGGTAGCTTTTTGCTTTTAATTATTTGTGCTGTTTCTTTGGCATTTAATTCTCATAGCTCGACCATTACCTATAGTTCCCAGTCATTGTATCGGGAACTTTTTGAAGAAAAGCAGGCTATTAACGATGCAAAACGGGATAAGGAGATCGAAAGGCGTAATGAGTGGAATCGAAGAAATGAAGTTTTGAAAGAAACACTGAAAGAATATTACGTACCTTTGCCATTGGATAAGCAGAATTCTTTTGATGTACCTGTTGTTAAGGGAATATATGTAACCGGAAACACGGCCGGAACTCCAAAATATTTTAATCACTTAATCGACTTTTTAGACCGTTCTGAATTAAATGCAATGGTGATAGATGTAAAAGATGATAACGGCCTTATAACTTATGAAAGCAATATAGAAATAGTCGAAAGCGCAGAGGCTGATAGATATGTACGCATACAGAACATTAAGTCTTTTATAGAAACTTTGGAAAATCATAATATATATCCAATAGCAAGGGTAGTAACATTTAAAGACAGTAATTTGTGCAACCATTATCCGGAATTTGCAATCCAAAAAAAGAGCGGCAGCATATGGCGCGACAGGAACGGTGTACCCTGGGTAAACCCATATGACAAACGAGTTTGGGACTATAATGTTGCTATAGCCAAGGAAGCGGCTCTAAACGGTTTTAAAGAAATACAGTTTGATTATGTAAGGTTTCCTGAAAATGGAAGTAAAGTAGATGCTGAAGCTTTTTTCCCTGGTAAAAACGATGTTTCGAAAGAGGATTGTGTTGCGGGTTTTCTAGCATATGCGCGCCAACAACTGAAAGACTATAATGTCGTTATTTCAGCTGATGTTTTTGGTCTAACCACAAGTGCAGATGATGACATGAATATAGGTCAAAAATGGGAAAAGATTTCGCCTGCAGTAGACTACATAAGCCCAATGATATACCCTTCTCATTATTATCCTGGAAATTACGGCTTTGATAATCCAAATGCTCATCCCTACGAAGTAATCGACAGGGCAGTAAAAGATGCCCTAAAAAAGGATGCCGGTCTTGAGAAAAAAGCTGTTATAAGGCCGTGGATACAGGATTTTACTCTTGGAAGTCCTAAATACACAGGCGAAGATGTCCTAAAACAAATTAAAGCCCTTAATGATAATGGAATCCAGGGCTACATGCTGTGGAATGCCGGAAATGTATATTCTGAAAACGCTTTCACCGCCGACATAGCCCCATCTACAAAATGATGGGGCTATGGAAGCTTTGCTTTAAATTTTATTATTGGAGATGCTGGCTTAGAACTTTCATCTGAAAAGCTGCATTGTATAGAAAACCGA
>ERZ795062.3268-NODE-3268-length-10036-cov-6.307985_pt1 | contig 10036 bp, 5 predicted proteins | sample MGYA00375146_ERZ795062 | MGnify/ENA primary metagenome ERZ795062 (study PRJEB30191, sample SAMN05720281) | activated sludge metagenome | isolation source: Anaerobic digester | place: USA | collected 2015-07-16 ...
CAATCGTAATAAACCAGCATCGTTTTCGTATCTTTCGGTCTAAAATGATTTCCAGTTTTTTACCATAATGCTCCAAAGATTTAATGTTAGAGGCATCAACCAGAGTAAATCGTTCTAAGTCTTGTTCGGTAAAACAGCCTAATCGTTTACAAAATATGTTTTTATTAGTTGCCGGCCACTTTTCCTGAGCTGCTAAACAAAGAAATTGTCCTGTTGTTTCTTCGATACCTAGAATATAGGGGAATTTTTGGTCGCCACCATCATCGTTGGCAAAAACAAACCAACGACGAGGTTGTAAGTAGTTATTGGACTCATTCACAACACTATTTTCTCCATAACCAATTTTAATCACATTTTAGTAGATTATAACACAAGAGGCGTACCTACTGCCTCTATCCTTCTTTTAACTTAAACTGGTAATTCCCCGACCCAATCTGAATAACTATTCTATCCTCATTTTCCTCAATGCTCCAAATCCCCTCTTTTAGAAAAGTGAGAGTCCCGTTTTCCCAAATATTCTTCCCTCCTTCTTCGAGAATTACATTTTTTAGGTCCCTCTTAGGAAGTTGAACCTCAGCTTGACTATTCACTGGTACTGAAACTTGGAGGGAGAAAGAGCCTACATCTCTCCACCAGGAAGAAAAAATAAGACCTCGAAAAGTTTTCAAAGAAGCACCAGCAAAATTCAAACCTTTAACCGGATAGGGTTTAATAACTATTCTTTCCCAACCGGGGAAGTTTGGATCTACCTGAATGCCAGCTAAATATTTATAGAACCAGGCATCAACAGTCCCTAGCATAATATGATTTTGAGAGTTCATGCCTTCCTCAGTAAGGCTTTCCCATCGTTCCCAAAGAGTTGTTGCTCCCTCCCTTATCATATATCCCCAGCTGGGGTAAGTAGTCTGAGTAACTAATTTGAAGGCCAAATCAGCTTCTCCATTTTCGGTCAAAACATTTAAAATATACTTGGTACCAACAATCCCGGTATTAAGGTGGTTGCCGTGGACTACTACGATATCATCTATTAATTCCCTCCACACACTTTCTCTTTTATCAATGGGAACCATGCCAGAGGAAAGAGCAAGAACATTAGCTGTTTGACTTCTGAAATTTTTGTGTAATCTCTTTAATGTGATTTTCTTATCCTCTTCCGAAGCATCTGAAGGTAAAAAAGCATTAAACCACTCTTCGTTCCAGCCATAGGAACTTTTATCCCCTAAGAATCTTTGATTGAAAGCCTTTTTTATTTCTCCAGCTCTTTTCGAAAACTTCTGTTCATCCTCAACATTTCCTAATATTTTTGCTATTTGAGAAAAAAGCAGAGTATCGTGATAATAGTACCAGGTAGAAACAAGAGAAACAGGAGTTTCCACTGCTATAATGTGCCAAGGAGGACACCAATCACCGTATTTTCCTATTTCTAGGATGCCATCTTTAGCTTGAGAATGAAGAAACTCTACCCATCCCTTCATCATAGAATAGTTTTCTTCCAGTGCTTCTCGATCATCATAATATATATACAAATCCCAGGGGATGCTTATACAAGCAGTACCCCACGCGGGATCAGCTGGGTAAAAATCCCAATAAGGAGGAACCGCGTCTGGCACGCTTCCATCCTCTTTTTGAGCCTCTCTAACATCAGCCAACCACTTTTTATAAAACCCAATCATCTGAAAATTGTATATAGCCTCTTCTGAAGCTAAATGAGCATCTCCCATCCATCCCATTCTTTCATCTCTTTGAGGACAATCAGTAGGAATGCTCATTAAATTACTGAGTTGACCCCAGCGAGTATTTTCGTGAATTTTGTTCACCAAAGAACAAGAAGAAAAAAGATTCCCAGTAGATTTAACTCCAGAATGAACAAAACATCCCTTTAGCGTTTCTAAAGAAGGAATGCCAGGGAATCCACTAACTTCTGCATAACGAAAACCGTGATAAGTAAAGCGGGGCTCGTAAATTTCCTCTCCTTCTCCTTTTAAAATATAAATATCAGTAGCTTCAGCTCCTTGATTGGGGTTAGTGTTTAAACTTCCGTCTTCATTCAGAAGTTCAGAGTATCTCAATTTTATCTGAGTACCTGGAGAGCCACCAGAAACTTTTAATTGTACCCAACCACTGAAATTTTGGCCAAAATCGTAAACGTAAACCCCGGAAGCAGGGGAAGTAAACCCCTTAGGAAGAAGAATTTTATCCACTTTTATGGGGGGAAGCAGGGATTGAGATTTTAGTATACTCCGAGGGAAATCGACTTCCTGAGTAAATTCCCATTCTGAATCAGAAAAGGAGATCTCATCCCATCCTTTTTCTTCTAAACGAGCATCGTATGTTTCTCCATCATAAATGTCATTAAATATGATTGGACCATCTTTAACTTTCCAGGTTTTATCAGAAATAATGGTAGTCGAAGAACCATCTTCAAACTCTATATAAAGTTCTAAAATGAAAATAGGATGATTATAGTATTTTTTTAACCCATAAGGGTTTTTACTAACCACTGTATCAGGGGGAGAAAAGCGTCCGTTACCCAACATCACTCCTATTACGTTCCCTCCTTTTTTTAGTAATGAAGTAATATCATAGGTAGAATAAAGAGCTACTTTACCATAGTCAGTCCAGCCAGGGTCTAAAACTTTATCTCCTACTTTTTGACTGTTCAACCGCAACTCATAATATCCCAGTCCTGAGATATATGCTCTTCCTCTTTTAATTTCTTTGTTTATAATAAAATTCTTCCGGAAAAGCGGACTACCTTCTCCTGGTTTTCCTATCCAGCGCCCCTGCCAATCTTTAGAATTTAAAAGTCCCATCTCAAAAGAAGCAATTTCACTATAAGGGCTAATATTCTCATCTTTATCCCAAATCCTAACTTTCCAATAATAGGTTCTTCTACTCTCCAGTGATTTACCTTGATATCTGACATTGGAGTGATTAGCTTTTACTACTCCGCTATCCCACATATCTCCTATTCCCTTTTGTGCGTTTTCTAAGCTGGAGGCAACAACTATTTGATAAGCTGATTGTTTTTGACCTCTTTCTGGGTGATTAATTATCCAGGAAAAGAAGGGAGTTAGATTGTCAATTCCCAACGGATTTGAAACATGTTCACAAAGTAGTTGATTCACGCTTAAAGATTTTTTCTCCATACAAATACTCCTTCCTTTGTTAGTTGCCTTCACAGCTGATGTATTTTATAAGAGGTGGCAAGCGACAAGCCATCCCTCTTCTCTTTCTTTTAGCTCTGGCTCCAGAATCCTGCATTTTTCCATAACATAAGGGCAACGAGTATGAAATCTACACCCTGGGGGAACGTTGATCGGACTGGGAATTTCTTCAGCTAACGCAATATACTCTCGCTTAAAATTGGGATCGGGAATAGGTACGGAGGAAATAAGAGCTTTAGTATAAGGGTGTTTGGGCGAGGAACAAATTTTTTCTGAGTCGGCCATCTCCATTATTTTCCCCATATACATTATACCAATCCGGTCACTTATATGTTTTGTTACACTTAAATCGTGAGATATGAAAAGATAGGATAAATCCATTTTATTTTTTAAATCTTCTAACAAATTGATAATTTGTGCTTGTACCGAAACGTCTAAAGAAGATACACATTCATCGCACACTATAAAATCGGGAGAAACTGCTAAAGCTCGGGCAATAGCTATTCTTTGCCTTTGTCCTCCACTGAGCTCATGAGGATATTTGTTGGCACAGGCATCATCTAAGCCTACTTCTTCCAGCAAATCCATAATTTTAGCTTCTTCTTGATTCTTGTTTTCTGCCAATTTATGAATTAACAGAGGTTCTCTAATTATATCTTTAATTTTCATACGAGGATTAAGCGATCCATAGGGATCTTGAAATATAATCTGCATATACCTTCGCACAGGGATTAATTCTTTTTCATCCAGATGAAATATGTTTCTACCCCGGAATATCACCTCTCCACCTGTTGGTTCTATTAACCTTAAAATACACATTCCCAATGTGGTTTTTCCACAGCCACTTTCGCCTACCAAGCCCAAAACTTCACCTTTTCTCAGAGCAAAACTTACTTTTTCTACTGCTTTTATATATTTTTCTTCTTTGCTAAATATACTGTTCCCTACTGAAAAATACTTAGTCAAGTTTTCAATCCTTAATAAATAGTTGTCGGAACTTTTTTTCTGATTGCTCGTGAATGAGGGGGATATTTTCACTCTTGAATCTGGTCTTTCAACTTGGTCATATTTCCAGCATCTGCTTAGGTGATCATTGCCTAACTCAATAAAAGGAGGTTCCTCTTCTCTACATATTTTCTCAGCCAAAGAACATCGAGGGTGAAATACACAACCAGGAGGTAGAGAGGAAAGAGAAGGAACTCTCCCCGGAATCGTCTCTAACTCAATCCCCTTAGGAGCATCCAATCGGGGAAGAGATTTAAGTAACCCCAAAGTATATGGATGTTGTGGTTGGTAGAAAAGGTCACTTACCGTAGCATATTCTAAAACTTTACCAGCATACATAACTAATACCTTATCTGCAATCTCAGCAATTACTCCCAAGTTATGAGTTATAAATAATACTGAAGTCCCTAATTTTTTCTGCAAATCTTTTATCAAATAGAGGATCTGCTTCTGTATGGTAACATCGAGCGCCGTAGTAGGTTCATCAGCAATCAAAAGCGAAGGATTGGAAGATAAAGCCATAGCAATCATAGCTCTTTGTTTCATACCACCACTCATTTGATGAGGATATTCCTTTGCTCTTCGAGAAGCTTCCGGGATTTTCACCATTTCTAAAATCTCTACCACTTTTTGCCAGGCCTCTCTTTTGCTAAGCTTTTGATGGAAAATTATGGACTCAGCAATTTGTTGTCCAATGGTTAAGACGGGGTTGAGAGAAGTCATAGGTTCCTGGAAAATCATAGATATTTCCTTACCTCTTATCTCTTGCATTTGCCTCTCACTAAGTTTCAAGAGATCTGTGCCTTTAAAATAAATTTCTCCGGAAATTTTGCAAGGCGGAACAGATAATATGCGAAGTATGGACCGGGCGCATACACTTTTTCCCGAACCACTCTCTCCTACTATACCCAAAATTTCTCCTTCCTCGATATCAAAATCTACTCCGTTTACAGCTTTAATCACTTCATTTTCCATATAGAAATAACTTTTTAAACCACGTACGGAAAGCAACATCTTAGTTTTTAGCTTCTCCTTCAAATGTAATTTAACCTAAGATCACTGATTTTTACTGAGGTACAAGAGATAGACACCTTGTACCTCAGTAACTAACTCTCTAATGTTGGGGAATGTAGATATGAGTCACTACATACCTCGTCCACATATCCCCCCAGCTCGACAATCCATCTTTGTTAGGCTCCACACCCTCACCTTTAATAAAGGGTTTCCAGACTGCATTATATAGCTGCTGGAACATAAAGACTGCTGGGCATTCCTGGATTAAAATCCTTTCTGCTTCTCTATATTTTTGCACTCTTTCTTCCCAATTTCCCAGAGCGTCGGCCTGACGAACAAGTTCATCATACGTAGGATTAGACCAAGCATGACGTCCTCCGGTTAGGAAAAGATCCATAAAGTTACTGGGGTCTACATAGTCAAATTGATAAGCTAATAGAAAAAGGTTGTGAGTACGCTGATTTAGGGCGTCGGTAAAAGTTTTCACTTCCATTACCCGAGGTATAATGTTAACTCCTAATGTCTTTTTCAACTGAGCCTGGATATATTCGGCCGCTGGCTTCTGCCAGGGCATTAGTTGATCCTCTGCTCTAATCCATAGTTCCAACTCAGGAAATCCTTCTCCATTAGGATAACCTGCCTCAGCCAAAAGGTTTTTGGCTAACCCTGGATCATACTTAGAGAGCTCCTTCAATTCCTCAGAGTCATCATGGCCTGGAAAACCTTTCACTAGCAGAGAATACTCTGGAGAGGCAAGATCTTTAAGTACTGTAGAACACAATTCTTCTCTGTTTATAGCATGGTTAAAAGCAAGTCGTACCTTTATATCATCAAAAGGTGGTTTTGTGGTATCAAACGAAAGATAAAAGATTCGAAACATTGGCCAGGAGTATAACTCATTTGGCATGTTTTCTCTGACGTATGCCAGTTGACCTGGATTAACATCACATCTATAAATTTCGTTATTTAAATACGCAGGAAATCCCGTTACAGGATCAAATGTTCCATATTTCAGTATAACTTTTTCTAAGTAAGGCTTCCAAATGCCTCCATAATAAGGATTTTGAACCAACGTTATATGGCTTCCTTTAACCCACTCATCTACTTTGAAGGGACCATTACTGACCATAGTGTCTGCTTTAGTACAATATTCATTGCCATACTGTTCAACTACATGTTGAGGAACAGGGAAAAGCCAAACTAAAGCTCCTAATAAGTATGGTTTCGGTACCTCAGTAGTTAGGACAAGAGTGTAATCATCTAAAGCATTTATTCCTAATTCTTCTAGTGGCAACTCACCTTTTTCTACTTTATCCCAGTTTTTGAGTCCTACCATAAGGCTCCAATACCAGCTGAAGTCATAGCCTTGTTGAACACATCGTTGTAATGCAAACACATAATCATGAGCGGTAACTGGTTTACCATCTGACCACTTTAACTCTTGTCTAAGATGGAAAGTCCAAGTTAAACCATCTTCTGACACTTCCCAACTTTCCGCGCCCGTTGGAATAGCTTCCAGATTTTTATCGAAACTCATAAGAGGCTCCTGCACAAAATCAGATGCTCCCTGCAAGCAATTATAAATTGTCTGCATATAATCTATATAGGTGCCACTTTCGAATTTTAGCGGGTAATACAAAATTTGCTCCGATGCAGGAAGAGCATCAGGAGGAAGGGAGATATCATCGGCAAAACCAAAAACAGTAATCCCCATCAGTAAAATTCCACTGAGTAAAACAACCATTAGGCTTTTTTTAAATTTTGGCATTTTTTCTCTCCTTTTCTTCTAAAAAATGTAATAAAGATGATTTTTGATTCACGACTAACATCATATATGACCTGAAATCGATTACTATTACAATCTACAATGATTATCTAAAAAATTTGTTCACCCCCTTCCTCTCAACCTTGGGTCCATAGCATCTCTAAGTCCATCTCCTATGAAAGACAAAGAAAGCACAGTGAGAGCTAAAAATATAGCTGGAAACAAAGTTAAGTGCCAGTAAAATTGGATATAATACAATCCTTCACTTATCATTTGCCCCCAACTAGGAGTAGGAGGATTTACTCCTACTCCTAAAAAACTCAAAGTGGCCTCTAACATAATTGCATTGGGTAAACACAAAACCATACCTACAATAATAGGAGCAACGGCATTAGGTAAAAGGTGGCGGAATAAAATTCGGTAAGGACGTGCTCCTATAGCTTTAGCAGCAACAGCATATTCCCTTTCTTTCAAGGTGAGTATTTCTCCTCTTACCAAGCGACATACATCCATCCAACTAACCAGTGCAAGGATAAAGATAATATTTTCTAATCCACTACCGAAGAGAGTGACAAACAAAATGGCGATAAGAAGAGGAGGAATAACGGAAAAAGTTTCTACTAAACGCATAACTAGCCAATCTGCTATTCCCCCCATATACCCTGCCATTGCTCCTAAGGGAACTCCAATAACTAAGGCTAAAAGGGCTGTGCTAAATCCTATAAGGAGAGAAATACGTATACCATAAATAACTCGACTAAAATAATCTCTCCCTAAAGCGTCTACCCCAAACCAGTGATGTATTGAAGGAAAATCGTTTATTTTATCTAAGTATTTTTGTTCTGCGTAACCGGCGGGAGTGATAAGGGGAGCAAAAATGGCACATATTATTAGTATTAAAAATATTCCTAATCCTGCTACTGCTAACTTATTCTTACGGAAATATCTCCATATTTCTGATATATTCATTTCTTTCCCTTTCCAAGACGAACTCGAGGGTCAACAATGGTATAGACGATATCAGTAACAAGGTAAGTTAGTGACAAGGAAATGGAAATAAAAAGCATAAGGGTCATTTCCAAAGGATAGTCACGTTTATAAATACTCGTGACAAAATATCCTCCTAACCCAGGAATACGAAAAACCTGTTCTATTAAAATACTACCCGTCATCACTCCTGTAAACATTGGTAATAGGATAGTTAAAATAGGTATTAAAGCATTCTTAAAAGCGTGGCGAATTAAAATATACCAGTCAGGGAGACCCTTGGCCTTAGCAGTTAAAATATAAGGTTCGTTTAGAACCTCGAGCATACTGGAACGAGTGTAGCGAGCAATTGTTCCAAAAGGGAAAAGGCCATAGGCAATAATAGGCATAATCCATGTTTTTGGTTCTCCAAAAGAAAACCCACCGGTAGGTAACCAATGGAACTTTAAAGAAAAAATAAATATCATAAAAATCGAGCTCACATAAACAGGTACAGAAATGCTATAACTACTTAAAGCAGTACATAAATAATCGAGGAAACTGTTAGGTTTTCTTGCAGAAGCAATACCTAATAAAAGCCCGGCAAAAACACCCCATACTAATCCTAATCCTCCCAGAAAGGCACTAACAGGTAAAGTCCTTTTGATCAAGTCAATTATTTCTTCTCCGGGACTTTGGTAAGATTTACCAAAATTAAGATGGAGAGCATTCCACATATACTTAAAGTACTGAACATAGAGAGGATCATTAAGCCCATACATTTCCATTATTTTCTCTTTTGCTGCTGGAGAGAGGGGCATTTTTTCTTCGTCAAATGGTCCCCCGGGTATGCTGTGCATCACAGAGAAAATAATAATGGTAACCAAAATCAGAGATACTAAAGAGGAAAGTATACGTTTTATAATGTACATTACCACATTATCCCACGCCCTTTCTCTAAAACACAAACTAAGATTCAATCAATAATAAAAAGAATAACGCTATGAAGTTACACTTTTCACTTAGTTAAACCTATCGACAGCTGCCGTTATTTATTTTAGCATCAATCTATCAATTTCTTTAATTTATTTCTAGTTAATTTGTAATAGCGCCTGTTTTAAGTCATCAATTAATAACTCAGACTCTTCTAACCCAATATGAACTCTTATCAGCGAGAGATTATCTTTATCATCACTACCATAGCGGGTTGCTGCATAGGGCATCACAAGGCTTTCATAACCACCCCAACTCACTGCTCGTTTAAAGAATTTTAAACTATCAGTAAATTTAGCTATATCATCTTCAGAAGTAGTCTTTATTTTGAAAGAAAATAATCCTGAACCACCTCGCATCTGCTTTTTTGCTAGCTTATACTGAGGACTTCCTTCAAAAAATGGATAATTTATCTCGGTAATCTTCTCTTCGTTTTTCAAAAAATCTATAACCTTAAGAGTATTTTCGTAATGAATAGGCATTCTAACATGAAGTGTTCTTAAACCCCTTAAAACTAACCAGGCCATAAAAGGGTCGGGAACTGTACCAATATTTTGAAACTCAGTAGTAAAGATATGGGTAATATCTTCTTTACTACCCACAATAGCTCCGGCTACTACATCACTGTGCCCTCCTAAATATTTGGAGACAGAATGGACAACTAAGTCTATACCATAGTCAAGAGGATTTTGAAATATAGGAGTGGCCCAACTATTATCTATAATTGTCTTAATTCTATGCTTTTTTGCTATCTCAGCCATACGCTTAAGGTCCTGGATCTTGAAGGAAAAAGTAGTAGGACTCTCCAGATAGATTATTTTTGTGCTTTCATTGATATTTCTTTCTATTTCTTCAGGATCTGTTCCTTCTACATAAGTATGGGTAATGTTAAACCTTTTAAGATATCTATCCAGTAGAGTTTTAGTCCAGCTGTATACATCTCTCACCGAGATAACATGGTCTCCAGATTCTAAAAAAGCCATCATGCTTCCTGCAATAGCTGCTACACCTGAGCTAACCAGCTTGGCTTTTTCTCCATGTTCTAACTCAGCTATCTTTTCTTCTACTAAGTTAACAGTAGGGTTGTTTCCTCTACTGTAAATATAATGACTTGTCTCATCTTGCA
>ERZ795062.3275-NODE-3275-length-10026-cov-6.875138_pt1 | contig 10026 bp, 5 predicted proteins | sample MGYA00375146_ERZ795062 | MGnify/ENA primary metagenome ERZ795062 (study PRJEB30191, sample SAMN05720281) | activated sludge metagenome | isolation source: Anaerobic digester | place: USA | collected 2015-07-16 ...
GCTCCTGCGTCAGCATCTGCTGGCGGATCAGCGGGTCCGACATCGCCGCCTGCAAATCCGGGTGAAACGTGATCGCGCCCTTGCCGGCCTGTTCGGCCTCCAGGCGGCCCTGGGCCGCCCGCAAGCCCAGATAGCGCTGGCGCACGGTCTCGTGGTTGGCCCGGGCCACGGCCTCGTCGAGCCGGATCAGCACCTGCCCCTCCTTCACCCGATCGCCCTCGCGCACCAGCACCTCCTTCACGATGCCACCGCTCAGGTGCTGCACCGTCTTGCGCTTGGTATCGATCGCCACGCTGCTCTGAGCGGGCACCCCTTCGTCCAGTGGCGCCAGCGCGGCCCAGAGCAGGAAGCCGCCAAAGCCGATTCCCAGCACCCACAGGCCGATCCGCGCCGCGCGGCCAGTGTCGCTGGGCGGCGCCTTTTCGGCGGCCGTGTCCGCGCCCTGGGGCGCGTCGGTAGAGGTTTGGTTGGGAGCTTCTTGGGCCATGTCAGTCTCTGAAAAAATATGGATCGGATTTGAACGGAATAAGAGGACGTCGCGTCAGGCGGGCAAGGCATTCGGCGGCGAGGCCAACGGCGGGGCGACCGGCGGCACACCCGGCTGACCGGCCTTCAGGCCCGCCATCACCGCCTCCGGCGTGCCAAACGCGACCACCTGCCCGTCACGCAGCAGCAGCACACGATCGGCCACGGCGAGCACGCCCGGACGGTGCGTGATGAGAAAAACCGTCTTGCCCGCGGCCTTGAGCTCGCGAACCGCCTTCAGCAAAGCCGCGTCCCCGGCATCGTCGAGGTTGGCGTTCGGCTCATCGAGCACCAGCAGGGCGGGGTTGCCATACAAGGCGCGCGCCAGGCCCACGCGCTGGCGCTGCCCGCCGGACAGCAGCCCGCCCGCTTCGCCGATGGGTGTGTCGTAGCCCTGCGGGAATCGCAGAATCATCTGATGCAGTCCGGCGCTGGTGGCGGCGGCGATCACCCGCTTGGAGTCCACGTCCCGGAAGCGGGCGATATTCTCGGCGATCGTGCCGTCGAACAACTCGATATCCTGCGGCAAGTACCCCAGGTGCGGGCCAAGCTCCGTGCGATCCCAGCCCTGGATCGGACGCTCGTCGAGCAGCACCTCGCCCTCCACATTGGGCCAGATGCCCACCATCACCCGCGCCAGGGTCGACTTGCCCGAGCCCGACGGCCCCAGCACGACCGTGACCGTTCCGGGCTCCACATCCACGTTCACGTCCTTCAGGATCGGTGCCGCGCGCCCCGGCGCGGTGGCCGTCACGTTGCGCAGCGTCAGGGCGCCCGAGGGGGGCACCCGCGACAAGGCGGGATCGCGCTCGGGGTGCTCGGCGAGCAGGGTTTCGAGCCGGCCGAAGGCGGCCCGCGCGCCAACGTAGGCCCGCAACGAACTGACCAGCATGTCGATCGGTGCCAGAGCCCGGGTCATCAGCACGTTGGACGCGATCATCGCGCCCGGCGTGATCTGGCCGTCGATCACCAGCAGCGCGCCGGCGCCCAAGGCCAACGACTGCTGTGTGTAACGAATGAACTTGCTCCACGCCATGATCCGCTGCCCCAGGCCCTGGGCCTGCGAGTGACGGGCCAGGGCTTCCTGCTGACGGGCGCTCCAGTGCGGACGCAGGTTGTTCACGATGCCCATGGAATTCAGCACCTCGGCATTTCGCAATTTTCCGTGAAGATACGCGCTGGCCTTGCTTTGAGCCTCCAGAGCCTCGATGGAAGGCGCCACCGTCCGACGGTGGCCAAACCAGGCCAACGCCCCCTGGACGATCGCAAAGACGATGGCGAGGTATCCCAGAAACGGGTGCATGATGAACAGCACCACGATGTAAACCGGCGTCCAAGGCGTGTCGAAGAACGCAAAGATCCCCTGGCCGGTCAGGAACTGACGCAATTCGGTCAGATCGGCAAAGGCCCTCCCGGGATTGGCCCCCGACTGGCTTAGGTAAGCGTCGAAGCTGGCATTGAAGATGCGGGTGTTCACCAATTCGTCAAAACGAACCCCCGCGCGGATCAGCAGACGCGAGCGCGACCACTCGGAGAACGACATCACCGCCAGCAGGAACATCATCACCAGCGTGACGGTCAGCAGGGTCAGTTCATTTTGGCTGACCATGACCCGGTCGAACACCTGAAGCATGTACAGCGTGGGCGTCAGCATCAACACATTGGCCACCATGCTGAAGATGCCGACGACGATGAATTCGCGACGGAATACCCACAGCGCGGAAGCCAGTTCGCTGCGAGCGAAGAAAGCGGGTTTTTTCATGATCAATGGTTCCGGTTCGGCAAATTCAGGCGGCCATCACGGGCGTCGCGGCGGCACCAGAGGGCCTGGCGGGTACTTGCGGCTTGCGCGAGAGCGCCGCCATCACCTCGTCGCGCGGGCCGAACGCCTGCTGCGCGCCATCCATCAACACCAGCATCTTGTCGGCCACCGCCAGCACGCTGGTGCGATGGGTCATGACCACGATCGTCGAGCCCCGGCTCTTTTGCGTCGCGATGGCCTGCGCCAGCGCCGCGTCACCGGCCTCGTCCAGGCTGGAATTCGGCTCGTCGAGCACGATGAACACCGGGTCGCCATACAGCGCCCGGGCCAGCGCCACGCGCTGCCGCTGGCCTCCCGAGAGTTTGGCACCGTCGCGCCCGGCCGGGCTGTCGTAGCCCTCGGGCAGACTCTGGATCAACTCGTGCAGGCCGACCGCGCGCGCCGCCGCCGTCACCTTCGCCATGTCCACCTCGCCAAAACGGGCGATGTTCTCGGCCAGGGTGCCCTCGAACAGTTCTACCCCTTGCGGCAAATACCCGACATGCGGCCCCAGTTCCGTCTTGTCCCAGGTGAAGACATCGACCCCGTCCAGCCGCACCTTCCCGGCCGCCGCCGGCCACAGGCCGACCAGCAGCCGCGCCAACGTGGTCTTTCCCGACGCTGAAGGCCCCACCACCGCCAACATTTCACCCGGCGGCAGGGCGAGATTCACATTGCGGATGATGAGCGCTTGGCTGCCCGGTGGGCCGGCCATCAAACCCTCCACCGTCAACATGCCCTTGGGCGCCGGCAAGGCCATGGCCTCAGGCTTGGGCGGCATGTCTGAAAGGAATTGCTCCAGGCGTGTCCAGCTCTCGTTCGCGCTCACCAGGGAGCGCCATTGCGCCACCACCTGCACCAGTGGCGCCAGAATGCGCCCTCCCAGCGTCGCAGCCACGATCATCAGGCCGCCCGAGCCGGTGAAATGGCCGTGGATCTGCAGGTACACCCCCAGGCCCAGCATCAGGGAATTGAGCACGAGTTGGGTGTATTTGGAGGCGGACTGGTAGCCCGCCCCCCGGTCCGAGGCCAGCGCTTGCAAGCCCAGGAACTCCCGCTGCTTGACGATCCAGCGACGGTGCACGTCGCGCAACATGCCCATGGACTCGATCACCTCCGCGTTGCGCAAGGTGCCGTCGACATATTGCTGCGCGCCCGCGGCCGTGGTGTTGGCCTCCTTCATCAGTCCGTGGGTGGCGCGCTCGTTGAGCCAGGCCAAGCCGGTGACCACGACGGCGCCCACCAGTGCCATCCAGCCCAGGGCCGGGTTGATCAGGAACACGATCAGCAGAAACACCAGTGCAGTTGGCGCCTCCATGATCGCTTGCAACACCGGCGACGCCATGAAATCTCGCAAGCCCCGCAGGTCGCCCAGAGGCTGGGGCGTGCCGCCCGGCTTGCGCTTCAGATTGGCCTCGAAGGTGGCGTCGAACACGCGCGCGGCGAGTTTGTTCTCCAATTTCACGCCCGCTTCGCGCAGCACATCGGTACGGGCCCAGTCCAGCACCTCCATCACCACATAGCCCCAGATCACCAGCACGGTCAGCATCGCCAAGGTCATGTGGCTGCGGCTGTTGACGACGCGGTCGTAGACCTCCAGCATGTACACCGTCGGCGCCAGGATCAGGAGGCTGGCCACCAGGCTGAACCAAAAAGCGCGCATCAATTCCGGCCTCAGATCGAAGATGGCTTTGCGGAGTTCAGAAGGGGTATTTTGTGACTTCATTCGATTTCCTCGACCTGGACATATTCGGGGATGGCAATGACACCCGTTGGCAAGCCCGCAGGATCAGCCGCCCGGTCAACCGTTTCGTTTTCATCGGGGCGCTGAAAGAGGAAACGCAGCTCGAACGCACCATCCGCATTGCGCGACATGACGATTTCAAGCAATTTCTCTTTGTGAAAAGCGGCTTCGTCTTTCGGCCTCAGGCTCAGGTTGAAGTGCATGCGCCCGCCCAATGCGAACATTGATAGTTTCCCGTCCTTGATGCTCAGCGTGTGCCGGTCAAAATAGACCGGCAGGGTATCCACAAACCGTAACACCGGAAGCGGACCGACTCGCAGGCGTGACGCGTTGAAAGGACTGGCGGGGTGCTGGTACACGGTTCGGCTGATGCGCGAGACGGCATAGATCGCGTTGCACACCATCTGGGACCCCAAGTCGGGGAACTGCTCTCGCAACTGGCGGTAGGCCATGTGATGCAAGGCCACCCGGTTCCAGACACGGGTCTGCGCGACGGTGGGCGCCAAGGCATTGCAGACCTGTGCGAACGCCTGCTGCAATGCCCGCAGACGGGCAGCTTGCTCCGGGGACGTGTTCAGCGGCAGGCACAGCGTTTTTTTCATATAGGAGGCGGAGTCTATCACATCCTATATGAATTTTTTTAACTGCTTTGCAGGTCCGCAATGTGTTGCACTCTGACGACGGCATCCGCATCAATAAGGCGGCCCGCGGCAGGCCCGGCGGGTCGTAGAATCGTCCAAAACTGTCCCTTGGAGATTGCATTGACCCATTTGTTTGACGCCATCCAGACGCAAGCCGATCTTCATCCCGAAGCGGCCGCCTTCGCTTCTGTCGATGGCATGCCGTTGTTGAGCTATCGGCAGCTCGTCACAGGTGCCGAGGCTGCCGCCGGGTGGCTGCGAGCGCATGACGTGCGGGGCGGTGCCTGTGTCGTGCTCGGGATGCCGGCGCTATCGCTGGCGCACCCGATATTGCTGCTCGGCGCGCTCCGGGCGGGGGCGCTCGTCGGCTCCTTTGGGAATCAGCCGGACCGCGAGTGGGCAGCCCTCGAAAGTCTGCGCCCTCGCGTGCTGTCGTTTGAGGGCGAGGAGCCCCGAACGATCGAAGGGGCTGATTGCCTGACCGTCACGGCCCGTGACGTCGAGGGTTGGCTACGGACGCAGCGGATCGTCGGGCTGCCTCCTTCAGCCGACGCAACCGCGACCTCCGGGCTCCTGCTGTTCGGAGGCGAGGCCAGGCACATTGGCGCGTTGAAGCTCCCGGTGCACGTCTTGTTTGCGCGTGTCCGCGACCTTGCCTTGCGGCTGCGGCTGGAGCCCGCGCGCGGACTCGGCTTGGCGCTGCCCGCCAGCGCGCCCATGGACCTTGAAGCGACGCTTGCGTGCTGGCTTGTCGGCGGATGCGTGGTGCGGCCCGCGTCGGTTCCCCAGCTCAGGCTGCTCCTTCGGTCGGAGGCGAACGACGTGGTCGTTTCCAGCGCGGTGCTGCGCGCGCTCTTGGAGACCAACGACGAAGGTTCCGCTCCGACGGCTTTGGCCGCGCCTTCGGGCAGGGTCTTTGTCCTCGGGGGGCCGCTCCTGCCTGAGACCGCAGCGCTTGCGAATCAACGCCTCGGGCGTGAGCCCCACCTGCTCCTGGCATCAGCCGAGACCGGTCTTTTCAGTTTCGGCTCGAAGGCTGATCTGTCGGCCCATCTGGGATGTGTGGGGCGGCCCGTCGGTTCGGCCGACGTTCAGGCGGTGGATGCTCGCGGCGACGTCCGACCGGTGGGACAAGACGGCCTGATTCGCGTCACGACGCCTTGGATGGCGGCGCCCTGCGTTGACCCCCGCCGGGCCGGTGAGCGGAGCCCGATCGGAAACCCGGGCGACGGGTGGTGGGCCAGCGGGCTGCGTGGCGCGATCGCTCCCGATGGCAGGATCATCATTTCCGGCGTGCTCGCTCCGCTCGGACGACCGGCTGGCAATTGAATTTTCGGCCCGCCCTCAAGGGGCGGCGCCGTTCACCGTGCGCCGCGGGGAGCGCCAAGTCGCTCGACGATGGCCGTCTGCATGGGCAGGCATCGGCTGCGCAGGTCATAACGGTCCACCGCCAATTCCCGCGCGCGCGCACCGAGGCGGGCGCGTTGTGCCGGGTCGTCCAGCAGCTCGCAAATCCGCTCGACCAATCCCGCCTTGTCGAAGAAATTCACCAACCGACCGGTTTCCGCCTCGGTGATGACTTCGCGCACCGGCTCGGTGTCGCTTCCGACGATGGCGCCGCCGCAGGCCATGGCCTCGATGAGACTCCAGCTCAACACGAACGGATAGGACAAATAGACATGCACCGTTGTGCGCTGTAACAAGGAAACAAAGGCGGTGTACGGGATGTTTCCCACAAAATGGACCCGGCTCAAGTCCAGATCATCGCGAACCTCGTCGAGAAACAGCTTTTTCCAGGTGGTTCCAGGCGGCGCGGCGGCACCATAACTCACCCCGTTTCCGCCGACGATGATGACTTGGGCCTTCGGCCGGCGTCGCAGCAACTCCGGAAGCGCCCGCATGAACACATGGTAGCCCCGGTAGGGCTCCAGATTGCGGTTGACAAAGGTCACAATCTCCGCGCCGGGCTGCACGCTCACCGTACCCTGCGCGATGGCGCATGCCTCATCCGCTGGGATATCCAGACGCAGCGCCTGATGGTGCGAGCGCGGTGCGACGTGCCGCGTGTCCACGCCATCGTGCTCGACCACAATTCTGGGCTGGAACCACGCCGGGTGGGTGCTGCGCTGCCAGTGGGTGGGCGATATCCCCGCATCCGCGGCCTCCATGGCCAGCAGGTTGTGGGCATTTTTCATGCGCAGACGGCAGATGGCCTCGGGTTCGGCGGATGCGAACTCCGGGTCGAACCCGAAGTCCGCCCCCTTTAGCGGGTAGTACCACTCGCAATAGATCAGCAGCCGTGCCTGGGGCCATATCTCCTTGAGGAACAAGGACTCGCCCCAGCCAGGGTGCGCCAGGATTACATCCGGCGTGAAGCCGTGCTCATCGCGCATTTTGCGCGCGGCCTTGAACGCGATTTCGCCGCGGATGACCTTGGATTCCAGATCAACGATCCACGGGTGGATGCCCGGCGTGCTGCCCTTGCCCGGGCGGTACTGCACGATTTGCACCCCCGCGAGGGTGGGCCGCCTGTTCATCGTGAACCCGACCACGCTGTGCTGGGGATTGGCGCCCAGCGCGGGCGCAAGGTGCTTGAACTGCCCTGGGAAGTTTTGATGGACAAAAAGAATATTCATGATGGAAAAAACCCCGCACAAGGCGGGGTTTAGGGACTGGCAGGATGGTCCTGCGTTGATCACTCGGGCTGCCGCCTCAACCCGGAGGTTGAGGCGAGGCCGCCTCGCCGATCAGGCGAAGGTGTTGGGGCCGATCGACGCGTTGAGCGTGCCGACTTCGGTCAACGAGTGAATCGTCGCGACCTGGTCCACCGCCCAGCGCGAGCCCGCGTCGGAGTCGATGTCCTGCACGAAGTACACGTCGAAGGTGTCGTAGCCACCCGAAGCGTTGGAGTCCTGAGCAATGATCACGACCGCCCGTCCGTTGTTATCGATCCGCAAGGTATTGTTGACCAAGGGGCCGCCCTGCTGACTGAACATGGATGCTGTCAGCTGGAAGCCGTCCTGGGCCTCAATCACTGCGATATCTGAATCGCGAATAAACAATCCATTGTCCATCGTCGCGTTGGTCGGTCCGGCCAGCCAGTTGAAGTACTGGACGGCGAAGCCAGTCCCATTCCCGGGAAGCAGCGTCGTGTAGTCCGTGCTTTGCACATACCGTGGCGGCTGGATGACACCGGCGGCATCACGACCACCCAGGAACTTGCTGAAGTCCAGAACATCTTCGGGCGCCGGGAACGGATCGCCGTAGGCGGTGAAGCCTTCGAAATTGAAGTTCCGGATGACGTCAAGTCCGTTCTGGTTGATCACTTGCTGACCGGCGTTGTAGAAGACGTTTTCGAAAACGATCTGGTCAAAACCGCCCGCGAAGTTGTCGCCAAACTCCGTGCCGGCAGGCACCACTTCGTTCCGATCCAGTTTATTGTTGTTGTTCCAGTCGCCGACGAAACCGGCCAGACTGATCGTGTCGTCGCCCTGCCCGGCCTGGATGGTGTAGGCCGCATCGCCGTGGGTACTGATGACGTCGTTGCCGGATCCAATGGCCGCATATGGCGTGTTCGTCTGGTTGGCCTGCACACCGTTGCCATCACCATAGATGTAGCTACCACCAGCAGGACGCTGATTTGGGCCAACGTTGGCCATGTCGTTGTCGGACCACACCGTGATCTGGTCCGCACCGTCGCCACCCCACACCGTCACATCGTCGCTGACCGCCACGCTGATCTGGTCGTTGCCGCCGCCGCCATACACATAGGCATCCCCGTCCACGGCCACCGCATCCCACTCCCAATGGCCACCACCCACCGTGCTCCAGGTTCCGGGGCCGCCGACAACCACATTGATGGTGTCGTTGGCACCGGCGAGCACGGTGTCGCTGTAGTCGCCATAGACCGACGCACGGTCGCTGGCGAACACGGTGATCAGATCTTCGCCGCGGGCGCCGGCGCTGTCGTCGCCGTAGACGGTTACCGTGTTCGGCGAGGAAGAGCCGACATTGATGGTGTCATTGCCAAGTCCGCCGTTTGCGTAGACGCTGTCGGTATAGCCATAGCTATAGGGATTCCCATTGTAGAAGTTGTTGACCTTCTTGTTGCTGGTATCCACATTGATCGAGTCGTGGCCGTTCTGACCCCACACATTGATGGTCGTCTGATCGGTGCCCCAGGCGTTGATGGTGTCGGCGTCATCCTCACCCCCTTCGGAATAGTCACCATAGATGTTCATCGTGGCGCCCGAGCCTTGATCAGAGGCATCGTTGATGTACGCGGTGATGTTGTCCTTGCCGTCGCCACCCAAGATGTACTCGGTGTTGTAGGCGGTGACCGTGATCAGTGCCGCGCTGTCGTCACGCAGGGAGACCGTGTCGCTGCAACCATTCAGGTCAACCGTGATGGAATTGACCAGGTCGTTCAGGTGCACGCTGTCATTGCCGCAAGTTCCTTCCGATCCGCTCGTCCCGCATGGGCCATCGCCAATGACGACCTCGACATCGGTAACGAACAGGCGGTCGCTGCCCTTTGAACCCAGGACCGAATCGGCATTGCCCACCAGGTTTTGGGTTCCACCGGAAATCAGACCGTTTTCGCTGCCGCCATCGACCGTCGCGGAGATGCCCGACACGCTGACGTTGCCATACAGCACATTGTCAAAGCTCAGGTAGTCGTTGCCGGCGTTCAACTTGAATTCAAGATTGTTGCGGTTGATGCAACGCAGGGTGTCGTCACCGTCTCCGGTCACGATCTCACGTAGGTCACCTTTCATGAACGCATTGTGCAAGGTGGCGTAAGTAGCGGTGTTGTTCTCGAACCCATCAACCTTGACGTTGTTCTCGGTGTTGAAAACGAGCTGCTCCATGTCCCACAGGCTGACGTAGTTCAGCTGCTCGGCGATCGAGGCATTCTGGTTGGCGATCGCGAAGTTCAACTGCACGGTGTCCCACGCGGCGCGGTTGCCACCGTCGTTTTCATTGCTCTGGCGGAAGGTCTCGCCTTCGAAATCGCCATCGGCGGTGTCGCCGGTCTGAACCTGGTCGAGGGAATCGGCGTAGAAGACGCTGCGGCTTCCGAAATTACCACGCAGATTGTCGGAATTCTCCGTGAACAGCAACTGGGTCTTCACATAGACACCAAAGCCCGTACCAGGATCGCCTGCAAAGTCAGCAACCTTGGAGCCGTATTGCGGCTCGGTCACCAGGACGTTGTTGACATAGATCTGCACGTTGGCGTTGCGGTGGACGATGACGTCCGTGTCGGCGGCCAGCACCTGGTTCTCGTTGAAGGTCACGTAGACCTTGCTGCC
>ERZ795062.3284-NODE-3284-length-10011-cov-33.132182_pt1 | contig 10011 bp, 8 predicted proteins | sample MGYA00375146_ERZ795062 | MGnify/ENA primary metagenome ERZ795062 (study PRJEB30191, sample SAMN05720281) | activated sludge metagenome | isolation source: Anaerobic digester | place: USA | collected 2015-07-16 ...
TCTACCTGGGCTTTGACAACGTGAGTGGAGCAAGGGTAGAAGTAAGGAAGGAGGAAAAATATGATTGAGGCGGTAAAAGAAATAGGAGAAATCATCATTCAAAAAGAAAAAAAAGACCTGATGGAAATCATGGTAGAAGATCCTAATATTAGCGGAAAGTATACTCAGGTGGTTATCATAATTCTGGAAAAAAGAGACAATCAGGTTCTCTTTGGGGAGGTGGATATAGAAGAATATGACAGTTCTAAAAAAATGAAATATCTTTACCGCTCAGGGGCAGCAAATGGCCCGGACTTTTCTCCCACTGCCAAACTTACCGAACCGCAGAAAACCTTTACCAACAAAATTCTGGGCTGGGCAAACAGAGTCCTGCAAAGAAATTTAGATCTTCTTTCTCTAGAAGAAAAAGAGTTTATTCAGTCTTTAAAAAGAGAGCTGGAAACCAGTAAATACTTGATAACAGAACAAATCCAGAAAATTCGAGAAGAAATTCCTAGAAAAGAAGGTATTTTTATCACCTTAAAACTAAGAGATGGAAATGAAGAATATTATGTGGGAGACATTCCCCTGTTTAGAAAAATTTTTATCTCGTGGATTCAAGCAGATAATGAGAAAAGGGGGAAACAATTCGCTACCTGTTCTATCTGCAACCAGAAGAAAAATGTTATTCTGGGAGACGGAGTATACAGTTTTTTTACCATAGATAAACCGGGATTTATCACTGGTGGCTTCAGGGAAGAGGAAGCCTGGAAAAATTTCCCTATCTGCATAGACTGCAAACAGGCCTTAGAAGAAGGGAAAAAATATTTAGAAACCAATTTGACCTTTAATTTTGCTGGTCTCCGTTACCAGCTCATTCCCAAATTCATCGTAGGGAAAGAAAATGTGGCTCAGGACGTCTTGGACTTGTTCACCGATTCTCCTAAGTTGCTCAGCTTAAAAAAAGAAAGCCAGGATAGATTTTTAGGAGACGAAGAGGAAATCCTTTTTCTCCTTTCTCAAACTCAGGATAATCTTACTCTTAATTTCCTTTTTCTCCTCAAGCAGCAGAGCGCAGAAAGAATTTTAGCCTTTATAGAAGATGTTTTTCCTTCTCGCTTGAGGAAGATATTCGGCATAAAAGATGAAGTAGACCATACTTTTCAGCGAAGTTTCACTTTCCGTACCATACGCAACTTTTTTTCTAAATCTGACCCGGCCAAAAGAAATAATGATTTAGATGCCTACTTTCTTGACTTAGTAGACAGAGTGTTTAAGGGTAGACCGGTAGATTACAACTTTATATTGCGTTTCTTGATGAATAAGATTCGCAGCAATTTTGTAAACGACCAGTACTTTGGACCGACCACCATAGATGGAGTTATGGTGGTTAATTTTCTGGAAAGGATGGAATTAATCAAAATGGAGGTAATCGCAATGGATGAAAGACTTTTTGACCCTCTTTTTAAGAAGTATGGCTCTACTTTTGAGACTCCGCTCAAAAGAGGTCTCTTTCTCCTGGGTTCTTTAACCCAGCTTCTTCTTCGAGTGCAATACAGTAAAAGAGAGTCAACCCCACCTTTTCTAAAAAATCTCAAAGGGTTGAGGATGGATGAGCGAGACTTTTTAGGACTGCTTCCCCGGGTTCAGAATAAGCTGCAGGAATATGATTCTTTTGACTTGGGTAAACAAAAGTTAGCCAGAGAAGCAGCTCACTATCTTTTGGAAGCCGGAAACAACTGGAAGATGTCAACGGATGAAATGAATTTTTATTTTGCAGCAGGGATGAATCTTCTTCCTGAAGTCATTCCTTTTATTTATCCCGAAAAAAGCGGGGAAGAAAAAATTCTGGTAGAGGAGGATGTTTGAGATGAGTGTTATTCAAAACCGTTCGGAAATTCTTTTTCTTTACGATGTTACCAATGCTAACCCCAATGGTGACCCAGTAGACGAGAACAAACCAAGAATTGATGAAGAAACGGGGATTAACCTGGTATCTGATGTCAGGTTAAAGAGAACCATCAGAGATTATCTTTATGATTATCTGGGAAAAGATATTTTTGTGCGGGAAATAAGGGACGACAATGGCAATCTGAAAACCAAGGAAGAGCGGCTTAAAGATTTTGACTCTTCTCAGGATTTGATAGAAAAATGTATTGATATCCGGCTTTTTGGAGCTACTACTGCGGTAAAAGACCAGACTATGGCTCTCACCGGTCCTGTTCAGTTCAAGTACGGGAGGTCTCTCCATCGAGTAGATTTAACTTATGTGAAAGGGACTACCGTGATGCCTTCTCAGGCTGATAGAAAGCAGGGCACCTTCACCGAGAGATATATCCTCCCTTATTCTTTAATCGCCTTCTGGGGGGTAGTTAACGAAAAAGCAGCTCAAGCTCAGAACCTTCCTTTAACTTGCGAGGATGTGGATTTAATGATGGAAGCCATCTGGAATGGCACTAAAAACCTCATCTCTGGCTCTAAGTTTGGACAAACTCCCCGTTTTCTCCTGCAGATAATCTATAAAGGAGGGAATTTTTATATCGGAGAGCTGGATAAACGAATAGCTATTCAGACTGCAAAAGAAGAAGAAAAAATCAGAGATATTTCTGAATTGCAAGTGGAAATCTCTCCTTTGATTAAAGCTCTGCAGGAAAACCAGGATAAAATTGAAGAGGTAAGAGTAAAAGCCGATAACCGGATTGTCCTGGCTAAAAATGGAGAGCCGATAGGGGTGGATGGTGCTTTCTCAGGGCTGCCGATTAAGTCCTTCCCTTTTTAAAAGGGGGAGTAGCTGATGAAAGTTCTGGTGTTTGATATTTATGGTGATTTAGCTCATTTTCGGAAATTTTATACTACTTCTTCTCCTTTGACTTTCCCTTTCCCCCCTCCTTCTACGATTAAGGGGATGCTGGGAGCTATAATCGGGGTGGACAAAAAAGATTACCTTCGGGTCTTCTCTAGCGACCATTGTAAAATTGGCCTTCAGATCCTGAGACCAGTCAAAAAAATTCGTCTGGGTCTTAACCATATAAACACCAAGCAAAACTACTGGATACCGACTAAAAGAGGGAGTCATGAAGCAAGAACCCAAATCCGGACAGAGTTTATAAAAGACCCCGGTTATCGATTATACGTTTCTCACGAGGATCGGGTAATTTTTGAAGACCTGGTGGAAAAAGTCAAAAACCACGAAGCAGTGTTCACCCCTGCTTTAGGCCTGAGCGAGCTTCTGGCTGATTTCCAATATCAAAAGGTAGTGGAGGTGGAAGAGAGTAAGGAAGGGGAAACGGATTTGGTTACCGTCATTCCCCTTCCTTACCTGGAGGGTTTGCGGATAATCTTTGAAGGAGGGAAGAAATATTTTAAAGAGAGAATTCCCATCCGGATGAATGAGGAGAGGATAGTAGAAGAATATCAAGAGGTTATCTTTGAATCAGGAGGTAAGACCATTCAGGCTGAAACAAAACGACACTGGAAAAGCGAAAGTGGCGAGAGCCTACTCTTTTTCTAATCTCTATTCTCATCCCGATAAATACTTGGAAGAGCATTTAAACCAGGTGGCTCAAATAGCAGTGGCCACCTGGGAGGCTACTCCGGTAACTACCCTGGGAGAATTTTCTAAAAACGATTTGACCAGATTAATCAAAATCTGTGGGTTAGCTCACGACCTGGGCAAATCTACTAATTCTTTTCAGGAGTATCTTTTTTCAGAAAACAAGGAAAAAGCCAATGAAACTCGTCACTCCCTTCTCTCGGCGATTGCTACCTTTTTTCTGGTTCAGGATGAATTCCGAGAAGCAACCCATCTATCAGAAGACCAAAAGAAGTTTCTATCTTTTGTGGGCTTCCTGGCAGTCAAGAGACACCACGGGAATCTGCAAGATGTTCTGGCTGAGGCTTTCTTTGATGCCAAAGAAAAAGAAGCTCTTTTAAAGCAAATAGGAGATATAGACGCAGACCGGCTTTCTGTGCTGGTAGAAAACCTCAAAAGCTCTGGCCTTCCATCAAATATTACCAGGGATTCCTGGTCTGGATGGGTGGAAGCTTTTTCCTTAGAAACAATCAAGTTGAGAAGAGAATTGCGCAACCTGAGTAGGGAGAATAATCTCAACTGGTATTTCTTGACCAATTTAGTTTTTTCTCTTTTGATTGATGCAGACAAAAGCGAAGCAACGGGGGGAGAGGTTCCCAGAAAAGCAATAGATATTTCTCCTTCCATAGTAAGTGACTATAAATCCACTTTAAAGAAAGAAGAAACCTGCTTAAATCAGTTAAGGGAAGAAGCTTACCAGAAGGTGGTTAACCAAGAAATAGACTTAACCACCAGAATTTTTAGTCTGAATCTTCCCACGGGATTAGGGAAAACCTTTACCTCCTTCGCTTTTGTCTTGAGGCTTCGAGAAAAAATAAAAGAAGAGAAGGGTTATACTCCTCGTATTATATACTCTCTTCCTTTTTTAAGTATTATTGAACAAAATGCCGAACAGATAGAGAAAACTTTAATAAATAGTGGTCTTGCAGTAGATAGCTCTGTCATTTTAAAACATCACCATCTCTCAGATATTTACTATCAGGAAGGTACAAAAGAGTTTGAACCTGACCAGGCGAAAATTTTGATAGAAGGATGGAATGCAGAGATTGTCGTTACCACTTTTGTTCAGTTTTTTCATACTTTAATTTCTAATCGAAACTCCACCCTACGCAAGTTTCACCGATTAGCAGGCTCGATTGTAATTTTAGATGAAGTTCAATCTATACCTTTTAAGTACTGGCTTCTTCTAAAAGAGGTTTTTCGGCAACTGACCTCATCGTTTAACTCCTACATAATTTTGGTAACCGCTACACAGCCTTTAATATTAGAAAAAGAAGAAGTCTTTCCCTTGGTTGACCCTCAAAAATATTTTCCCCGAGTAAATCGAGTTACTATTCAGCCAAGTTTAGAGCAGGATATCACTATAGAAGAGTTAGTCGGTGATTTAGTAATAGAAGATGACAAAAGCTATCTCTTTGTTATGAATACTATAAGCGCTGCTCTTTTGCTTTATCAATTGATGAAAGAAAAAGTTGGAGACAAAATAGCCTACCTCTCCTCGCATGTTGTCCCCTGGGAACGTCTGAAACGAATAAAGGAAATACAAAATAAGAAGTTTCGCCTGGCTGTTACCACTCAATTAGTAGAGGCAGGAGTGGATATAGATTTTGATGTAATTTATCGAGACATTGCTCCTCTTGATTCTCTCATCCAGTCTGCCGGGAGATGTAATCGGAACTGGAGCAAGGAAGAAGGATTAATAAACGTAATACGCCTGAGAGATGATAAGCGCACCTACTCTTCTTATATTTACGACTCCTTGCTTCTTCGAGAAACGGAAAAAGTTCTGTTGAAAAGTAACTTTCTTCAGGAACAAGACTTTTTTGGGATGGTGGAGAATTATTTTCACCTGTTGCAAAATAAGAAATCGAGCGATGAATCCAGAGAGCTGTTAGAGGCTATCTATCGATTAAGATACAGCAGCACCGATCAACGAGCAGGGATAGCAGATTTTAAGTTGATTGAAGAAGATTATCCTAAACTGGAAGTTTTTTTGGAAATAAATCAAGAAGCACAGGAAATTTGGAATGCTTTTTTAGAAATCAAAGAGATTAAAGACCGGTGGGAGAGGCGTGCGGCATTCGATAAAATAAAGAGTGGTTTTTACCAATTCGTGGTTTCGGTACCACTAAGTGTGGAAAATCTTCCCCCTGAAGTTTCCGGTTTTCGCTATGTTAACAATGACAGCCTCTGTGACTTCTATGATTCAGAAACGGGTTTCAAATTGAAAGGAGGGCCAGCCATATGGTAGAAGACATATCAGGAACTCTGGTTCAAAGCTACTCCATTTGCAAAAGGCAATCCTGGCTTATGGCTCATCAAGTTACCCCTGACCAGGATTATTATTATCTGGAAATGGGCAGATTTTTAGACACGGAGAGCTATGACCGAGACAAGAAAAAAATTCACTTTGAAAACGTGGTTTTAGATTTAATTCGAACCAGACAGGGAAATTTAGTGGTAGGGGAAATAAAAAAGAGTTCTCGAGCGGAAGAAAGTGCCAGGCTACAGCTGTTGTTTTATCTTTACCGATTACGAGAGAGAGGGGTCTATTCGAAAGGAGTTTTGCTTTTCCCCAAAGAGAGGAAAAAAATAGAAGTAGACCTAACTCCCGAATTAGAAAAAGAAATAAAAAGCATCCTGGAAGATATAAGGGAGGTAATCGCCCTGCCTTCTGCCCCTCCTCCTCAAAAAATAAAATACTGCACTCATTGTGCGTATAGGGAGTTTTGCTGGTCATGAGTAAAAGCATTTATGTTTTTTCCAGTGGCAAACTCGAGCGGAAACACAACACTATCTACTTTGAAGATAGTGAAGGGAAGCGCAAATATATTCCTATCGAAAATACTCGAGAACTTCACATCTTCGGGGAAGTTTCTCTTAACAAAAAAATACTTGAATATCTTTCTCAAAAGGAAATATTGCTCCATTTTTACAACTATTACGGTTATTATTCGGGGAGCTTTTACCCTCGAGAGCACTACAATTCTGGCTATCTTATCTTAAAACAGGCAGAACATTATCTGGATGAAGAAAAACGATTAATTTTAGCTAAGAGCTTTGTTCGAGGTGCTCTTCAGAATATGGAAAAAGTTTTGAAATATTATGGGAACCGAGGAATTGAGTTATCACCATTAATAGAAAAGATAAATTCCTTTTCTCAATCGGCAGAGGAACAAAATACAATCGAGAGGTTGATGGCTATTGAGGGTAATGCCCGGCAGATATATTATTCTTCTTTCGACCTTATAGTCCAGAAGGAAGATTTTACAATGGAGGGCCGAACCAAAAGACCACCAGAAAACAGGATGAACGCTCTTATCAGTTTTGGCAATTCCCTGCTTTACACTACTGTGTTATCCGAAATTTATAAAACTCATCTGGACCCCCGTATTGGGTATCTGCACGCTACCAATTTTCGAAGGTTTACCTTGAACTTAGATGTAGCTGAAATCTTCAAACCCATATTGGTTGACCGGGTTATTTTTTACTTATTAAATAAGAAAGTGATAGGTCCAAAAAACTTTGATGAACGATTGGGTGGAATATATTTAGATGAATCGGGCCGACGAGCTTTCGTAGAAAGATTCGAAGAAAGATTAAAAACTACTATCAACCACAGTAAAATAGGAAAACAGGTCTCTTACCGGAGACTCATCCGGCTGGAATTATATAAGCTGGAAAAACACTTGATGGGGGAAGAGAATTACACTCCTTTTGGAGCTGAATGGTGAATGTTTGTTATTATGGTATATGACGTAAACCAGAAAAGAGTGGCTAAAGTTTTGAAAATTGCCCGAAAATATCTCAATTGGGTTCAAAATTCGGTTTTGGAGGGAGAAATAACCGACGCCAAATATGAAAAACTCAAAGTAGAAATCACCAAAACGATAGAGCTCGAAGAAGACTCAGTAATCTTCTATGTTTTACGTAGTACTCGTTATACCAAACGAGAAATAATAGGCCTTAGCAAAGGCGGGCACCAGGTAATCATTTAATTTTCTGTCGACCTCCGGTAGCGCAAAAACCCCCGGGGATCGACAGAAAGGAAAAAATCTATTATTTTCGTTTGACAAAATGATAATAATAGTTTTTAATAATTTCAGGCACGCACCTTGAAAACTAAATAGAAAATAAGGAATCCTTATTTTAAGCCCCTCGAACGGGTTTTTAGCCTACCTATAAGGGATTGAAACTTGTATATAGAAAGGAGGGTCAGTATGAATAACCAGTTTTTAGCCTACCTATAAGGGATTGAAACGTATGAATAACCAAGAAGAATACATACAGCAACTTGGTTTTTAGCCTACCTATAAGGGATTGAAACATATTCTCCTCCTTTCCTTTGATAATGTATAATCTTTGTTTTTAGCCTACCTATAAGGGATTGAAACCTGCGTGATAATCATCCCAATGACCATTATCTGGGTGTTTTTAGCCTACCTATAAGGGATTGAAACATTTCCCAACCTCCCTCTTTTCTTTCCCACCTTTGAAGTTTTTAGCCTACCTATAAGGGATTGAAACGATACTCTGCAAGTTCTTTTTGTGTCATTTCCTTTTCTTTGTTTTTAGCCTACCTATAAGGGATTGAAACAGGCATAAAGATTAATGTATTTATGCCTTTCTACTATGTTTTTAGCCTACCTATAAGGGATTGAAACTAAGTAAAATCATAGCCCAAAGAAGTTTTAACTAATGTTTTTAGCCTACCTATAAGGGATTGAAACTAATCTTCGTTTCAGGAGAGTTTAAGGTAGGCACAGTTTTTAGCCTACCTATAAGGGATTGAAACTCAAAGCATACCCTAAAGGTATGCTCTTCCCTACTCTTGTTTTTAGCCTACCTATAAGGGATTGAAACCAAAAATTGCTCCAGTTTCCTCCACCTTGCAGGATAAAGTTTTTAGCCTACCTATAAGGGATTGAAACATATATATGGTACATTTTGTATGACACCTTAACTCGTTTTTAGCCTACCTATAAGGGATTGAAACTTGATAATTTTACCTATAAGAGACTTTTTTAAACCGAAGTTCAACCTAAAATAGCTATAATGTCCTATTTTAGCTGATTTCTCTCCAATAAGTAGTATAGACTTTCCTCTATAATTATTTTATATAATAGTTGATTTATATGCTACTATGGTTTAATATAGTAGTATAGACTAAAGAGGAGGGAAGTCAATGTTTGTTAAAGTAACCCCCCGGAAGAAAGGTAACAAAACTTATTATTATGCTGAATTAGTAGAGTCTTATCGAGAAGATGGGAAAGTAAAGCACCGAAGAATAGCCTATTTTGGTAGGGTAGACCCAGAGACAGCCAGAAGACTTAAGATTACTTTTTCCCCAGATTTTGATTCTTTTACCAACTTAAATAAAGTGAAATATCTTTCTGCTGTTCCTTATGGGAACTTCTTCTTAATTGAGTATTGTCTAAAGCAATTGGGGATGTTTGATTACTTCCAATATAACTTTGTTTCCCCTGATCCTCATATAACAGTTTCTACTGCCTTGAAGGGGATAAAAGCTATGCTCTTCCAAAGACTACTGCAACCAGATAGTAAATTAGCTCTCTTAGAATGGTTACCACTAACCCCTCTTAAACATTTTTTAGCTCCTGGAGAACTGGATCTCCAGAGTTTATACCGGAGCTTAGAAGTACTACAAGCTAACTTAAAGCACGTAGAAGAATATTTATATCATATGGCTATTGAACAGTTTAAGGAAGATAGTAAAGAGCTATATTATGACTTAACCAGCAGTTATTTTGAAGGTCGTAAATGTATCATAGCAGAATATGGCTATTCCCGAGATAAACGTAAAGATAGAAAACAGATAGTTATAGGGCTGGTTACCACTGCCTCTGGTTTTCCTCTCAAGTGTAAAGTTTATCCTGGAAATCGAGTAGATAAAACCACAGTTAAAGAAATGATATCTGAACTCCAGGAAGAATTTCCCTTCCAAGAGATCGTCTTGGTAGGAGATCGGGGAATGTTAACTGCTGATAATGTTGCCACTATTGAAGAGCTGGGACATAAATATGTTATGGCTCTTCCTCGTATCCAGAGTAAGAAATACTTAAAAGATAGAGATATTAACCTTAAATCTATGAGAAAAATTACCACTGACCTCTATGCTCAGTTCATCCCCGGAGGAGAGAACCAAAGGCTTCTTCTATGTCTCAATACCCAAAAGAGAGAAGAAGATAGAGAGTATCGTCAGTTTTGTTTACAAAGTATCCAGGAACAACTGGAGAGGTTGAATAACAGTTTAGGAAAGAACAAAACTATTACCAGTAGAGATGAAGCTATGAAAAGAGTGGGGATGATCCTCAAGGAGAATTTTGCCCGGAAGTATTTCCGAGTAGTAACAGTGAATAGTTCTAAAAACCCTCTGGGATTTGAGATTCAATATCAGCTCAAAACTGCCCAGATTGAGG
>ERZ795062.3294-NODE-3294-length-9992-cov-4.773875_pt1 | contig 9992 bp, 6 predicted proteins | sample MGYA00375146_ERZ795062 | MGnify/ENA primary metagenome ERZ795062 (study PRJEB30191, sample SAMN05720281) | activated sludge metagenome | isolation source: Anaerobic digester | place: USA | collected 2015-07-16 ...
CCACTGACCGCCGCCGCGTGGTCGGCCGCCGACGTGCTCGCTGCCGAAACCCCCGAAACCCCAGGCGCCTCCGACACCCCGGACACCCGGGCGCCCGGTCCGGGAGCGGCGCCGGTGATCGCGGTCGCGGGCGGTCCTGCGTTCACCTTCTGCTACACCGAACTCGGCGAGCTCCTCGTCGCCGCCGGTGCCCGGGTCGCGGTGTTCGACCCGCTCACCGACACCCTGCCCGAGGAGACCGCCGGGGTGATCATCGGCGGCGGTTTCCCCGAGGAACACGCCGACCAGTTGTCGGCCAACGAGCCGCTGCGGCATCAACTGGCCCGGCACGCGGTGTCGGGAGGGCCGATCTGGGCCGAATGCGCCGGACTGCTGTACCTGACCCGCGAACTCGACGGGTATCCGATGGCAGGAGTCATCGACGCGGTGGGCAGGTTCTCGCCCACCCTGACGCTCGGCTACCGGGATGCGATCGCGGTAGCCGGTTCGGTGTTGTTCCGGGTGGGGGAACGGGTCACCGGACACGAATTCCACCGCAGCGTCGTCGTCGACGACCATCCGGGCGAGGCGCCGGCCTGGATGTGGCGCGACGGCACCGGGCGCCCGTCGGGGCACGGCCACGCCAGCCGCGAGGTGCACGCCTCTTACCTGCATGTTCACCCGGCCGGTCACCCGGCGGCCGTTGCCCGGTTCGTCACCGCCGCGGCGGCCTTCGGCGGCTCGGACGGCTCCCGGGGTGCGGCGGCAGCGGCCCTCATGCCGGTGGACAGGGAAGGAAACGCAGCCTCATGACCCGTAACTCCGTGACCAGGATCCAGGGCCGCCCGGAACCGCCCGAACACCGGTGGGCCGACGCCCTCGACGCGCTCACCAAACACGGTGGCGACGACCCGCGTCTGCTGCGCGACCTGCTCGACGCCGTCCTGGTGGTGGGGCAGGGGCTCGAGCTCGACGAGGCGCTGCAACGGATCGTGGAGGTGACCGTCGGCACGGTCGACGCCCAGTACGGTGCGCTCGGCGTCCGCGGTGGCGACGGCGGGCTGGCCGAGTTCGTACACATCGGCATCACCCCCGAGCAGCGCTCCATCATGGGGCATCTGCCGGTCGGTCGCGGAGTTCTGGGTCTACTCATCAAGAAACCGCAGGTCCTGCGGATTCCACATCTGTCCGAGCATTCGTCGTCGGTGGGATTCCCGCCACACCATCCGCCGATGGAAACCTTCCTCGGCGCCCCGATCACCGTCCGCGGCTCCAACTTCGGCAGTATCTATCTCACCGAGAAGCGCAACGCCGACGAATTCACCAAGGTCGACGAGACCTTGATCGCGATGCTGGCGGTGGCCGCCGGGATCGCGATCGACAACGCCCGGCTCTTCGAGGGCGCCCGTACCCGGCACCGCTGGATGCAGGCGGTAGCGCGGCGCGGTTCCGAGCCATTGGCCGGGATCGCGTTGTCGGACACCATGTCCCGACTATGTGATGACGTAGCCGCACTGACCGACGCGCTGGATGTGGCCATTCTCACCAGCGCCGACGAGAAGCTGATCGTGCAGGGACGCGCACGGCATGCGAGCGGCTCGGACCCGACCATCGACGGCTCGGAGGTATCGGCGACACAGATGCCCATCGGCTCGTCCATGGTGGTCCTGGCGGCCGACCTGGTCCCCGCCGGGGTGGTGGCGGACGGCGCCGAATGGATCACCGTGCAGCCCTTGCAGCGGGCGGCAGGCGCGTTCGGCTGGATGGTGGTCGCCCACCGTCGTCGGCCCTGGTGGGAACCGGAGGAGATCGCCGGTCTGGCCGGTGTCGCCGAAGTGGCCTCGCTGGCGGTGGTGTATGCCGAGCAGCAACAGATCGCCCGCGACCTCGAGGTACTCGAGGATCGCCATCGGATCGCCCGCGACCTGCACGATCACGTCATCCAGCGGTTGTTCGCCGTCGGGATGTCCATGCAGACGATGCTGGCCACCCCGCACGGCGAGGACGAGACGATCGCCGCCCCGGTGTCCCGGCTCGAACAGGTCGTCATCGACCTCGATCGCACCATCGCGCAGATCAGGACCTCGATCTTCGACCTGCAGACCATCTCCGGCCACCACGACGCCACCACCCTGCGGCGCCGGGTTCTCGACATCGTGTCCGAACTGGCCGCGCACGCCCCCATCTCGCCGAGCGTCACCTTCGACGGGCCGGTGGACACCGTGGTACCCGAGTCCCTCGGACCGCACATCGACGCGGTGCTGCGTGAAGGCCTGTCCAACGCGCTGCGCCACGCCGACGCCGACCGGATCTCGGTGCTCGTCAGCGCCGACGAGGACGTCCTGAAGGTGGAGATCACCGACGACGGCAAGGGCATCGACACCAACGTCACCTATCGGGGGCTGGAGAATCTCACCACGCGCGCCGACGAATGCGATGGCACGTTCACCATCGACACCACCCCACAGCGGCCCGGCCGCGACAGCGGCACGACGTTGACCTGGATGGTTCCACTGGTGCACTGACCTACCACCGGGCCGGTGGGTCAGGCCGGGCGCCGTTCGCTCAGCGCGGACGGTCTGGTCGCGCGGGCGCGGGCGCGGTCGAGCTTGTCGACGCGCTGATGCAGTTCGGTCACGAACGCGGTGATCTTGTCGCGATACATCTGCCCGACCGGGCCGATGTCGTCGCGTTCGAATACCTGCCATTTGCGCAGCAGCGGCAACACCACATCCGACAGGTGCTGATTCAGGTCGTAGATGCCGCCTTCGGCGATGAGCGCGGCGATGCGTCCGAGGACCGGCGACGACCCGGGCACCGGCGTGGCGCCGGGCACCGGGGAGGTGGAGAGTATGCCGTAGATCGCGGCCATCGTCTGATCGGGTGCCAGGTCGAGGGCGCTCTCGACGATATTGCGGTAGAAGAGCATGTGCAGGTTCTCGTCGCCGGCCACCCGGTGCAGCAGCCGCACCGCGATCGGGTCGGTGGCGGCTTTCGCCGCATTGCGGTGCGCTACCCGCGTCGACAATTCGTGGCAGGCCATGTAGACGAGTGCGAACAGCAGACCGACACTGTGTTCGGAAAGGCCGTGGGTGCGGGCGAGTGGGTCGAATCCGGTCATCGCGTTGCGGGTGCGGGCGATGTCGAGCTGGACCGGGTCCACCCCGCGAGTGACCATGAGGTAGTCGCGGATCACCGCCGAATGCCGCATCTCCTCCGCGGTCCACCGGCCCACCCACGCGCCCCACGCGTCATCGAACGTGACGTGTTCGGCGATCATCCGGTGATAGGAGGGCAGGCCGTCCTTGGTCAGCATCAGTCCGAGCATCGCCGAGCGGGCCGAATCCGGGAGCATCGACTGCGCCGGGTCCCAGTCGTCGCCGCCGAGGGTGGCGAAGTTGCGGCCGCCGTCCCAGGGGACGTACTCGTGCGGGTACCAGTCCTTGGCCATCTTCATGTGCCGTTCGAGTTCGGACTCGCACACCGGCAGCAGCTCGCGCAGCAGATCGGGGCCGGTCATCGGGGAGATGGCGGTCACGATGCCCGTGAGACTGGTCACGAATACTCCTGCATCTGCTGCTGTTTCGTCGGTCGGTGAAGCGAGGTACGCATCGTTGCCGGTCCTCGGTTCCACTCTTCGCTCATCGCGGATGCGACTCCTGAGGAAAAGGTCCCGACAGGGTGGGGCCGGTTGTCGTCCCCTGTCGCACTGCTGCGGTAGCGTCTCATCCATGGCATCAGCAGGTGAGATTCATGACCCCGGCAACGACGGCGTCACCCCGCGCGTTCGCGTGTATCTCGTCGACGATCACGAACTGGTCCGGCGCGGACTGCGTGACCTACTCGGCACGGCGGCCGACCTGGAGATCGTCGGTGAGGCCGCATCCGTCGGCGAGGCCACCGTCGGCATCCTCGCCACCAAGCCCGATGTCGCGGTTCTCGACGTCCGGTTGCCCGACGGCAGTGGTGTGGAGCTGTGCCGTGACGTGCGGTCGGCCGAACCGTCGGTGCACTGCCTGATGCTCACCAGCTACGCCGACGACGACGCGCTGCTGGCCGCGGTGCTCGCGGGGGCATCTGGCTTCGTGCTCAAGCAGATCCTCGGGCAGGATCTGGTCGCGGCGGTGCGGACCGTCGGGCGGGGCGGTTCGCTGCTCGACGACCGCAGCACCGCGGCGCTGCTGGCGCGGCTGCGCGACGGCAAACGCGACGACGTCGATCCGCTCGCCGAACTCACCCATCAGGAACGTGAGGTGTTCCACCTCATCGGTGAGGGCCTGACCAACCGGCAGATAGCTCAGCGGATGTTCCTGGCGGAGAAGACGATCAAGAACTACGTTTCGCGCATCCTGTCCAAGCTCGACATGCAACGCCGTACCCAGGTGGCGGTGATGGCCACCAAGCTGCGTGACGACAAACACTGACCGGGCCACAACACCGAGCACGGGCGGTCCGGCGGCGGCCGGTAGGCTGTTTCCTCATGGCTGAACGCGTTACTCCGGAGTCGGTTCCCAGTCTGTATCTGGCCGGACTCGATCTGCGTGGGCGCCGGGTCGTCGTGGTCGGCGGGGGTTCGGTGGCGCAGCGGCGCCTGCCCAATCTGATCGCCGCCGGTGCCGATGTCGTGGTGGTCGCCACCGACCCCACGCCGGCCGTCGAATCGTTTCCCGGGATCACGGTCATCACCCGGCCCTACGCCGACGGTGACCTCGACGGTGCCTGGTATGTGCTGGCCTGTACCGACGACCCGCAGGTCAACGCGGCCGTGGTGGCCGAGGCCGAGCGCGGGCGGGTCTTCTGTGTGCGCGCCGACGACGCCCGGCAGGGCACCGCGGCCACACCGGCGTCGGGGCGGCACCGGGACCTGCAGTTCGGAGTGCTCGCCGGCGGTGACCACCGGCAGTCGGCGGCGATGCGCGCGGCGATCTCGCGCGCCCTGGCCGACGGTTCACTCGCCCCGCAGGCGGGCACGCCACACCCGCCCGGGGTGGCCCTGGTGGGCGGCGGGCCCGGCGACGCCGAGCTGATCACAGTGCGGGGGCAGCGCCTGCTCGCCCAGGCCGATGTGGTGGTGGCCGATCGGCTCGCGCCGCCGGAGTTGCTGGCCGCGCTCGGGCCGCAGGTGGAGATCATCGACGCCGCCAAGGTGCCGTACGGACGGGCGATGAAGCAGGAGGCCATCAACGACGTCCTGGTGGCCCGGGCCAAGGAGGGCAAGTTCGTCGTCCGGCTCAAGGGCGGCGACCCGTTCGTCTACGGCCGGGGCTTCGAGGAACTGCAGGCCTGTGTCGCGGCCGGGGTACCGGTCACCGTGGTTCCCGGGGTGAGCAGCCCGATCGCCGCCCCCGGCGCGGCGGGGATCCCCGTCACCCATCGTGGGGTGACGCATGAGGTGGTGATCGCCTCCGGCCACGTTCGGCCCGGCCATCCGGATTCGCTCATCGACTGGTCGGTGCTCGCCCGGCTACGGGGCACCCTGGTGCTGATGATGGCCGTGGAACGGGTGGCGGTGTTCGCCGACGCCCTGCTCGCCGGCGGAAAACCCGGCGACACCCCGGTGGCGATGATCGAGAACGGATCGCTGCCCACCCAGCGGCTGCTGCGCACCGACCTCGCCCACGCCGGTGAGGTCGCCGACGCCGAGCACCTGACGCCGCCGGCCATCGTCGTCATCGGTGCCGTCGCAGGCTTCACCGAGGCCGATTCACTGCGACTGACAGGCAACTGACGGCCGCACCGAACCATTCTTCGACTATCGCCCCATAGCGTCGTCGGCGGCGGTGACGAACAGGATCGCCCGTCGCCGTCGTTCTCCTGAGTCCCGGTCGAACGCCGGATCAACCATGGACGGGGCCCGTCATGCGCACTTGCATATATCAACGGAAATTGGCATATCCTCCGGCCCGGCCGGTACCGTCGGTGCCCATGGCAACATTCGGTAAGCCCCACTCAGGGACGCGAGGTCTCACCGATGCACCATAAGGTTCTCGGACCCGCCATCTTCGTGTTGAGCGGGATGCAGCTGCTGATGGTGCTCGACGGCACCGTGGCGGCGCTGGCCTTGCCCAAGATCCGCGACGCCCTGTCACTGAGCGAATCCAACGCCAACTGGATCATCAGCAGCTACGTTCTCGCGTTCGGCGGGCTGATGCTGCTCGGCGGCCGGCTCGGCGACGCGTTCGGCCGCCGCCGGATGTTCATCATCGGTGTCCTGGCCTTCACCGTCACCTCCCTGATGTGCGGGCTGGCGCAGGGAGAGGCGATGCTCATCGTCGGGCGCGCGCTGCAGGGCGCCTCGGCCGCCGTGGCCGCACCCACCGCGATGGCGCTGGTCGCCACCACCTTCGCACCCGGCAAACCGCGCAGCCAGGCATTTGCCATCTATGCGGCGATGACCGGCATCGGCTCGGTCGCCGGTCTGATCCTCGGCGGCGTACTCACCCAGGTGTCGTGGCGGCTGGTGTTTCTGATCAACGTGCCCATCGGCATCGTCGTCGGTGTGGGCGCCGTCTGGGCGCTGGCCGAATCGCAGGGAGAACGCCTGTCGCTCGACATCCCGGGAGCGGTGCTCGGCACGCTGGGCTGCACGCTGCTGGTACTGGCGGTGAATGAGGGACCGTCGGGCTGGGGCCGGCCGATCGTCGTCGGGTCGTTCGTCATCGGCACGCTCGCGCTGGTCGCCTTCGTGGTGGTCGAGCGCCGGGCCCGCAACCCCATTCTGCCGTTCTCCTTGTTCGACGACCCCAACCGGGTCGCGGCGCTCATCGCGATCCTGCTGTCGAGCATGATCATGATGTGCATGGCGGTGTTCATCTCGCTGTACCTGCAGGGCATCCTCAAGTATTCGCCGCTGCAGAGCGGCATGGCGGTGGTCCCGTTCGCGTTCGGCCTCGGTGTGGCCGCCGCGATCGCCTCCAAACTCGCCCTGATGGTGCAGCCGCGCTGGCTGGTCCTGGCCGGCGGGGCGGTGATCTGCGCGGGCTGTCTGTACGCGTGGTCGATCGCCACCGGCGATCCGTCCTATTTTCCGAGCATCGCTCTGCCCGTGGTGGTGATCGGATTCGGTGTCGGGTTGGCGGTCATCCCGCTGACGTTGTCGGTCGTGGCCGGGGTGGGGCCCAACGAGATCGGTCCGCTCACGGCGATCGCCCAGGTCGCCCAGCAACTGGGCGGGGCGATCGGACTGGTCGCCGTCGGTGCGGCGGTCACCTCGCGGGCACTGTCCAAGGGCGGCACCACCGAACCGGTGGAAACCATGAACGCCCAGCAGCTCGCCGCCCAGGCCGACGGGTACGGCCTGGCCTTCGCCAGCTGCGCGCTGCTCGCCGTCCTCGCCGCGTGCGTGGTGCTGTTCATGCGTTTCACCCCGGAACAGGTTGCCGAGGGACAGGCGGCGCAACAGGCCGCGGACGCCGGTGTCGACGACGGCGGGCAGGTGCCCGCAGACCGGGTGAGCGCAGACCGGGTGAGCGCAGACCGGGTGAGCGCAGACCGGGTGAGCGCAGACCAGGTGAGCACGAATCGGATGAGCGCGGCCCGGGCCACGTCTGCGCCGGCCGCGGCACCACCTCGCCGATACCGCGCCGACGATCCGCCGACCGAGCCGTTGCCGGTGCGCCGGGACGGGCCCCGTCACCGGACATCGAACGCCTGGTCGCTGTCCGCACCCGATGCCGGGGGCCGCGACGACTACGACGAGTATCTGGGCGGTGCCGACACCGCGCGGATCTTCCAGACGACGCGGGGCCGGCACACCCGCTGAACGGGGCCGGGGATCAGTCGGTGACGACGACGATCCGGTCGGGTCCTTCGATTTCGATGCGCTGACCGGCGTCGGAGAGCACCGCGGCCAGCGTGTTGATGTCGCCGACGGTGCGCCGGGTGCGCACCAGTTCGCGGGCGATCAGCCCTTTGTGGTGTTTGTTGAAGTGGCTGACGACGCTGCGTGTGCCGTCGGGTCGTTCGGTGACCACGGTGGCGGTGACCGCGTCGTGTACCGGTCCGAGCTGGTGATACACCCCCGAACGCAGATCCACCACGAAGTCGTCGAGTGCGTCCAGACTCGATGACAGTGCCGGTTTCCACCGCGCGGCCAGGGTCTTGCGTCCGGGCAGTTTTGACCCGCCGGACAGTCGGTAGGCCGGGATCCGGTCGTTCGCGCCGACCACCCCGAACAGGGCGGACCCGATCAGCACCCGGTCGGCGGTCTTTGTTTTTCCCGCCCTGGTGAGGGAGCCGTGATCGAAGGCGTCGTAGAGCACCCCGGTGTAGCGCTCGATCGCCGGGCGGGTCGGCGAGATCCACAGCTCGGCGTTGCGGTCGATCTCCGCGAGTTGGGTCCGGCCCAGGCCCAGCGCGATCCGGCTGGCGTCGAGATCGGCGGCCAGCGCCACCAGGTCCTCGCCGATCTGCCGGCGGATCGGGGTGAGTTCGCCGAACACCAGGGAGTCCAGGTCCAGCGGTGCGTCGTTGCCGCCGTCGGACTTGGTTTCGGAAGGAGGCAGGATCACGCGCACCGACACACGATAACGGGACCGGCCGTCGGCTCCCCGGACAGGGTTCGCGTCGTCGACGGACGGGAAAAGCGGTGGCGGCGATGGCCTAAGCTGACTCTTTGTGATAACACGCATGTCGACCCTGTTTCTGCGAACGCTGCGCGACGATCCGGCCGACGCCGAGGTGCCCAGCCACAAACTGCTCGTGCGTGCGGGCTATGTCCGCCGCGCCGCGCCGGGCGTGTACAGCTGGCTGCCGCTGGGTCTGCGGGTGCTGCGGGCCGTCGAACAGGTGGTCCGCGAGGAGATGAACGCCATCGGCGCGCAGGAGATCCTGCTGCCCGCCCTGCTCCCGCGTGAACCGTACGAGACCACCAACCGGTGGACCGAGTACGGCGACAACCTGTTCCGCCTGAAGGACCGCAAGGGCTCCGATATGGTTCTGGGCCCCACCCACGAGGAACTGTTCACCCAACTGGTCAAGGGCGAGTACTCCTCGTACAAGGATCTTCCGGTGATCCTGTACCAGGTTCAGACCAAGTACCGCGACGAGGAACGTCCCCGCGCCGGCATCCTGCGCGGGCGTGAGTTCGTGATGAAGGACTCGTACTCGTTCGACCTCGATGACAACGGTCTCGAGACGGCCTACGGGCTGCACCGTGAGGCGTACCGGAGAATCTTCGACCGGCTCGGTGTCAAGTACGTCATCGTGGCGGCGACCTCGGGAGCGATGGGTGGCAGCGCCTCGGAGGAGTTCCTGGCCGAGAGTGCGGTGGGCGAGGACACCTTCGTGCGGTGCGTCGAATCCGGCTACGCCGCCAACGTGGAGGCGGTGGTGACACCGGCACCCGAACCGATCCCGTTCGACGACGCACCGGCCGCGCAGGTGTACGACACCGAGAACACCCCGACCATTGCCACCCTCGTGGACTGGGCCAACGACGCCCTCGACCGCGAGGTCACCGCCGCCGACACGCTCAAGAACGTGCTGGTGAAGATTCACCTGCCCGGCGGCGAACCCGAAATCGTGGGTATCGGTGTGCCCGGCGACCGTGAAGTGGACATGAAGCGCCTGGAGGCGTCGGTGGAACCGGCGTCGGTGGACCTGCTCACCGAGGAGGATTTCGCCGCCAATCCATTCCTGGTGAAGGGATACGTTGGGCCGAATGCGTTGCTGGACAACGGTCTGCGATATCTGGTCGATCCGCGGGTGGTGGTCGGCACCCGCTGGATCACCGGCGCCGACCAGCCGAACAGGCATGTGGTGGATCTGGTGGTCGGCCGTGACTTCACACCCACCGGCACCATCGAGGCCGCGGAGGTCCGCGATGGTGACCTGTCGCCGGACGGTCGCGGAGTGCTGACCGCGGCGAAGGGCATCGAGATCGGGCACATCTTCCAACTCGGCCGCAAGTACACCGACGCGTTCGAGGTGGATGTGCTCGGGGAGAACGGCAAACCGGTGCGGCTCACCATGGGTTCGTACGGTGTCGGGGTGTCGCGACTGGTCGCGGTGAT
>ERZ795062.3297-NODE-3297-length-9988-cov-5.258431_pt1 | contig 9988 bp, 8 predicted proteins | sample MGYA00375146_ERZ795062 | MGnify/ENA primary metagenome ERZ795062 (study PRJEB30191, sample SAMN05720281) | activated sludge metagenome | isolation source: Anaerobic digester | place: USA | collected 2015-07-16 ...
CTGGCTTGGAATCAGGCAAGCTCATTTTGTCCGTAGCGGTCATCGGCATCGCTTTGACGGCTCCCCTGGGGGCGCTTTTGATGGATGCCAGTTATCAAAAACTATTGACCAAAGACTAGTTTTGGGAGTTCTTGTCTGATTTTCTTTTTTCTTAGAAAAAAAGAAGAAAGAGGGCTGACAATTTGGGCATAAAATAGTATAATAGTGAAAATATTAATTTTTAGAAAATTTCGAAAGTGTCGCAAGAGATACTGGAGATGAGGAGTAGATATGGGATATACTGTTGCTGTTGTTGGAGCTACTGGAGCTGTTGGAACACAGATGATTAAGATGTTGGAAGAATCCAGTCTTCCAATTGACAAGATTCGCTTTTTGGCTTCTGCCCGTTCTGCTGGAAAAACCTTGCAGTTCAAGGGTCAGGATGTCGTGATTGAAGAAACAACGGAAACGGCCTTTGAAGGAGTGGATATTGCCCTCTTTTCTGCAGGTGGTTCTACCTCAGCTAAGTTCGCACCTTATGCTGTCAAAGCTGGAGCGGTTGTGGTGGATAACACTTCTTATTTCCGCCAACATCCAGATGTTCCTTTGGCAGTACCAGAGGTCAATGCCCATGCCTTGGATCAGCACAATGGTATCATTGCCTGTCCAAACTGCTCAACCATTCAGATGATGGTGGCCCTGGAACCGATTCGTCAAAAATGGGGCTTGGAGCGCATTATCGTGTCTACCTATCAGGCGGTATCTGGTGCAGGTATGGGGGCTATTTTGGAGACTCAGGCTCAACTTCGTTCTGTCTTGAACGATGGGGTTAATCCAAAGGATGTGGAAGCCAATATTCTGCCTTCAGGTGGGGACAAGAAGCATTATCCGATTGCCTTTAATGCCCTTCCGCAAATCGATGTCTTTACAGACAATGATTACACCTACGAAGAGATGAAGATGACCAAGGAAACCAAGAAAATCATGGAAGATGACGCGATTGCGGTTTCTGCGACCTGTGTCCGCATTCCTGTTTTGTCTGGTCACTCTGAGTCCGTTTATATCGAAACCAAGGAAGTTGCACCGATTGATGAAGTGAAGGCAGCCATCGCAGCCTTCCCAGGTGCCGTCTTGGAAGATGATGTGGCCAACCAAATCTACCCTCAGGCCATCAATGCTGTCGGCAGCCGCGATACCTTTGTGGGCCGTATCCGCAAGGACTTGGATAAGGAAAATGGGATCCACATGTGGGTTGTGTCAGACAACCTGCTCAAGGGGGCTGCCTGGAACTCTGTTCAGATTGCAGAAACCCTGCACGAACGTGGCCTGGTCCGCCCAACCGCAGAATTAAAATTTGAATTGAAATAAATACTTTTGGTTGGCTAGAATGTGTTCTAGCCAATCCTTCTATACAAGGATAGGAGAAGCCTATGTCCATTCAAGATTTAAGAAATGTCCATATCATTACTGCCCTGGTCACCCCATTTCATGAGGATGGCTCCATCAATTTTGAGGCCTTGCCCAAGCTGATTGAGGCCCTTTTGGAGCAGCATACGGAAGGCATCCTTTTGGCTGGTACGACTGCGGAAAGTCCAACCCTGACCCACGAGGAGGAGTTGGAACTGTTTGCGGCTGTTCAAAAAATTGTCAAAGGCCGGGTTCCCCTCATCGCAGGGATCGGAACCAATGATACCAGGGACTCAGTTGAATTTGCCAAGGAAGTGGCAGCCTTTGGTGGTTTTGCAGCTGGCCTGGCCATTGTTCCCTATTACAATAAACCCAATCAAGAGGGCCTCTATCAGCATTTCAAGGCTATTGCGGATGCCAGTGATTTGCCTATTATCATCTACAACATCCCAGGCCGGGTCGTGGTAGAAGTCGCGCCTGACACCATGCTGCGCTTAGCAGAACATCCAAATATTATCGGTGTTAAAGAATGTACCACCCTGGATAATATGGCCTATCTAATTGAGCACAAGCCAGATGATTTCCTGATTTTCACAGGGGAAGACGGTGAGGCCTTCCATGCTATGAACCTGGGAGCAGATGGGGTCATCAGTGTCGCATCGCATGTCTGTGGCAATGAAATTTATGAGATGTTTGAAGCCATTAAGGCCAGTGACATCAAGAAGGCAGCCAAAATTCAGCGCCAGTATTTAGCAAAAGTTCACGCCCTCTTCTCGGTGGTTAGCCCTGCACCAGTCAAGGCTGTGCTCAATCACCTTGGCTACGAAGTCGGTCCCTTGCGTTTGCCACTAGTTTCCTGCACTCCAGAAGAAGCCAAACGCATCATCAAGGTCGTGTTGGAAGAAGACATTATCGCCACCCGCGAAACGGTCAAGGGCGTTATTCGTCCTGATTATTGATAGGAGGAATGGAGTTGCTAACTGTTAGACGGGCAGAAGCCAAAGATGTGGAGGCCATTGCTTCTATCATCAGTGATGCTTGGCGCCAAACTTATAAAAATATTTTGCCCCAGTCCTACATCGAAGAGGTGATTGCGGACTATTATTCCCTTGAGCGTGTTGCTAAAGAATGTGCAGAAAACACGCCCTATTTTCATGGCTACTGGTTAGCGGTGAAGGATGGTCAAGTCCTGGGATGTATTGGCGGAGGCATTGACCAAGAAAACGCTGGCCATATCTATGTTTTCTATGTTCGACCAGAACTCAAGCGTCAAGGTGTGGGGACTGCTCTCTTAAAGGCCTTTACGGCCTACCAGAAAAGTAGCTATGGGATTAAAGAGCAATGGGTATCCTCTCTCACAGAGGGAAATCACATTGGGCAAGCCTTTTATGAAAAGAATGGCTTTGTTTTAGATTTTGTAACTGACAGCCAAGACCCTTCACATGCCCTGAGAAAATTCCATTTAAAACGCAGTGTCAAATGAACAAACCAGTTCACTTTTGTGGACTGGTTTTTACTGTATATTTAAACTAATTCTTCCAACTTATCCACTAAGGATCCCACATAGGCGATGGTTTCCTTGAGCGGTTGGTCAGTTGAGACATCGATGCCAGCATGTTTGGCCAGGTCTTGGGCAGACAAACTAGCTCCCAATGACAAAGTCTCCAGCCAGGTTTCAACGACCTGCTCTGGTTTTTCCTCTAACTGCTTGGCCATGGCCGTTCCGATGGTCAAGCCAGCTGAGTAGGTGTAAGGATAAAGTCCCATATAATAATGAGGTTGCCGCATCCAGATGAGGCCAGCATCCTCACCGATTTCAAAATCTTCTCCCCAGAATTCCTTGATAAGATCCAGTTTGATCTGGCAAAGAATATCACCATTGAGGTACTCATCCCTGTCCAAACGGGTATAAACTTCCCGTTGGAAGGCTGCTTCCAGGAGGTGGGTCACCATGTTGTGGAAGTAGGTGCGGCTAATCAGCTCACTGATGAGATAGGCTTGGAAGCCAGGGTCCTGATTCTGTTTGAGCAGGGTGTTACAGGCCAAGACCTCATTGGCAGTGGATGGTGCCTCGATAAAGTAGAGAGATGGTTCGTAGTTGAGAATGCTTTGTTTCTTGGCAAGTTGGAAATGGCCTGCATGTCCCAATTCGTGAGCCAGAACAAGGATTTCATTCATAAGACCGGTCCAGGAAAGAAGGATATAGGAAGGCCCATCATAGAGAGTAGCACAGTAGCCACCAGTTGCCTTGCCTTCGTTCTGGGCAAAGTCAATCCAGCGCTGGTCAAAGGCCTCTTCAATCATCCTCACATAGTCCTCGCCCAAGATCCCCAGGCAGTCCATGAGAAATTGCTTGGATTCTTCTGGCGTAATCCGTTGGTTGAAGTCAGAAGGCAGGCTGATTTTCAGATCGGCATGAGTAATCTTATCCAAGCCGTGCGCTTTGGCCATGAGTTTGACAAAACGACGCATGTGGGGAGCCAGCTCTTTCATGATGACATCAATCTGACGGTCAAAGAGGTCACGGGAAATATCTTGCTGGAAAAGAAGGTAGTCGATGGTTGAGTCAAAGCCCCGAAGTTTGGCTTGAATCTGCTCATTTTTGACCTGGGCTAGGTAAGCTGAAGCAGTTGTGTTTTTGTAAGCACGGAGGGTTTGGTAGAAGCTGGCAGCAGATGCACGGCGCAGTTCTGTATCATGACTGATTTCGTAGTCGTTCTCAAAGAGAACATAGCTATTTTTATAGCTTTGACCATTGGCCTCAAAATCAGCAAAGGTCATGTCCTCAAACTTGGTTGTTTCATAGCTATCATAGGCCTGACGGAAGGTCGGAGCGAAGCTAGCTAGAAGCTCTTCCTGATCAGCTGTTAATTGATGGGGTTTTTGGCGAAGGATATTTTCCAAAAAGCTTTTCCATTGTGGCTGCTCAGAAATGACGGCTCTGAGGAGGTCCTCCTCTTGCAAACCAAGTTCTGTCTCTAGGAAGGAAAGGCGTGGGGCCGTTGCAGCAAAAACCAATTGACACTCGTTGGCCATACTAGCTAGGTCCACATTCATCTTGTCCACATCCAGATTGAGGAAGGCATAGTGCATGAGACGGCTATTGACGATGAGGATTTGTTCATAGTCTTTGAGGGCTGAGGCAATGGTCTGGCTATCTGTCAATTTTCCCTTGAACTCAGCTTCAAATTGGCCAATCATTTCCTTATAGTCATCTAGGGCCTGACGGTAATTAGCTGGATGTTGATAAATGAGACTGGTGTCCCAGGTCAGTTGTCTGTCGATTTCTTGCCGTTTCGGCATAGCAGTTGTCATAAAATTCTCCTTTATATGATTTGTCAAATATAACTCTAAAATTGATTATATCATATTGGATTTAAAACTTGACAAATGGTCCATATACTTGGATAATAAAAGTAAGATAAATAAGCTTTTTGCTTGAACTCGTGGACATCAATCAACTGGTTCATCTGGTGTTTGAAGATGATGAGAATTTGGCCATCCATCATCCCCTATCTTTTCTGGCCTGACTACTTGACCAAAGGAGAACCCATATGCAAGTTATTAAACGGAGCGGTGAAATTGTAGAGTTTGATCCAGATAAGATTTATCAGGCCATCATCAAGGCAGCCCAAACGGTCTATGTCATCGATGATACTTGGAGACAAAATCTGGCCCAGGTGACCAAGAAAGTGGTTTTGGACCTGGAAGAAGCCCATACGGAACGCCCGACCATCAGCATGGTGCAATCACAGGTAGAGCACCGTCTCTTGGATGCTGGCTATATCACCATTGCAGAACACTATATTTCCTATCGTTTGCAACGGGATTTGGAACGCAATGGCTATGGAGACAAGATCATTGTTCACCTTCATTTTGAACAAGTGAGATAAAACAAAAAAAGCACTATTTCAGTGCTTTTTTTGCTGCCCTACAATGGCTGTTTCAATAGATACAGTATTATGATAAAAATAGTGAGTAGTATCACCAATATACTGAGAAGTGTGATATGTAGCTTGCGTTTGAGGTAGAGGTACCCCACCAATTCTCGAATGTAGGCATTGAGAGTGAAGTAGAGACGAGTTTTGGCACCAAATCCAATACAGGGAATTTCTAGCTCCTTGGCCAGCAGAAGAGCGCGAAAAAGATGGTAATAGTTACTGATAATAGCAAATCGGCTGCCATTTGTCATCAGTTCTTTGGAAAAAAGGATATTTTCTCGTGTATTTCGAGCCTTGTTTTCGATAATGATATCATCGGTAGAGATACCTTGTTTCTCAGCGTAGAGGGCCATAGCTTGACCTTCGGAGATTCTTTCATCTGGACCTTGCCCGCCAGAAAAAATCAGTTTGCAATTTTGGTTAGATTTGTAGATTTGGATGCCCTTGTTGATGCGGCTGGCCAGCAATGGAGGGACCTTATCTCCAATCAGTCCACTTCCCAATACCACCACATAATCTATATCCTGTTTCTTCCAATGGAAAAGGTTTAGGAAACTTGAAATAGTATATGCAATGGTCATGATAAAGAGGTAGAAGATAATCAGAGTACCAAGGTAATAAAAATAGAGCATCAGAGGCTGATCTGAAAAGGTATCAAGATAAGTGTTGCCGATGATGGGATATAGAAATAAGAGGATTCCCAAAGCTAGGAGCATGAAATTTTTTAGGGAACGTCCTTCTCTTTTTAGTAACCGCAGACCATTGAAAATAAAGACAATGATCAGGATAGTTGGACTGAGTGCAAGCAAAACAGCAAGTATAAATATGAATAGTAAAAGAAGGGAGCTCCAAAAGGTTTGTCCATTGGTATGGATATAGCGGATGGTAATAATCAAGAAGCTGATACCTGCTGTCACTAGAAAGGTCAAGAAACTGAGTCCGAGGAGTAGCGTTCTGGGATCTTTAAAATAGATCAAAAAACTGGTAAGTAAAGCAAAACATGAAATGATTATGAGCAGATACATAGAAACCTCCAAGTGGTTTGAAACCATTATACCAAAAATTTGAAGATGAAAAGAAGGTTAAGAAATAGGCTTGAAATTGAAATCGGTTTCCAAATATTGTAAAATAGAGGAGTAGTTTTAAGTATTTTTAGTTTGGAGGAAACTATGAAGAAAAAATTTTGGTTAAAATCAAGTGCCCTAGGTCTCTTGATTTCGGGAAGTTTGCTGGCCAGCACCGTATCGGCTGACCAAGCACCGATTCAAATTTTAGGTATCAATGATTTCCATGGGGCCCTAAATACGACTGGTTCGGCCTATATGCCAGAAGGTCGGATTTCAGGTGCAGGATCTGCTGCAGTACTTTCTACCTATTTGAAAAATGCAGAGAATGAATTTTTGGCGGCTAATCCAAATGGTGTCAGTCTTCGTGTTCAAGCTGGTGATATGGTTGGGGCCAGTCCAGCCAATTCCGGTCTCTTGCAGGATGAGCCAACGATCCGTGTTCTCAATGCTATGGGCTTTGACTATGGTACACTTGGTAACCATGAATTTGATGAAGGTCTTCCAGAATTTTATAGGATTCTCAATGGCCAGGCGCCATCCCCAGGTCAATTTTATGATATCGTAAACAACTATCCACGTGAGGCTTCTCAACAAAAGACGGTCATCGCCAATGTCGTAGATAAGGCTACGGGTGCAATACCTTATGGTTGGAGTCCTTATGCCATTGAAAATGTAACGGTCAACGGTCAAACTGTCAAGGTTGGTTTTATCGGAGTTGTTACTACAGAAATTCCGAGTCTGGTTTTGAAGCAGCACCACGAAGGTTATAATTTCCTTGATGAAGCTGAAACAATTGCGACCTATGCCAAACAGCTGCGTGAGCAAGAGATAAATGCTATTGTGGTCTTGGCCCATGTTCCATCGACCAGTCAAGGAGATGTGGCTAGCGGCCAAGCTGCTGACATGATGGCCCGTGTGGCGGCGATTGACCCAAATCATTCAGTCGATGTCGTTTTTGCAGGTCATAATCATGTCTATACTAACGGTTTATCAGGTAATACCCGTATTGTACAGGCAGTTTCTCAAGGAAAAGCCTATGCTGATGTGCGCGGCATTCTTGATACGGAAACCAAGGATTTTGTATCAACTCCAACAGCGACAGTAACAGCAACTGCACCAGGTGTTGAAAAAGATCCAGCTATTCAGGCTATTGTTGATGAAGCAGACAGCATTGTTTCAACCGTGACTCAGGCTAAAATCGGAACAGCCGTTTCATCTGATGACATTACGCGTGATGTTAATGAGTTTAAGGAAAGCCCAGTTGGTAATTTGATTACAACTGCTCAGCTTGAAATTGCACGCAAGGAAGGCTACAATGTAGACTTTGCTATTACCAATAATGGTGGTATTCGCTCAGACTTGATTGTCGGTGATGATAAATCCATCACTTGGGGTGCAGCACAAGCAGTGCAACCTTTTGGCAATATCTTGCAAGTCGTTGAGTTGACTGGTCAGCAGATTTATGATGCCCTCAACCAGCAGTACGATGAGTCTGAACGGTACTTCCTTCAGATGTCTGGCCTGAAATATGTCTATACGGATGCAGATAACCCAACACCTGAAAATCCTTATAAAGTTTATAAGGCCTATAAGGCGGATGGAACAGAGTTGGATCCAAATGCCACCTATACAGTTGTCATCAATGATTTCTTATTTGGCGGTGGTGATAGCTTCTCTGCCTTAACTGGTGGTCGCTTTGTAGGTGCTATCCAGCCAGATACAGAAGTGTTTGTTTCCTATATCAAGGGATTGGAAGCCGCTGGTCAGCCAGTTTCAGCAAGTATCACCGGTGTTAAAACTTACAAGTCAGCTGAACAAATTGCAGCTGAGCAAACAACCACTGAGGAAGTGGAGATTCCATTTGAAACCCAACGTTTGGAAGACGCTACTTTGCCAGAAGGAACTGAAAAAGTGGTGACCAAAGGTGTTAATGGTAAAGCCAAAGTAGTCAAGGATGCTACCGGTAAGGAAATCAGTCGAACAGTCTTGGTAGAACCAGTGACCGAAGTGATTCATGTCGGAACCAAAAAAATAACCAAACCTGGTCAAAATGTTCCAACTCCGACAACAACTGAAGAACCAACTCCTCCAGCATCTAAGGCTAAAAAGAAAGCTCTTCTTCCAGCTACTGGTGAACAAGCAGGTCTTTTCCTAACCATTTTAGGGGTAGTCGGACTTGGTCTAGGTCTGGTACTCTGGTTCAAAAAAGGCAAAGCAAAATAAACAGTGAAAAATTCTATATGATTTTTATCATATAGGATTTTTTCTTGTAAAATGATGACCAAATGTTGAAAAAAAGAGTATAATTGGGAGGTATACATAGGAGGCAATACATGAAAGTCATGATAGGTAAATACATACCAGGAATTGGAATCTGTGGAGGAATAGCTCTCGCCAGCCAATGGTTAGGACAGCGTTTTCCCCTTGTTGGTGGGGCCATTTTTGCCTTGTTGATAGGGATGATGTTGGTCCCTCTTGTAAAAGATAGCGATCGATTGAATGTTGGGTTGACATTTACTTCTAAGAAGATCTTACAGTCTGCTGTTGTGTTACTTGGTTTTGGTCTAAATCTGGGGGTTGTATTACAAACTGGGAAGCAGTCTTTACCAATCATTCTTTCTACCATTTCAGTTGCTCTCTTCATTGCATATTTGGGACGTCGGTTTTTGAACATTGAGAGCGACATTGCGACCTTGGTCGGCGTTGGCTCCTCCATTTGTGGTGGTTCAGCTATTGCAGCAACAGCTCCGGTTATAAATGCCAAGGAAGAAGATGTTGCTCAGGCTATCTCAGTCATCTTCTTTTTTAATCTATTAGCGGCTCTTTTATTTCCTAGTTTAGGTCAGACTTTGGGTTTTTCTACACAGACTGGGGCGCACTTTGGTCTCTTTGCGGGTACAGCCATCAATGATACTTCCTCCGTAACGGCGGCAGCTTCGACCTGGGATAGTCTTCATCACTTAGGAAGTCAGACATTAGATACAGCAGTGACCGTTAAATTAACCAGAACACTTGCTATCATCCCTATTACAGCAGTATTGTCCTTTATTCAACCAAAAAGTGAAGTAGGGATAGAGCAGAAATTCTCAGTGAAAAAACTCTTTCCAATCTTTATCCTCTTGTTCATTTTAGCTAGTCTTTTCACAACTGTCTGGACTAGTTTGGGCTTTTCTAGCCAAATCTTTCTTCCAGCAAAAAATCTGTCAAAATTTTTCATCGCAATGGCCATGGCAGCAATTGGTCTGAGAACTAATTTTTTACATTTGCTACAGAGAGGAAAAAAAGCACTTTTGCTTGGATTTTGCTGTTGGATTGGAATCACCCTAGTATCCCTTTTGTTACAGTATCTGATGGGAATGATTTATTGATTATTTCCAGGATAAAATGTAATAATTTGGTGCTTTAAACTGCCATCACCATAGACTTTATGGACTGTTTGTGATACAATTAACAAAACTCAGATTCTTTTATTGAAATGTGAAGCGAACTACTTGTTTTTTTTACTTTCATCTGATATACTTACTCTTAGTTTTCATCACACATAAAGGTTATATAAATTAGAATGAACGAAAAAGATTTTCGGAAGCTCAAGCG
>ERZ795062.3304-NODE-3304-length-9975-cov-45.016129_pt1 | contig 9975 bp, 9 predicted proteins | sample MGYA00375146_ERZ795062 | MGnify/ENA primary metagenome ERZ795062 (study PRJEB30191, sample SAMN05720281) | activated sludge metagenome | isolation source: Anaerobic digester | place: USA | collected 2015-07-16 ...
GTGGAGCTGAGGGGATTCGAACCCCTGACCTTCTCATTGCGAACGAGACGCGCTACCAACTGCGCCACAGCCCCAGATGCGTCGGACACTCTAACACCAGGCGCCGCAGCGGCACCAAGCCAGCACCCCCACAGCCCGGGTATGCCGCGAGCGAACGAGGCGCACGGCATACCCTGTGGCCATGTCGAGCACCCCCTCACCGATCCCCGCCCCGGTCCGCGCCGCGAGCGAGTGGGCCTGGCGCCTGCTGGCGATCGCGGGCGCGGTCGTCGCGTTCGCCTACCTGCTGGGCTTCGTCAGCGAGGCCGTGATCCCGGTCATCGTCGCGGTGCTGCTCGCCGCGATGCTGAACCCGGTCAACCAGTGGCTACGTGGCCGACTCGGGCGGCCCGCCCCGGCCGCCGCGCTGACGGTCCTGGCGACGATCCTCGCGATCGGGGCACTGCTGTTCCTCGTGGGCAGCCAGTTGACCGGCGGCTTCCCGCAGATGGCCGCGCAGGTCGGCACCGGGATCGAGACGATCAAGACCTGGCTGCAGACGAGCTTCAAGATCAGTGACACGCAGTTCACCCAGTATCTCGACGACGCCAAGAACGCGTTGCAGACGAGTGAGGGGCTGCGCTCGGCGCTCACCAAGGCCGGGCTCGGGGCCTCGCACGTCGTTGCCGGGCTGTTCATCAGCCTGTTCGCGCTGTTCTTCTTCCTCTTTGAGGGTGCCCGGATCTGGGCATGGGTCGTGCGGCTGTTCCCGCGGACGGCCCGGGAGCGGGTCGCGGGCGCAGGAGAGGTCGCCTGGACTCAGCTCACCGCCTTCACGCGCGCGACCATCCTCGTGGCCCTCGTCGACGCTGTTGGCATCACCGTGGTCGCTCTGCTCCTGCGGGTGCCGTTCGCCCCGGCGATCGGTGCGATCGTCTTCCTCGGCGCGTTCATCCCTATCGTGGGCGCGCTCGCGTCCGGCATGGTGGCCGTGCTGCTCGCGCTCGTCGCGCACGGTCCGATCGCCGCTTTGCTCATGCTTGCCGGGGTTCTCGCGGTCCAGCAGATCGAGTCGCACGTGCTCCAGCCGATCCTGCTCGGCCGAGCGGTGAGCGTGCACCCCCTTGCGGTGATCCTCGCGATCACCGCCGGCGTCGTCGTTGCAGGGGTCGTCGGCGCGCTCGTCGCAGTACCCCTGGCCGCTGTGGTCAACGCGGTCGTCAAACAACTCACCGGGTCCGGCGCCGCCCCAGACGAAGGCGCGGGCAGCGCATCAGGTGGCGGGGAGTCCGACGAGGACCCCGCGCTGTCGCCGTCCTGATCGGCGCACTCGGCCGGGTCAGTCGCCGACGGCTCGCACGTGGGTGTCGTCTGCGGCCGACTCGGCAACCATCGGCTCGGGGGTCGCGGTCACCTCGGCAGGCTCGGGCTGCGGGTGGGCAGCGCGTGCCTTGAGCGTGTAGGTAGGCGGCGGGACAGCCACCGGCTCCCAGGTCCCGTCGGCGGAATACTGGGCGTATGCCGCGCGCCGCGAGGCCCGCTCTCCGGCGGGTTCGATCGTGACCGCGGCCGCAGCGGGCACCTGAACTGCGGGGGTCAGCGCGGCAGGGGCCTGAGCGGCAGGCGTCTGATCAGCCGTCGCCGTCGCGCTCTCGGAGGTTTCCTGGGCGGGAGCGTCAGCAGCCGAGGCCGCGGGGGCAACGGCGGGTGAAGCACCGCCCGGCGTCGCGACAACGCGGCGAGCCGGAGCGGCCGACCGTCGCCGGGGCGCCGGCCGAGCAGCCGACCCGGTCGCCGCGGCGGCACGCTGCCCCGAGAGTTCGGAGGCGGCCATCGACCGCCCGACCTTGGCCAGGGTGCGCTCGTGGACGGCGGCATACCGGAGCATGACCAGACCGAGGACCAGCGAGAGGACCGCGACGAGGACCGAGGTCCAGCGCAACACCGACAGCGCCGACAGCACGACGGTGACCGGAACGAGCGCCACCAGCCCGAGGAAGGACAGCCCGCGGACGCGGCGGCCCCACAGCGCAAGTCGGGGGCCTCGGCGGTTCGGGGCCGTCGCCGTGGGGCGAGGACCAGCGGGCGCAGGCCCGGCGAGCACCTCGGCTGCCGCAGCACCAGACCCAGCACCAACCGCAGCACCGGACCCAGCAGCAGCAACAGCAACACTCGAACCGCCGCCGCTCCGGGCCACGAGCGGCGAGGCGAGGGCGGCATACACCTGGGGGGCTGGGCGGGGCTCGGCGGACACCCGCGCGGGGGTGCGGTCGAGCAGGCGGATGGCCTCGCTGAACCGGTCGACCGACCGCGCGGTCGAGAGGGCCTCGCGGCGGCGCACCCAGTGCTGGACGAGGAAGGCAGCCCAGATCGCAATGATGGCGACGAAGATCAGGGACGAGGGCTGCACGCGACTACCGTATGGACCCCTGACGGCACCCCGGCGGACGTGGCCCGGTGTGTCGCGGATGAGGCGCGTGTGACTGCTGTGAAAACGCCGATCAGCCCGGTAAATGCCACCGTTCGATCGTCGGGAGGCCACCGAGGTCATCGACCGTCAGCGCGAAGGTCCGGTGATCGCGCCAGTCCCCCTCGATGTGCAAGTAACGCTCTCGCACCCCCTCCTCGCGGAACTTCAGGTGCGCGACGACGGCCAACGACGCGACGTTCTCGGGCCGGATGTTGACCTCGACCCGATGCAGCCCGAACGGACCAAGGGCATAGTCGATCAGCGCCGCGAGCGCCCGGGTGGCCACACCTTGCCCAGCGAACCGCTCCCCCAGCCAATAGCCGGCCGCCCCGGAGAGCAGCGACCCGCGCATCACCCCGAAGAGGTGGACCTGCCCGGCCAACTCCCCGTCGACCTCCACGGCGAACGGCGCGATGTTTCCGGCCCGCGCGTCCCGGTTGAGGGAGCGGACATACCCACCGAAGCCGGTTCGCACGATCGTCCCGTCAGGGGGTGTGGGCTCCCAGCGGGAGAGGTATGCCGTGTTGTCCCGGCGCAGGGCCTCCCACGCCGACTGGTCGCGGCGGTGCAACGGCCGCAGGACCAACGACGGGGTCAGCCCGTCGGCGACCCGGAGGCTCACGGGCCATCGCCCGGGGCTCATCCGACAGCCTCGTGGTCGCCGCCGGCGAGTTGCTCGACAACGTGATCCAGGATCGGCCCGAGGACGTCGATCGCATCGCGCACCCCGCCGCGCGAGCCGGGCAGGTTGACCACGAGGGTCCGGCCGCTCACGCCCGCAAGCCCCCGCGAGATTGCGGCCAGCGGCTGTCCGCCGGCGAACCCCCGGGCCCGGATCAGCTCCGGTATGCCGGGCAGCTCGCGATCGAGGAACGGTCGGGTCTGCTCGGGGGTCCGGTCGCTCGGGGACACCCCGGTGCCGCCGGTCGTGAGGACGACCTCCGGTCCGTCGCGAAGGGCGGTCGCCAAGGCCAAGCCGACCGGGTCACCGTCGGAGACGACGATCGGGCCGGTGGCGGCATACCCCCAGGTGGTGAGGGCGTCGACGAGGGTGGGGCCGGTGCGGTCCTCGTAGGTGCCGTCGGCGGCCCGGGTGGAGGCGACGATGACCACCGCTCGGCGCGGGGGCGCTGAGCTCACGAGCCCGGCTCCCGCCAGTCACCCGAGCGCCCACCAGACTTGGCGGTGACCCGGATCTCGGTGATTCGCGCGTGCCGGTCGACGGCCTTGACCATGTCGACGAGGGCCAGAGCAGCGACCGCAACGGCGGTGAGGGCCTCCATCTCGATCCCGGTCCGGTCGGCCGTGCGGACCGTGGCCCGGATCTCCACGCCCGCATCGTCGACCGACAGATCGACGGAGGCGGCGTGAACCGCGACGGGATGCGCGAGCGGGATGAGGTCGGGGGTGCGTTTCACGGCCTGCAGACCGGCGATCCGCGCGACGGCGAGGGCATCGCCCTTCGGCACGGTGCCCCCGCGCAGGGCCGCCACCGCTGCGGGGGACAACTCCACCCGTCCGGCAGCCGAGGCCTCGCGGGCCGTGATCGGCTTCGCGCTGACGTCGACCATGTGCGCGCTGCCATCGGCGCGGACATGGGTCAGCCCCGGCGCCGCCTCGCTCACCGGGTCGGTCATAGGAGGATGCTCTCGACCTCGTCGCCCACCTGCAAGTGGGTGACCTCGGCGGGCACGAGCAGCAGCGCGTCGGCGGCGGCCAGGTCCGCGACGAAGTGCGAGCCCTGCCCGGCCACGGGGGTCGCCAGCCACCGCCCGTCGTGCGGGTCGCGGGACACGGTGGCGCGGGCGAACTGCATCCGGCCCGCGGGCGAGCGCAGCGCCGCGGTGAGGCGCACCCGGGTGGTCGGCGCGAGCGCCGGCTCGAGCCCGAGCAGCCGGCGCAGCAGCGGCCGGACGAACGCCTCGAACGACACGAACGCCGACACCGGATTGCCCGGCAGCCCGAAGAACGGCACCCGCCGCTCGCCCAGCACCCCGAACCCCTGCGGCTTGCCCGGTTGCATGGCCACGGTGACGAAGTCGACCTCGCCGCGCTCGCGCAACACTGCCTTGACGACGTCGTGGACCCCCATGCTGACCCCGCCGGTGGTGACGATGACGTCGACCTCGGTGGCCAGCCGGTCCAGCAGCGCACGCACCTCATCGGGGTGGTCGCCGATGCTCCCCCGGTATGCCGTGTGCCCACCTGCCGCTTCGACGAGGGCAGCGAGCAGGTAGCTGTTGGAATCGTGGATCTGCCCAGGCTGCAACGGTTTTCCCGGGGCAATGAGCTCGGCACCGGTCGAGACGACGGCCACCCTGGGGCGGGGGTGGACCGTGACGGTGGCGTGCCCAGAGGCCGCGAGCAGACCGACATGGCGGGCCGTGAGAACGGTCCCGGACGCCAGCACCGGGCCGCCGACGGGGAGGTCCTCACCGCGCCGACGGATCGACGAGCCGAGCGGGGTCTCGACGAAAACGGCGACGACCGGCATACCGGCGTCGGTGTCCTCCACCTTGACGATGGTGTCGGCGCCATCGGGGACCATGGCTCCGGTCATGATCCGGGCCGCCTCGCCGGGGCCGACCGGGCGTGCGGGGGCGTCGCCGGCGGCCAGATCGGCCACGACGGGCAACCGCACGGGGGTGTTTGGGGTCGCTCCGAGCAGGTCCGCCGCGCGCACGGCATACCCATCCATCGCGGAGTTGTCGAAGCCGGGAAGGTCGACGAGGCAGACGACATTGGCAGCAGCCACGAGACCGACCGCCGCGCCGAGCGGGAGGGCGGCGGGCGGCAGCGGGCGAGCGACCGCGAGGACCGCTGCCAGGTGTTGCTCGACCGTGCGGTCAGCCACCGGACCCGCTCGCGCCGGCCGACTCAGCCGTCAGCACGGCGGCGTCGGGCACGGCGACGGGGCCCTGCACGAGCACGTCACCCCGGCAGACCACCCCGGCCCCGAAGGTGACGTCGCCACGCACCCGCAAGGAGTCGCACTCACGCAGGGAGGGCACCCCGGCCGGGAAGAGCCGCTCAAGGTCGTCGACGAACGCGAACTCGCTCGACAGATCGATGAGCGGATCGGGACGTTCGGTCGTCGCCGCCACCCGCCAGTCGGGCTCGAACCGGAACAGGTCTGAGCGCACGAGGGTGAGCTCGTTGGTCGTCTTCACCGGCCGGAACCGGCTGCGCGGCACATGCATCGCCCGCGAACCGTCGATTGCCTCGATGGCCGTCCCCATGGCGCACTCGATCTGGATGACCTTCGTCGAGGACTTGTCGGTCGGGTCGACGGTCTTGCGGTTGACGATGATCGGCAGTCCCAGCACCCCGGCGCGCTCGTCAAGCATCCTGGCGACGACGTCGAGGTCGACCCACAGGTTGTTAGCGTGGAAGGTGCTGTGTCGGGTCTCGTCGGCGAAGAAGTGCTCTTCGCCAGGGACCACCATCGCGTTGTCCCGCAACACAATTCGTCCGTCGCTCCGGCGGCGGGCGAGGTGCCCACCCTTGCGGTCGTTGACCGTGCGGGTACACACCTCGGCGAGGTAGGGCACCTGTTCGCGCAAGAGCCACGCCGCAATGTCGGGGTCGCAGGTGGCCCCGAGGTTGTCGGCGTTGGAGAGGAACGCGTAGCGGATCCCCATGCCCCGCAACGCATCCAGCAAGCCGGTGCGGGCCAGCGACAGATAGACATCGCCATGGCCGGGCGGGCACCACTCCAACTCGGGGTTGGCCGGCCAGTCGACCGGGCTGAGGTCATCGACCCGCAGCTTCGGCTCGGCGCTTTGCAGGAATCCCAGCGGCAGCCCCCGCACCGGCAGGTCGGGGTAGGCCGCGAGGATCGCTTCCGTCTCCTCGTGCGTGCGGAAAGAGTTCATGAAGATCACCGGGAGGGGGGCGGCATACTGCGCGCGCAGAGCGAGCACCTGCCGGGCGATGACGTCGAGGAAGGTCAGCCCGTCACGCACGGACAGCGCCGACTTCGCACCCGCCAGGCCCATGCTCGTCCCGAGCCCGCCGTTGAGCTTGATGACGACGACCTGACCGAGCGCCTGTGCCCGCTCGGCCTCGGTCGCCCCGACACCATCGAGGCGGGTCAGGTCGACCAGCGGCTCGATCGAGTCTTCGGGAATAGTGCCTTGGGCGCCCAACTCGAGTTGGTGGTAGTAGTCGCTGAAGACCGCAATGGCCCGCTCGTCCAGACCCCGCTCATGCATCCGTCGAGCGGCTTCGGCCAGACCGGCGGCGCTCATTTGATCCTCCAGGGGACGGTGGGCAGAGTCACCGCGCCAGCCTAACGGCCCGCCCCGCGGGCCTACGATCCGATCATGAGCCTGCCCGAGGTCCGCGCCGCGAAGACCGCACTCCGGCGCGCGATCCGCACCGGCCGCCGAGCCCAGGCCGCCGCCGGGGGCCGCGAAGCCGCGGGTGAGGCGCTCGCCGACGGGGCCCTCGCCCTCGCCGAGGACGTGCGCAGTCGCACCGGGAGGGTATGCCGCGTGGCGGCATACGTCGCGCTCCCGACCGAGCCACCCACGATGGCGATGCTGGAGCGCCTGCGCGCTGCCGGTCACGAGGTCTTGCTGCCGGTGCTGCTCGCCGACAAGAGCCTGGAGTGGGACCTGGACCGGACCTGGCAGGGACCGGAGGCCCTGGCCTCCTGCGACCTCGTGCTCACCCCGGGGCTGGCCGTCGACCGGTCGGGTCGCCGGTTGGGGCAGGGCGGCGGCAGCTACGACCGGGCCCTCGTGCACGTGCGCCCCGATGTCGACATCGTCACCCTGCTGTGGGACGACGAACTCCTCGACACAGACGTCCCCGCCGAGCCACACGACCGGCGGGTCACTGCCGTGCTCACGCCGGGCCGCGGGCTCATCCGGCTGGGGTGAGAAGGAGTTCCTCGCGGCGGGCGGTGCTCAGTGCCGTGTCGCTGAACGGCCAGGGGAAGGTCGTCCCGTCGGCCCAGGCACCGAGTTGGTCCGCGTAGTGGGGGCTCGCGGGATGCCCGCTCTGGCCGGACTGGTTGACCCAGGTCGACGCGTCGAGGTCGCCCAGATCGACGACCATCCGCATCGACGGGGCCCAGTTGACCGCGAAGCCGACGGAGGCGTTCCACCCGGTGGCGTTGACGACCGCCGAGCCACCGGGCAGCGCGAAGGGGCCGCGGTTGACCAGGGCCCGGATCGGCGCGGCGACGGTGTCGGCGCCGAGAACCCGGTGGCGCAGGGTCAGCGTGTGGACCCGCCCCCAGGACCAGCCTTGGACGTCCGAGCCGAGCGACTTGGTGAGGGCGAGGCGGGCCTGGACGAGCGACTGGCGCAGGATCTCGTCGCGACTCTCGACGATCGACGGGGTGCGCTTGTCGTCCCACCACGGGTTGGTCGGGTCGGCCAGGAGGGTCGAGATGACCAGCCGCCAGCGCGAGCCGCCATCGGCGCGCAGGTCGACGGGCAGTTGGTCGTCGAAGGCGGCCTGCAGCAGTTTGGTCCACACCGCATAGAAGTAGGCCGCGGCTGCGGACGACGGTGATCCGTCGGCAGGGGTGGTGAGGTCCCAGGAGCGCAACAGGTCTTGCGCGCTGCTGGTGAAGGGATCGTCGGCCAGGTCGACAGCGAGTAGTGCGGGGACGAGTTTCTCGGCGAACCCGTCGGTGCTGTCACCCTGGATCGAGGCGAGGTCTGCGGCGGTGAGGGTGCCCGCGCCGGCGGCGAGGATCCGCTCACGGATGCGCTGACTGCGCCAGCCGGCATCCCACTCGGTGGTGAGGAACGGGCTCGTCGCCGCGGTGACCTGCTGGTTGGCCGCGACGATGAACCCCTCGGCGGGGTTGAGCGCCCACGGCAGGTCCTCGAACGGCACCCAGCCGCGCCAATCTCCTTGCGAGACCCACCCGGGGCTCGGGAGGAAACCCGCGGGCAGTCCCGCCGTCGCCGAGCGACGCAGCGGGATGAGCCCCGGCGCCTGGTAGCCGATGTTGCCCGACGTGTCGGCATAGACGAGGTTCTGCGACGGCACCGCGAAGAGCTTGGCCGCTGCCCGGAACTCCTCGAAGTCACCGGCGGCGTCGAGCGCAAAGATCGCATCGGCGCTCGTTGAGGGCACCAGCCCGGTCCAGGCGAGGGACACGGCATACGTCTCCAGCGCGGAGGTGGCCCCGGGCAGCGGTGACTTGCCGACCTCGGCGACCCCAGGCATGACATCGCTGACGATCGGTCCGTGTCCGGTGGCGCGGACCGTGAGGGGGACGTCCGCCCCGCCGCGGACTTTGATCGTCTCGGTGGTCACCTGGAGCGCGACCTGGCGTCCGTCGAGTTGGTATGCCGTGTCCGTCACCCGCTCGAGGAAGAAGTCGGTGACGTCGGGCCCGAGGTTGGTGAAGCCCCAGGCGATCGAGCCGTTGTGCCCGATGATCACGCCGGGGACGCCGGCGAGGGCGAAGCCGCTGACGTTGAACGGGCAGTCGGTGCTCACGGTGCGGCAGCGCAGCCCGACCTGGCTCCAGATGCTGGGGATCGAGACGCCGAGGTGCGGGTCGTTGGCCAGCAGCGGCTTGCCGGACTTGGTGAGCTTGGGCCCGACGACCCAGGAGTTGGAGCCGACGCCGTCACCCCGGCCGAGGAGCGGGACGAGGGGCGCCAGCAGGGCGGAGGCCTGCGCCATCGCGTCGGCGGCGATGGGGTCGGTCAGCGCGGCGGCCAGCTCGGGGGCGAGGGCGGCAGGCGTCACGGGCTTGGTTGCGGGCTGGGCGGCCGGGAGGGTGAGGGCGCTGGGCAGGATCGTCTGCAGGCTCGAGGTCGTCGGCGACCAGTCGTCGGACGACAGGATCGGTGGGTGCTCAGTCGTCGGATAGGCCGGGTAGAGCGACCCGACGAGGCCCGCCCCCAATGTGCCGGTCAGGCGGCCCCGCGTGAGCTCGTCGGCGAAATTGCCCTTGATGTCGTAGGCCATCGCCTTGAGCCAGACGAGGGAGTCGACGGCCGACCACGGCTCGACCCGATACTCGGGCAGTTGAGTTGCCAACAGTGGATATTCGACGGCGAGGTTGGCCGGTTCGCCGGCCTTGGTGAGGTAGTCGTTGACCCCGTCGGCATAGGCGCCGAGATAGAGCCGGGTGTTCGGTGCCAGGGTGGGAAGCTCCGCCTCGGCGACCTTGCGCCACCCCATCGTCCGGACCGCCTGGTCGGCCGCGAGGCCCGTCGACCCCACGAGCTCGGCCAGACGGCCGGAGCCGATGTGCCGTCGCAGGTCCATCTCGAAGAACCGGTCCGACGCCGCCACGAACCCCTGCGCGCGGAAGAGATCGGTCGCGTTGTCGGCCGTGATCGTCGGTATGCCGCGCTCGTCCCGGGCGACCGACACCGTCCCGCCCAGCCCTTCGAGGGCGATCGTCCCGCTGGTCTGCGGCCAGGCACGCCGCACGGCCGATGCACCGAAGCCGCCCGCGGCCACCAACGCCACGACCACAAGAGCACCGACCCACAACAGGGTCCGGCGGACCACCTTGGCACGCGTCACCCTGCGAGACTAAG
>ERZ795062.3316-NODE-3316-length-9949-cov-4.892763_pt1 | contig 9949 bp, 8 predicted proteins | sample MGYA00375146_ERZ795062 | MGnify/ENA primary metagenome ERZ795062 (study PRJEB30191, sample SAMN05720281) | activated sludge metagenome | isolation source: Anaerobic digester | place: USA | collected 2015-07-16 ...
CATGGATCCTGTTCGTTTTAAAAAGGATTTGCGCATCACGATTCAGGACTTGGGTTGGCGTCACGGCGGGCGGTATTTACCTCAGAAATCGGATATATCTTCGACTTGTTTTTGGTATCAAAAAGAGCCTCATGCTAAATTTCCCCAATTACCCGATTGGCAGCAATTAGAAGTGAATTAAAAAACCGAGGAATAATGAGAAAGATATCGCTGAAAATTTTTCTGGGTGTCGTATTACTATTTATTTGCAGCTTAAACACATATTCGCAAACACACACATTCCGAAAAGAACTGGCGTTACTAAAACGAGTGGATTTGCTTCCCGCATACCGTCACAATCAACTTATAGAGCAAGAATCGAGCTACGATCGCACATGGGGCAACGACGACGGTTTTTCGGGAAAATATTCATATGTCCGGAAAGAGAACGGGCACCTTGTCCTTGCAGAATTTGAAGGGCCCGGTGTGGTAAACAGGATTTGGACCCCTACCCCGACCAGCGATACACTGTCGTTTTATTTCGATGGAGAAAAAACACCGCGTTTGAAAATTCGGTTTATGGATCTCTTCTCGGGAGAGGTGTATCCGTTCATAAAACCTGTTTGCGGAAACGAAATAGGCGGATATTACTGCTACATTCCCATCCCCTTTAAAAAATCACTGAAGGTTGTGTTTGAAGGAGAAAAGATAATGTTCCATCAGATACAAGCTCGAAAACTGCCGGGCATGGATGTGGAAAGTTGGACAGGGAACTTCTCGGAATCCGATCGAGAGCTTTTGTCGGAAATAAGCACGGTGTGGTCCGGCATTTTTCCAACGGTACAAAATTATACGTCGGGATTGTCGGCCGGAATTGAAACGGAACAAAAAAGTTTTACGCTGCAACCGGGTGAGGAGTTCACATTTTTCGACAAAAAAACGGCCGGACGTATTGTAGGCTTTGAAATTGATGGAGGAACATCGTTCGAGGGTATTTATAAAGATATTATCCTTTCGGCGAAATGGGACGATGAAAAGGTAGAAGCGATCTATGCCCCTGTGGCCGATTTCTTCGGATATGCTTACGGTAAGCCGGCCATGCGCAGTATCCTGATGGGTCGGCAGGAGACTTCCAACTATTGTTACCTGCCTATGCCTTTCGATCGTTCTGCCTCTATGAAACTTGTCTATAAGGAAAGGGAGGGAGTACGTCAGAATCCTGTACCGGTCAACGTGAAAGTGTATTATAACGATAATGGACGGAATGTGAAGGATGAGGGAAAATTTTATACCGTCTGGAGAAGAGAAAAGCCCGGAATAGGGCAGTTTCATACCTTTATGGAGACCGAAGGGAAAGGGCATTACGTGGGAACCATTCATCATGCACAGGGACTGCGCCCAGGCATGACCCTCTTTTTTGAGGGTGATGATACCACGTATGTGGATGGAAAAATGCGTTTGCATGGCACCGGTTCGGAAGATTATTATAACGGAGGATGGTACGCCTTGCTCGATCGTTGGGACAGGGGAATCAGCATGCCCATACACGGTTCGCTCGATTATTCATTGCCTATGGGGCGCACTGGTGGTTATCGCTTTTTGCTTTCCGACAAATTGTCTTTCGAGAAAGAGATTTATCACGGAATAGAGCACGGCGAATCAGGCAATAATTTTCCCGTGGATTACATATCGGTAGCGTTTTTTTATGCGGCACAACCTCTTAAGGAAAAAATGGAACCTACTACTGAATTACGCGAGGTTTATCTGCCTTCTACCCATGTCTATTTTCCGCAGTTGATGGAAATCACTCTCGACAGAGGGATGCAGGCTATTTTAGATAGAGGGCTGATGTTTACTTCCTTCGGGCAGGGTGCGGTAAGAGTAATGCTCACGGATGTGCCGGAAGGAAAATACAAGGTATTGGTCAATTATCACGAAAAACCCGGTGGTGCCGATTTTCAGGTATGGCAACGGCAGAATAGGCTCTCGGATTGGATACCGACTAAAGCAGCCCAAGAGACTTTCAGGGAGAATATCCATGTGGGAGATATTCAACTTACATCCCAGACAAATTCCATCACTTTTCATGTGAGGAGCAATGGAAAATCCGATCAGTTCGAGCTGAATTTGATTACACTCGAAAGAATAGATTAGAACACTTGTGAAAATAGACCAGAAAATGATGAAGAGACTTATTTATAGGGTATTGACTACAGTCTTGGTTTTCTCTTCCCTATTGCAGGCACAGAATGCGGAGACGCAAAATCTGCCGTTGCCAATGGAAGTGAAGTTACCCGGTATGTGGCAAAAAACCATTAGTAAGGTTCAATACGACTTGTTGGGAAATGAAAAGGGAATCAGTCAAATTGAGGTAGTGAACGAGAATTGCCTGCACATACAATTCTGTTTCTCCCTCAATCAAACCGTGCGGCAGGATGATTGGCAAGTGGTTGTTACTCCCGACTTTTCCCCTTCATTCCATTGGGCACCCCACCTCACGCCTACTCCCCGGCATATCATTGATCAGCATGTGTTCCGTTCTCCGGCGCTGATTGCTGCAGACGACCGGCAAGTGATTACCCTAATTCCCGATCTGGACATCATGAAAAAGGGAACTCCGGTGAGGTGGTATCTCGATCTCGATGCTGAAAATAATCGCTTGGTATTGGGGATGAGTAACAGCAGGGTCGACGATCATGTCCTGTTTGTCCGTGAATCGGGCGCTGAGTATCCGGCAGGAGAAGTGGAGATCGGATTTTTCCTGATGGTGCATACTGACGAAGCGTCACTTAAAAACCCTTTCAGAAAGCCGCTCGATTTCCTATGGAATCGTTGGGGACATGATCTTTGTCAGGCCGGGAATCCGGTAGATGCCGATTTGGAACGATATGTGGAGCATACCTACAACTGGGCGTTCAACAGCTGGGCTGATGCTGTATGGCAGGAGTTTGAACTGAATGGAAACAAGGTGGGTGCACCTGTTTTTATTGTCAACGTAACACAGAGCCCCAACTATCCGGGGGAGGTGAATGAACGAGAGTTCCGTTCCGTATGGAACCAGGCATGGTTTAGCTCCCTGCGTTCTGCAGGAGGTCTATTCCGTTATGCAAGACGAACAGGAAATAGCGCGTTGATGGAGAAAGCACAGCTTACCAAGGAGCTGGCACTCTCCTTTCCTCAGAAGAGTGGATTTTTCTACGGACTTATTGGCACTGAAATGGAGGAGGTGGAAATAGAGGGAAGGAAATATCGCCGTAGTAAAGGATGGGATACCCATTATTGGGGAAACTCAAACCGGAACCCTTATACCTGGAATCCGAGAGAATCGCCTTTCCATATCCTTGATATGAGCTGGACAGCACTATTGATGCTCCGTTGGTATGATGAACTGGAAAAGGATGAACGGTTGCTTCGCTATGCGGAGCAATATGCCCGCTCGTTGCTCAATATTCAGTCGGAGAACGGTTTTTTCCCGGGATGGCTTGATCTGCACACTCAAAAGCCAATGGATCATTTGAACGAATCGCCTGAGACTGCTATGTCAGTCACTTTTCTCCTGAAGCTATATGAATTGACCAGTAAACAGGAATACAAAAAGGCGGCGCTGAAAGCTATGGATGCGGTAATCCATAATATCATCCCTGTAGGGCGTTGGGAGGATTTTGAGACCTACTGGTCTTGCTCACGTTACGGATCGGATCATTTGGTAGGCAAAAAAGTAGGTAGAAACAATATCTACAAGCAGAATAATTTTTCCATGTTTTGGACAGCAGAAGCTTTATTTGAATGTTATAGGATTACTAAGGACAAGAGGTATTTACGATATGGTCAGCGAACACTTGATGAAATGCTGATGACACAGGCATCGTGGCAACCGCCATATATGTATGTAAATGTTTTGGGTGGTTTTGGAGTAATGAATTCCGACGCCGAATGGAACGATGCTCGGGGAAGCCTTTTTGCTGAAATTATTTTGCAATATGGGGAGTTATTAGGTATGGCGGAGTATTATGAACGTGGCATTTCTGCTTTAAAGTCATCGTTTGTAATGATGTATTGTCCGGAAAATCCCAGAACAAAAGTGCAATGGGAAAAGACATGGCCTTTTTTTGGTCCCGAAGATTATGGGTTTACTATGGAAAATTACGGTCACAATGGAAGAACCAGTCCTGAAGGTCTTGGGATGGGAGAATTTACTATTTACGATTGGGGTAATGGAGCCGCCGCTGAAGCTTATAATCGTATTTGGGATAAATTTGGAGAGATTGAAAGATTTATAAAATGATATAACACAATGAAAATGAATTATGTAAATTTTATTTTACCGGTAGCTATGGGGGGAATAATGCTTTTCTCCTGCACAGGCAATAAAAAAACGTCAGAAAATATGAAGAAAACGTATGAAAAAGGAACTTTCGGGTATGATTTGAATTATCTCTCGGAAAAAGACAGCTTGATTGTGCTCAAATCGGATGATGAAAAAGCGCAAATGATTGTTTCGGCAAAATATCAGGCTAAAGTATTTACTTCTACTGCAAACGGATTAGATGGAAGAAGTCTCGGTTTTGTCAACTACAAGGTATTCGATTCCGGCGTAATCGACGAACATATGAATGCCTACGGTGGCGAGAACCGACTTTGGTTAGGTCCTGAAGGGGGTAAATATTCTATTTTTTTCGAACCTGGTGTTGAACAAATTTACGATAATTGGCATACACCGAAAGGATTTGATATCGAAACTTGGCAGGTTGAGCATGTTTCGCAAAAGGAGGGTATGTTTACCAAAGACATGGAACTGAAAAATTATCAAGGTAATCTACTGAAAGTAAATGTAGAAAGAAAAATATCGTTGCTTTCCGAATCGGCTATCTCTCAGTTACTTTCCCTATCCTTACCGGAAGAAGTAAGTGTTGTTGCTTACACGACCGATAACAAAATTACCAATAAAAACGATTTTGAATGGACACCCAAAACCGGCACCGTTTGTATCTGGATGCTCGATATGTTTCATCCCTCGGATTCAGCCATCACCATTGTGCCTTATCGAGAAGGCGACGAAAAAGAGCTAGGGAAAGTAGCCACAACCGATTATTTTGGCGAAATTCCTCCCGATCGTTTGAGAGATGAAGGCGGAATTCTTTATTTGAAAACGGATGGGAAATACCGCAGTAAAATAGGAATGAATGCAAAACGGACAAAAGGGATAGCCGGTAATTACGATCCTATTTCGAAGCGACTGACAATCGTGACTTTTGACGTTGATCCTTCGAAAATTTACCTCAACCAGGAGTGGAATCCAAAAAAAGATCCACTATTTGGGGATGCCTTGAATGCTTATAATGATGGTCCCCTGGAAGATGGCAGTATTATGGGTCCATTCCTTGAATTAGAAAGTTGTTCACCTGCGGCTTTCCTGAAACCGGAAGAATCATTGTCGCACAAACATAGTGTTTTTCATTTTGTTGGCGATGAACCGGTTTTGTCACCTATCTGTGAAAAATTATTGGGAGTAGGCATCGATAAGGTAAAACACATATTTTGATAGAACATAAAGGATATGAATTCGAATAATCATTTAGAAAAGCATCGGTTGGTTCCCGAAGGGATCGTTTTCCCGTTCATCCTTCTTACATCTCTCTTTTTTATATGGGCCGTTCCCAATAACCTGACAGATACCATGCTCGCGGCTTTCAAGCGCATCATGAGTCTTACCGATACGCAGACAGCATGGATCCAGGTAGTGTGCTATTTACTCGGTTATGGTTGTTGTGCTATTCCCGGCGCAATTTTCATTAAAAAGTTTACGTATAAATCAGGTGTTCTATTGGGTTTAGGTCTCTGTATAACCGGAGCCTTTTTATTTTATCCGGCAATGTTGACGATCGGCATCAGTAAATTTTTCTGTTTTGGCATGTATCTTTTTGCCATTTTTATATTATTTGCCGGTCTTTCCGTGCTGGAAACATCTGCCAACTCATACGTTTATGCGTTGGGAGATCCTTTCACGGCTACGAGAAGATTAAATTTTTCTCAATCCTTTAATCCTTTTGGTGCTCTTACGGGGGTGATAGTAAGTCAGGTATTCGTTTTATCCCAACTCAATACAATGAGTGCTTCAGATAGGGCAATTTTGAACCAAACAGAACTGTTAACTATACAGCGAACGGAACTTCATGCGGTTACCATGGCATATTTGGCATTGGGAGTGGTAATGCTGATTCTCTTTCTGGCTATATTTTTTACAAAAATGCCGAGAGCTCAAGATGAGGATAAAACGTTGAATCTGAAAGCTACTTTTAATCGGTTAAAAAGGAATAAGAACTATGTTGGCGGAGTAATAGCGCAATTTTTTTACGTAGGCGCGCAAATTGCGGTATGGTCGTTTATTATTCGTTATGTGATGCAGCAATTGAATTTCGATGCGATCATTGCAGGATTAGGGAATAATCCTTCTTCCGAGGCAATTATCGGCGCTTTGCGTGGCATTGAACCTGTTGCCGGCGCTTTTTATGGTTTTTGTGAGTGGATCGGATTGGATGCTCTATTACCAAGGACAGCGGAACAAGCGGGTGCAACATATTATATTCTATCGCTCATTCTTTTCGTGGCAGGCCGTTTCATATGCACGTGGTTGATGAAATACACCAAACCGGTTAACCTCCTTTCCGCTTTGTCGGTACTGGCGGTTATTTGTTCGATTACGGCTGTTTATGCTTCGGGTTTTGTCGGAGTCTATGCCCTAATGGGAATATCGGGATGCATGTCGCTTATGTTTCCCACCATTTACGGTATTGGTATGAGAGGCTTGGGCGAAGATACCAAGATTGCCGGATCAGGCATGGTGATGGCTATTGCAGGAGCTGCATTGTTGACGCAAATTCAAGGTATTCTTTCCGATCAATCGGGAAGCATAAAATTTGCCTACTGGGTTCCGGCTATCGCTTTCATTATTATCACTGTTTATAGTTTCACCATTGCACGCGAAAAAGAGGTACGGTTTGTTTCCGATGAAAAAAATAAACAGGCATAGATTTCAATATTAAAAAGAGAAGATTCATGGACAAATTGGTAATAGGCATAGATTACGGCACGGATTCCTGTCGTGCGATAGTAGTCGATACAACGTCAGGTAAAGAAATTGCTGACCATACAGCCTTTTATCCTCGATGGAGGAAAGGATTGTATTGGGATGCTTCAAAAAATCAGTATCGTCAGCATCCGCAGGATTATATCGATTCGTTGGAAGAAGTCGTTCACGGGGTATTGTCGAAGCTTACTTCCGACGAGCAACAGCAAATTGTAGCGATGGGCATTGACACTACCGGCAGTACACCTTGTTTGACGGATGAGAATGGCATGCCGTTGGCATTATTGCCTCAGTATGCCGATGATCCCGATGCCATGTTTATTTTGTGGAAAGATCATACTTCTATTCAGGAGGCGAACGAAATCAATGCGTTGGCCCATCGCTGGCAAACGGATTTTACTTCGCGTTCGGGTGGCATTTATTCCTCCGAATGGTTTTGGGCAAAGGCATTGCATGTTATACGCACGAATAAAGATATTCGGAAAGATGCCTATTCGGTTATTGAGCATTGTGACTGGATGCCTGCCTTGCTGACGGGAAACTTGAAGCCCGAAAAGGTGAAACGTAGTCGTTGTGCTGCAGGGCATAAATGTATGTGGGCGGAAGAATGGGGTGGTTATCCTTCACCGGATTTTCTTTCAGTGCTTGATCCGTTGCTTGGCGATTTTGCAAGGCATTTAAGCAAAAAAACATGCACCAGTGATATGAGTGCCGGCAAACTCACAAAAGAGTGGTCGGACCGCTTGGGATTGCCGCAATCTGTAGAAATATCGGTTGGGATTCTGGATGCCCATGCGGGTGCAATCGGCGCTGAGATCAAACCGTATACTATGGTGAAGATTATCGGCACCTCTACTTGCGATATTGTGGTAATACCTAAAGAAGATATCAAAGATAAGCTTATACCGGGTATTTGTGGTCAGGTCGACGGCTCGGTTATTCCCGGCCTTGTTGGGCTGGAAGCCGGACAGTCTGCTTTTGGTGATGTATATGCATGGTTTAGAGATGTTCTATCTTGGACGCTCGATTTACTGCCCGATAATGTAAAAAAGGATGATAAAGAAAATGTTATGGGACGAATACTCCCGAAATTGACCGAAGAAGCGGAAAAATTGCCGGTTAATGCCTTTGATCTTGTTGCCAATGATTGGTTAAATGGGCGTCGGACACCTTATGCCGATCAAAAATTAAAAGGCGGCATAACGGGATTAACCTTGGGGACAACACCTGCACAATTGTATAAGAGTCTGGTTGAGGCTACAGCTTTTGGTTCGCGTGCCATTATGGATCATCTTGAAAAGGAAGGAGTTAAAATCACGGAGGTTATTGGCGTTGGCGGTATTTCTCTCAAATCGCCTTATGTTATGCAAACGCTTTCGGATATCATGGAGATTCCCATAAAGGTAGCTGCCGCACAACAAGCGGGAGCGATGGGAGTTGCGATATGTGCAGCTGTTGCTGCCGGCATTTTTGAGGATATCATGTCGGCTCAAAATATCATGGGGAAGGGATATCTATCGGAATACCATCCTCGACCCGAAAATCGGGAGGTATATCGGAAACTTTATCAACGGTATAATGAATTCGGCTTATTTCTCGATAAAGAGATTTAGTTCTGTTGAAATAATCTGTGATGAAAGGATTGGGTGTCGATTTTTCTCGGGATCATTTTATGGAAGTTGTCTCACCCGAAAATTGCTTTATTAAATTCCCTGTAATAATTGATTATTTCTTTATTGGGTTGAGTCAAGTTCACGCAAACGAGTTTGATATTATCGATATTGTTTTCGTGCATATAATTGGCAGTGATATTTCCTCGAGAATTTAAAACTACAATTCCTCCCACATTCTTGTTTTCCTTGAAAAATTGCGATAGAAAGAAGTTGTTTTTTTCCGGTTCTAGAAGCGAAAAAGGAATAGAAAGAACTTTGTTATCCAATTTTTTTTCAGAAAGGTAATCCATAAATCCTTTTTTCGCAATACTATAATATACCCTTAATTTGTACCACACTCTAAGCAAAGATTAAATGCTTATATTTGTGATATGAACAAGTCAAGAAGAAAACATTCAGCCGCCTTCAAGGCAGAGGTTGCATTAGCAGCCATCAAAGAACGTGAGACACTATCTGAATTAAGTGCCCGTTATGGTATTCATCCTACTTATGGCGTTCTGCAAATGCAAGACTACCTGTTTGCACTGGGTTTTCTGGTCAATCACAAGCGAGTGAGAAAGCTCATGCGCAAGGCGCGAATAACAACTCAATATCCCAAAGCGTAATTTGAGTAAGCTGGGCCTTGCCGGGTATATCTATCCCTATCTGCTTCGTAATCTCAATATTGACCACCCCAACCATGTCTGGGAGATTGACATAACGTATATACCCATGGACAAGGGCTTCATGTATTTAACAGCAATCATAGACGTGTACAGTCGTTTTATTGTTGGCTGGGGCCTTCATAACAGTCTGCATGGAGAAAACGTGATTGAAGTACTTGAGGCATCAATGCAAGAGCATGGTGTGCCTGAGATCATCAACTCTGATCAGGAGAGTCAGTTTATCAGCCCGGCATGGGTGCACAGGCTCAATGAACTTGGAATCAGCATCAGTATGGATGGCCGTGGCTCCACGAAAGGTTGGTTTACAAATGAAAAAACAGAAAAGTAAAAAACTGAGAGAATTATTTTTGTTAAAAAACTCCGCTTAGACGGTACAAAGAATAGGGAGTATTAAATAAAGACATACATATTGTTTTGAATTTGAAAAAATTAAATCGATAATAAGCATTAAAAATATGAAAGTAAATTATTTTTTTCTGATTTTCATCGTATTCCTATTTTCGGGATGCAAAAACAGTCGGCCAAAAGAAGAGGGGAATATGCTT
>ERZ795062.3317-NODE-3317-length-9942-cov-4.266410_pt1 | contig 9942 bp, 14 predicted proteins | sample MGYA00375146_ERZ795062 | MGnify/ENA primary metagenome ERZ795062 (study PRJEB30191, sample SAMN05720281) | activated sludge metagenome | isolation source: Anaerobic digester | place: USA | collected 2015-07-16 ...
TTTAGATACCCTGGAGGAGATATTCCTAAAGATGTCCTAATAGATAAATTATACTATTTCTGTTATGTTGCTACTTTAATGACAGATAAAAACTTTAAGAGAAAAGAGTATTTGAAAAAGCTTTATAAATTTATTTCGGATACAGTTAGTAAACAAATTGATTTTATATCATAAAAAGACTATGATAGATATTTATTTTATAGAATTTTATATTAACAGGGTATATAATAAGAAATTAGAAGAATATTTTGGGGTTGTAAGTTCTGTTACATCCGGATGGAGACATGGGAAGTTTCCAGAAAAAAGGCTTCATGAGTTTTGCTTCAAAGAAAATAGCAATAATATATTTGAACTTTTTGAAAGAATTTATAAAAAGGAATAGAGATTTTTTAATATATATACTAAAAAATCTCTATTATGAAAGCTTGTAATAAATGTAATGAAGAAAAAGAGCTAACCGAATTTTATATAATCAGAAATAAACCCAGTACAAATTGCAAAAAGTGTAATAATCTTAAATCAAAAGAATATCATAGTAAAAATAGAGATAAAGTATTATATAGATTAAAGAAATATAAATCTGATAATAAAAATATAAATTCTGTTAGATATAAAGTAAGTGAGCTAAATAAGCTAATAAATGATAGTCAAAGTGTATGCACGAAATGCCTATCCATTAAAGATAAATCATGTTTTATAACAGACAATTCGAGAAAAAATAAACTAAGTGCATCTTGTAAAGAGTGTAAGAATAAATACTTCAAAAATAAAAAGAAGGATGATATAAATTTTAAGCTTATATGCAATTTGAGATCCGCTCTATCAGAGAGTATAAGAAAAGGTAGATTAATAAAAGAATATAAAACATTAGATATATTGGGAATTTCAATAGAAGATTTTAAGTTATTTATAGAATCTAAATTTAGAGATAATATGTCTTGGGATAATTATGGAGAATGGCATATAGATCATATCATACCAATATCTTATGCTAAAAATATTGAAGAAATATATAAGCTATCACATTATACTAATTTTCAACCGCTTTGGATGATTGATAATTGTTCAAAAGGTAATAGATATATTGGATAATTATTTTATAGGACAGTGTGTAGCAGAATATATATAATTTTGATTCCTTTTAACATTAACACCTAAAGACCTACCACTTACTTCAATATCTAAATAACATTCTTGATCTGAACCACCTACAATAATAACATCATCACCTTTAAGTTCTAAAAAAATATCATATAGTTTTTTAGGAACATGAAACCACCTATGGTTATTTGCTATATAAACTATTATAGTACCCTCTTTAGTAGGAAAATAATCACCTCTCTTAAGAGATTTATTTTTTTCTTTCATCTTAATATCATTATATACTTTCTCATCTAATATTTTTTTATAAAAATCTGCATCAACATCATAATTATAACGCTTTTCTATTAAATCAACTTGATTGTTGAATTTATATAAATCACTTTTATTCTCTATATCAGGATTATCATCATATAAGTAATCTTTATCTACATTTTTACCATCCACATGATTATCAAAAATCTGATATACCTTATCAAATTTAAGGCAATATCTATTTAACTCTTTTAGATAATTATCTGTAAAAAACTTTTTGAATGATTTTTGAACGTCAACTATTATTAAGGTTGAACCGAAAGTATTGTATTCTCTAATATATCTCATATTACTATATATAAAAAAAAATCTTATCAAAAGATAAGATTTTTTATTTTTATTCTTCATCAAACTCTCTTGTTGCTAAAGATTGTTTTTTTCTTAAAATATTAATTAAATAATTAATGTTGTTATTAATATTACCATAATATTCACGCTTCTCTTTTAATCTCGCTAAAATATAAGAAGGCTCATTATAAGAGCTTTGTATTCTTAATCTATCAAAGAATCCATCAATAGTTCTTAATCCAACACGATCTGATCTAAGTAAATCAACAACCATTGTTAACTCTTGATATAGTAATTCTACATCTTCTAAGTTTCTAACCTCAAAAACATTAATATAACTATTAATCTCTTTAGAAAGCCTATCAAGATTATCTAAAACTTTAAGAGATCTATTTCTTAATTCTTCATCTCCCTCATTATTAATTAATTTTCTCACTGCATCTAACCTATTGATATAGAAAGTTCTAGCATTACTAGCCATCTTTAACCCTTCTGAGATCTCGTAATTAATTCTTTCTATATAATTCTTGAAATCATTACTATTTATAACTTCTTCTAAATTATCAGCCCTTTCTGCTTTTTTATACATTATTATTACCTTAAATAAATAAGATGAAATCGTATTAATTTTATCTATTACATTAGAACTAGAATTGTAACCTAATCTATATGTAGCAAAATCTCCACATATAAGTTTAGATACAAGTCTTGTTAAGTTAGATATATCAGATATATTTTGAATCTTCAATTTATCTGCTATTAAACTCATATATCTCTCGATATTTGCTTTCTTAATATCTGCATCTTTCATAAATGCTAAAGCACCTTCCCTACTTTCTTTTCTTTCATCTCTTATATCACCTTTTAATTTGTACTTATTCTGATCTACTAGACTAATAAACTTAGCATAATCAAAAACAATTGCAAAATTAGCATCTCTAACAACCGAGGATATAGATGATGGTATAGCAGTAAATCTATCAAAGTCAAATCTTGTGTTATAACCAAGAGGATCTTTTCTTCTTCTATTGGTTACTGATTTAGGTTTTAATAAACTAATATTATTAACTCTAGACTGGCTCATCTGCCAAAATCTACCTGCAATTTGATTCCATCCGTTAGTTTCTCTAGGATAATTGTTATAATAACTTGCAGCATTTTGAAGAGCAAAAAATTTTGTTCCCGCCCAAGTTTGAGCCTTCATAACATAACTAACAACTTGTGACCAGGTTCTATTATTCCAACCAGTATCAACTAAGTCAAGAACAATAATATCACCAGTGTTTAATTCAGATATTCGTGACTTAGGAATCCTTTTTACTACTTCATAATCATCAATATTAGACGAAAATGCAACAGTAGTAGCGGCAGCTGAAGTTGAAGCGTTATTTTGACGATAAACACCATCAACAGCAGTTGTTGTTATAAATTTACCATCTTTATCAAACCAAAATTTTAGTAATCTTAGATTAGACTTTTGTTTTTTAATACCAGTACCATTACAAGCACTACAGTCAACATATCTAAATCCTTTACCCCAAGGTCTTTTAACTTTACCATCTTTACATCTTTCACCTGCAATAAACTCACCAACCGCATCACAAGGAACATCAGCAATTACTTCACCATTATATGATATAGCAGCATTATAAGGTAGATATCTAAAAAGATCATCTGATAATTTCGATTCAGGAACATCAAATGATCTACAAATAGATTTTATTCTATCCAAAAACATTTTTTTATCATTAGGTGATACATATCCTAAGACTTTATTAACAATTGAAGCATCAAAAGCTTCAAATAATTTTATATATTTCATATTTTTCATATTATTGGACCAACTATTTCGATTTTTATACCTTTAGATTTCAATGCACTAATTGTAGGTTTACTTTCTTTAGTTACTAAATCACCAGAAATTACCATCTTTTTAAGATTTTTATTTACTGATAGATTAGTAAGATCTTTGTAGCTATCTAATGTATAAATAACTTGTAATTCTTCTAGTTTTTCAAATATTGAGAAATCTAAAGTAGTAGTGTTATCACAACTAACAATCTGAAGCTTCTTAATATTTGGATTTATATTATTCATATCTTCTAAAATATTATTACCAAATTTACACTTATCGAACGCAATACTATCTGTTTTAACATTAGAAAAGTTATTAAGAGTATTAATACTTAAATACTTAAATTTAATCCAATCTAGATTTAAGTTTAGATTTAATAAAGAATCTGGAATATCTGATGTCTCAACAATTAATTCCTTTATTTTAGCATTAGGAACAACTATGTATTTACCACCAGATGTTAACTGACTTAACGTAAGTGTTTTAATATTCTTACCAATTCTTAAAACCTTCTCTAAAGAAAGTCTATCTTGATATGGCGTACTTAATTCATCATCAAAATCAACATCAGGAGAAAAATAATATTTATTTCCTCTTTCTACACTAGAAACCATCCCCGTGTATTTCGTAACTATCTCTTCAAATGTATCTTGCATTCTATCCTCATAAGCCCTATCAAAATACAATTTAGTCTCAGCATTATCGTCAAATTGCTCAATATTTCTAATTATCATTCTTGATAAAGGCAATTGTTCTGAAATCTTTTCACCTTTCCAGAATATTGGTGTCTCGAATGTTAAGAAAGCAGGAATACTATTTGGATCAAAAACATTAGCTAATAACATACCTCTATGACTACCAGTATATAAGTGTTGACAAGAAGCATAAAATTTAGAAATAGACATATTTAATATATCCTTAGGATTATGCTTAATCTTAAGGTAAATATCTCTGTTAAATATCTCAAAGTCTAACTGATAATCAGTATTTCTATTTGTAGAAGCAAAATTTATAAATTGTGATATATTTCTATCGTTAGAAAAGTTAACAGTTACTTTATCACTAGCAGACCATCCTTTCATTTTTTCATCAACACATTTATCAACTAATGAGTTATAATCAACAATAAAAGAGTTAATGTTAATCATATTGTTACTAAAAGCTAAATCTCCTTTAGCTTTAGCTGTTCTAATCATATTACCATTCTCATCTCTTAAAGGACGATTATTTTCATCTTTAGAAATTATACTTTCTGCCATAGTATCAGGAATTGATAACTTTCTAAACACTGGACCAAACATAGTAATAATTTGATCTAATTTAGGATTTCTAATATCAAATGAACTAAAGATTCTTTGATATTCATCTTTTGAGAAGTTATCTTCTCTATAAGCATCACTGCTAATTGACTTATTTAATACATTTCCAAATTGTTCCGGTAGATCTTGAAACAATCTAAATAATTGTTCCATATTAGTATCGGACCATTTACTTAACACTTTATACTTATCTTCCTCAGATAATTTCCAGATACCTTGAACGATCTTATCAGTTGGAGTTACTTCTTCATAATCTAAATATTTTTCACCCCATCTTTCTTTTACTTCTTTAGCTTGTCTTGGAAAAATTAAATCTTTAATTTTAGCTTCACTTAAAAATAAGTCGCGTTTCTTTATCCATTTCATATTTTATTCTTATATTTGTTGTAGAGTATATATTATTTTTTTTATATCAAAAATTATTTTTTAATATATTTATAAACATATAACTCTTTTTTTAATATAGAATAAAAAATCAATTATGCAAGAGATAAAAACAGTGCTTACCGAAACCTTATTTACAAGTATTTGTAAATTAGGTTACTTTACTCACGGAACTGGTTATACAAGAACCGATGTTTATTTCAACAAAAGCGACTTAAAAGTATTAGCATCCGGAGAAATTCTAACAAAAGTAGAAAATGAAATAGAATTCAAATTTGCTTTACAAGACATTGGAATTGACTTAATAAAAGGAATCATTAAAAGATCACCTTTATTTACAGACCTTTATTACGAACTATAAAATAATAAAATATGATTGTAGCAATAATTTCATTATCAATTGCATTATTAATAAGTTTAATGCTTAACTATAAACTCTTTAATATCAATTTAAATTTGATAAATGAAAAAAATGAGCTTACCAAAGCCAAAACAAAAGCAGAGTCTATTAAAAATGATTTAATTGCTATTGAACCAGGTGATAAAGTAATTTATCCAAACTATCCATTGATTTATAACCAAGGGACTAAAGAGTCATATTCATTTAGCGGAACATATGAACTTGAAGTTGTAGAAGTCTCCGAAAAACAGATTAAAGTTAAAGCCACTGGATTCACCACCGATGATAGAAAAATATCATCAGATCAACAAAGAATGAGTGGTGTAATTCAATTTATGCAAAATAAATGGGTAGATAGACAAATGGTTCAACTTATTGTTGATGATGCCCATAAAAGAAATGTTAAACTTAGAGAATTAGGAATTGAATAATATGATTTACTTTGCTTCACCTTACTCGGATAAAGATCCAAGTGTTGTAATAAATAGATATGATTTAACTTGTAAAAAAGTTGCAGAATTAGTTGCAAACGGAATGGTAGTTATGTCACCAATAGTTTATGGACACACTCTATTAAACTATAAAGAGATGCCAGGAGACTGGGAGTTTTGGAAAAATTTTTGCGAAACATTCTTATACAAATGCGATGAAATGTTCGTCTATAAATTAGATGGATGGGACAAATCTACTGGTGTACTAGCTGAAATAGAATTAGCTAAGTCATTAAATATGAAAATAACATATATAGAATAAAAAAGTCGCTTAAAGCGACTTTTTTATTTTAATTTTAATATCTTTATGTTAGATAAATCTAAATAAAATTCTTTCAAATTTTCGTTCAATATAAGTTTTGAGTCTTTACTTCCAATAACTATCTTATCGTCAAATAAATCACAGACATAAACATTAAAACACACCGTCTTAGAATTAAAGAAAAACTTTTCATATAGTTTTTGTGAAGTTATGATCCAAGTATTTTGATCTAATTTTGATAATTCATTATGAATCAATCTATCGTTATCACCGAAGATCTTTCTAATACCTTTTGTATAGTAATTCACATCAAAACTATTACAATCTAATAGATGTAAATATAAAGAGTTGTTAAGCTCTTCAATTGAAGAAGCCAACAACTCTTTTAAGTGATATATTTCTTGTTTATTATTTATGGTTAGCTCACCATTAATCCTACTCTTTTCAATAATATCAAAAAAAGCTGGATTTTCTTTAACCCATATTACTTCATTAAAGTAATTTAACAGTAAATATTCTATTGAATCTGTGTCCATATATTAAAATGTGCAATCGAAATAATCTAAAATAAAATCATTTCTTTCAATTATAAATAAAAGCTCTGATCTTTTCATTAGTTGATATTCATAATGTCTACCAGTCTTAAATAAAGTTCTAATAAAAGGTATCTCATCAGAATAATTTACAACATTTTCATCAACCATCAAACAAAGAACTTTTTTATCATCCTCAGCGTTATAACTGATAATCTCATGATCATAATCTTTATTTATGTTTGTTTTACCATAACAAACAAATTTTGTTTTTAGCTCCTCACCAGAAGGTGTATAACTTATACAAACATCATCTCCTATCTCAATATTATTACATTCATCTTTTAAGTGAAGTCTAATCCAAAAGTATATTTTTTGTTCTTCAATAACAGAAGATTTTGTTTTTTCTGAGTCAGGAATTATATTAGGAAGATTATCAACATCAATACTTTTAATTTGCTCGATAATATTTTCCATATAATCCATAGATGTTATATTACTCATTCTATAAAATTATTTTTTATTTATATATTCTTTTTCATCATTTGTTTCAACAAACCTTGGAATATCATGTTTATACAAATCATCATGTTCTAAATCTTCTCCATATGAGATATGTTTTTCATACTTCTCACAGAATAGTTTAATTCTCTCAGTTAAAGTTAATTCTATCATATTGCTAATTCTAACTCTGCTTTTATTTTTTGTATACCACTGATATTAGAAATCTTAAAATCATCAACCGTTACATCATAAAAACTAAGACCTGATTTTAATTCTAATTTAGGTTGCTTTTCTAAAGGCTCTCTTTCTAATAATTCCTTAGCAGCTTCTATATGTCTATCATAGATATGTAAATTCTGAACATAATGACAAAATTTACCAACTTTATAACCTAAGTCGGAAGCAACCATCATCTGTAAAGCCACATATTGTATCTTATTGATATAACCAGCCATTATATAATCGTTACTTCTTTGATTTAGTGTCATATCTAAAAACATCTTACCATCAACTTCTCTAACAGACCACATAGTTTCAAAAGCACAAGGATATAAACCATTTGTTTGTTTTAGATCCGACTCTTGTAACATGTTAATAATATGTCTTCTTGAAAAAGGATCTTCTCTTAAATTAACCAAAAGATTATCTAAAAGATTCCATTTTCTTATAGTAGCACCATATCGTTGACCAATTGTACCATTACCAATATTCCAATCATCCCACCACATTATATTTCTCTTATGTGCGGTTTCTAAGTTAGAATCTTGATCTTGATAAATCCATAAAATTTCATTTATTCCTGTTTTGATTGCAGTATTTCTTAATGTAGTAATAGGAAATTCACCTTTAGATAAGTCATATTCTTCAAAAACTTGAGTTATAAATATGCTATTAGCATCTTGACCATCTTTATATTTAGGACGAGGATTTCTATCCATCGTTCCTTGCTCTATAATCTTTCTAAGGTTTTCTTTATAATATAAGTCAGCTTTAATCATTTATAAATTTTTATTTTTATTTATATGATTAATAACTATTTTGTTGAAATAAAAAAGAGGACTAATGTCCTCTTATTAAAACTCTATAATCTCTTGATCCTCAAATGGCATTCTTGGTTCATTTGAGATTAACTCATGTCTTTTACAACAAGCTAAAATATACTCAGAGTGTTCTATATAATCCTTTTTAATCTTCATTGCAGAATTATCACTTAACTCAACCGCTTCTGGATATTTAACAACTGCATGACCTAAAGTTAAGTGCATTCCATAATAAGGTTCTCTACTTAAACCCATACTCTCCCTTATTGTTTCTGCATCTTGACAATAAACTCTTAACCACCAGTGTTCACCATTTGATCTTGGTTCAGTCTCAACATAAAAGTCAATTTCTTTACCATTAAATATTTTAGAAGCTTGTTCAAAAACTTCAAAGTCCATTCTATCATTAATAAATGTAACGTGAGTACCTCTTAAATTCTTATTTAACTCTAAGTTAAACCTTTTCTTTAGAAACCAAGCATAATATCTATCTATATCACAATCAGTTTTTATCATAGCAACTCTTTTCCAAGAAGCTTGTTTCTCATGCTTCTTAGTTTTGTCTTGCGGACTAAATTCTAATATACCTCTTACTTTGAATACCATAGGACAAATATACAAAAATTATATATAAAAATAAAAACACATGAGTAAAAAAGATTTATTGACTAAAAAAGAAAATTTTTTAATCGAATATTGTAAAAAAATGGGATGGAATCCTAACGAACTAACAAATAAACAAATGTTAGCAATAACAACTCATAAAGATTGGAAAGATCCTAAACAAGTTTAATTTATATAATATAAATAAAAAATAATAATTTATAATGAATAAGTACTCTTTCACCTATATCATAGGATATAGACATAACTTAGAAAGATTTAACAATCTTAAAAGAGCATTAGATTGGGTAAATGGATTTAGTAATGTTGATGTAATCGTTATTGAACAGGATAAACACTCAAAAATATCACACTTGAATATTAAAGCAAGACATATATTTCTTAAATCAGATAAAGCTTATAATAGATCTTGGGCATTTAATGTTGCGCTTAAATATGCAAAGTCAGAAACCATTGTTTTTTCTGACTCAGACTTAGTGATGGAACCAAATCAATTTATAGAAGCTATTAAGCAACTTGATAAGTTTGAAATGGTTAACCCATATAAATCAGTAGTTGATTTACAACCACATGAGTCGAATCTACCATTTGAACAAATCTTCAAAATAGATAGACCAGGAAGAGGTGAAAATGATAATCAAAAAATAAACCTTTGTGGTGGAATATGTATCTTCCGAAAAGCGGCTATATATAAAATAGCTGGTTGGAATGAAGATTTCAAAGGTTGGGGAGCAGAAGATGATTTTTTAACTCATAAAGTAAAAAATTTTCTAACATGGACTGAAATGCCATATAGATGTTATCACTTATATCACAGTAGAGTTCA
>ERZ795062.3320-NODE-3320-length-9927-cov-4.404680_pt1 | contig 9927 bp, 12 predicted proteins | sample MGYA00375146_ERZ795062 | MGnify/ENA primary metagenome ERZ795062 (study PRJEB30191, sample SAMN05720281) | activated sludge metagenome | isolation source: Anaerobic digester | place: USA | collected 2015-07-16 ...
GGCGGGGCAGGAAGCGACCGTCTGCATCGAGTATCACGCCGTCGGTGACGATGGGACTGCCCAGATTCATCAGCAGATTGTCAGCGGCCAGGGCCTCCACGGCTGGCACCGGGGGAACATCCTTGAGGCCGACCTGGTCGTGCAACGCGGCATCGCGGCTGATCGCGCTGATCTCCTCCAAGAGTCCGTGCCGTTGGGCACTGACTCAAACACCTTGGTTCGACAGGAAGGCGAGAGTCGGGACCTCCTCACCCTCGGCTGGACCGAAGATGGGCCGTTCGATCTCCTTCGCGGTCTTTCCCTCCAAGCGGCGGTGGAGATCAGCAATACGCCTGCCGGCACGATCTCGCGATCCGTTGCCGTCGCCGATCAGTACATCCGCATCGAGGAGGGAACGCCGAGTGATCCTGATGTCACGCTGACGGCGAACTGGTCGGATGCAATCGAGTGGCTCGGTGGAGATCGGACTATAGGTCACCTACTCACGCGCGGCGCAAGTGCGACCGGCAGCCTGTGGAAGCTCAGTGTCCTGGACTGGTGCGTATCTGGGGGTGCGCAACTCGAGCGAGGCGGCGGGTCTTTGAACCTCGCGCCATGGGTTGCATGGGCACGGTGCCGTGAGACCCTATCGATGCTCAACGGCGCATAGCCGCCGCTCAGCCGCTCAGCGCTCTTCGGCACGAGCGTTGCGCCTCGATCGAGCCGGTCCCTCGTCGCCGTAGGTGCTCTTCCCGAGCCGCACGGAAGCCCTCGGAGTGGCTGTTGTCGGTCAGCCCGCCCCGTGACTGCGGAGGATGGCTAACCGGCGTTGCCAGCTAGCGCCGTGCTTCGGTGAGGGTCTTCACCTGATCTCGTGCGGTGCAGATCTGGTCGAGCTGGCGCTGCACCCACGGTTTTGAGTTCGGTGGAGACACTGCTCGTCAGCGCTTCCTCGTCCTCCGCCACGGCGTGCTCCCGCCAGTCCCGCAGTATTGAGCACGCCGTTGGGCCGGACCCGGCGATTGAGTCCCTCCTGGCCGTTCCACCCTCGGTGCGCCTCGCAGTGACGGTGCCGGATTCGTTCAGCTGATCGCTGTAGGAGGCGGCGATCTCCTCGCGTCCGAGATCTCAATGGCACCTCGCCGGTGCGGCCAGGAGACTCGGGATCTACCCGCCGCCGAGCTGCCTATCGGAACAGGCCATCTTCGACTTCACCTCGGTGACTGTGACGCCGTCTCCAAACAGAACCCGGGGGTGCGTCTCGATCAGCACACCACACGGGGGGCACACCTGCTCGTTGGGGATGAGGTGGAGCATGTCGCCGGCGTCCCTATCCAGGTTCCTGCCGAGATTCGAGCCCTCCGGAAGGACGCAGTACTCCTGATCGGCAAAGAGTGGTGCCCAGACGACGTCATGGATCAGGGCCACTGGAAACATGCCGAGGATCGAGAAGGCGACCACCATGCCGACGACGAGACAGCCTCTGCTCGTTGATCCCCACACCTGTCCGTCAGTTGTCATGCCCATTCTTCTCATAGATAACTGGCTGGTTCCCATGATCTACGCACTCATCGTCATCATCCTGGTCCTCGTTGCCGCTTCCGTCATCATCAACTTTGTGCGCAGCGGCGGCCGTTCGGTCTGAGACGCGCAGCGGCCCCACCCGAGGGGTGGGGCCAGCGTGCCGCCGCCGGGCGGCAACCTACATCGCGATCGTCGCCCATATACGGTCAGTTAGGCGACACCTCGTGCAGCCGGACCGTGGGATGGGGGGCTACCGGGCTATCCGTGCCCCCACGACTGCAGCACATCGCTTGTCAGTTGGCAGCAGGGAACCCCAACGCGACGTGGCGCTGAGCCAGTGAACAAGGGCCGTCTACCTAGCCGCTACGGCGGCCATGATCAGGATCGCAGCGGCAGCGAGTGGTCCGAGTGCCCACCAAAGGTGAGCCCGTCGACGTTCCTGAAGTCTCCTGCGTAGCGACGGTGTCGGCGTCAAGTACGGAATCGTCCGATCGCACTGCGGGCAGATCACCGATCGGGCCTGGTTCGAGTGGCCACAGTGTGGACAGATTCGGGCGGGCACAGCTACTCCAGCTCAGGCAGCAACTCGCTGAAGGTCTCAGAGTACGCGCGCTCTCCTAGCGCATCGGCGAGCGTTCGGTACTTGGCTATCTGCAACGTGGCGAGCTCGGAAACCTCCGCGGCCGGCAGCAGGTCAGCCCCCACGGCGAACTCGAGGGCGTCGACCATCAGCGCGTCACGGAGTGCGTCGGATACGGGGCGATCGTCTCCGATTGGATACACCGAGAACACGATCATCCCGACCTCGCGAGGCGAGAACACCTGACTGCGATTCAAGTCGAGCATCAACATCTTGCGTCCGTCCAGCGACGACATCCCGCGTTCGACGTGTCGGAGCAGCAAACCCATGGTCGAGTCCTACCCGTGGTCGACAGTTCGAACCATGGACGGCAGCCGTTAGACGGTCCCTGACACATCGAGGTAGGGCAGACTGAAGTGATGATCACCTGTCCGCAGTGTCAGATGCCGGCACGAGACCAGGATCGTATGGACGGCGGGGTCGAGACTCCCGACGGCCCTGCGCCGCTGTATGAGTGCGGTATTTGTCGTATGTGGTTCATCATTCGGGCCGACGGGTCCACGGCGGAAGTGGTGTTCGAGGAGTGAACCTCGGGACGGGAGTCTTCGGACGATCCCGATGGTGCACCAGATAGAACTTGGGGAAGCATCCCGTCGACGCAGACGGATCTTGAGGTCTGGCCGGCTGCCCTCAGCGGTGCGAGGAAGGGTGGTCTCGCTTGGAGAGGCAGCTGCGGCCGCCCTCTCAGCGCCAGGCCCAGTCCCCTGGTCTCCGGGCATCGCTAATCTCAGGCAGCTGGCCGTGCGGCGGCCCGGCCCGTCGACGTCGATCCCGCTTAGGAGCCCAGACAACATGTCCCTCAAGGCCAAGCCGCGGGATGGGGATGCCTCGCTGGATCCCTCGGGATGTTCTTCGACGGGCCCGGTGGCTTCATCTTGCTGCTTGCCGGCCCGTTCGTTCTTGCCCTGGTGGGAGGCTTTCTCGTTGGCGTGGTCTTCGCGCCGGTGGAATGGCTGGTTTATGCCACATTCGTACTTCTGGCTCTTCTCGCCCTCGTCATCATGGCGGTGCTCGTCAGAGACACGGATGGTTGCGTGAGCCGCAGTGCCATCCTGTTGGGTGTGTACCTCGGGGCATTCGTGATCTACGGGTTGCTTGCGTTGGGAACGCTCGGCATGTACTCATCTCACAAGGCTGGAGACGAGAACGGGTCCCAATCTGCTAGCTCGCGCTGGGTCGAGGAAGAGGCCCGAGTGAAACACAACCTCGGCGAGGGCTGGGATTGGACGATGATGGGGGCCGGCGTGTTCTGGGGCGGAGTGCTGGTTGTTCTAATCGTGCCGAACCTGGAGATGAAGGACTGATCCCATTGGAGCTCGGGGCACCCGACCCGAGGTCTGGCGAGGTGCCTTCCGGAACCGGCGCTTCGTGCGGCTGACCTGCCCACCTGTCGATCGCCCGCTGGCATCGGGTGTCAGAACAACCTGGTGGTCTGTGCCGGGTTTGCCCGGGTAGAACGGGCTGATGGGTTCCCTGTCGTCCTCGTTCGAGCGTGCCGAGCTGACGACGACGGTGTTTCTGAGTGGCGATCTGAGCGGTGCGACGTCCGATCAGTTCGTTCGTGAGATGGGCGCTGAGCGTTGGGTCGCGGGGGAGAACGTTGAGGTGGACCTGGCTGGGGTCGAGCTCATCGACTCGTCGGGGACTGCGGCGTTGGTGCGAGTCTTGGACCAGGTCACTGCTGCGGGTGCGTCGATGGCGATCTCCCGGCCCCGCCGAGCGGTGCTTCGGGCAATCACAGTTGCGGGTGTTGCACGGGTAATCCCGGTCGGGCCGATCTACGCGCCAGGCTCCTGAGCGCCCCGCCTCTGCACCTGATGCGAGGGAGTAGCGGCCCTTGCGGCTGCGCGGGTGCTTTAGTGATCCTTCGATCGGGGTAGACCTGTGGCTAGGCGAACGCGACTGGTGAACCCGAAGCTCACGGGTGACCAGCTGGTCGAATAGACGGAGGAGTCTTCATCGATGTCGGGTCACACCGTGCCCACGGGACCAGATTGGACGGCGCTTGCGTTCGATGCGGTGGCGGAGCTGGTGGTGGTGATCGACAGCGGCGGTCGGGTGGTCCACGCCAACCGTCGGGCTGAGGTCGAGCTGGGTGCGCAGCTGGGCGAGTGGGTGGGCCGCAGCGCTCTCGAGGTGCTCCACCCTGGGGATGTGGCGGTGGGCGCGGAGTTGCTGGTGAGTGCCCAGACCGGTGAGCCAGGAACCCGGGAGCCGGTGCGGTACCGGCTCCGCGGCGGCAACGGCCGCGATGTGCCGGTGGTGGCGATCGCAACGAAGGTGGATGTCGATGGCTGCAGCTTCTTGGTGATGTCTGCTCGCCCAGACCGGACTCCCCGTGGCAGCGAGGCAGTGGTGGGTGAGGTGTCGACGCGCCTCGCTCAGATGTTCGAGGAGGCGGCGATCGGCCTCGCCCAGGTCGATGTCGGAGGCCGGTTCCTGCGCGTCAACCGCCAGCTGTGCGCGGATCTCGGCACACGATCGGAGACCCTTCGGAGCTCGCGCATCCACGAGATCGTCGTCCCGGAGGGGCGGGCGGCGTTCGATCAGGTCTGGGAGCAGCTCGTCTCGGGCCACGCTGCGTCGTTCTCCACGGGCGCTGCTCTGGCGGTGGACGGGGTGCGCGTCGAGGCCCATCTCACGGGAGCAGTGATCGCGGATCGGTGGGGATCGCCCATGTACGTCGCGGTCCAGGTGCTCAACGTCACGGAGCGGGTACGTGCCGAAGCGGCGCTGCGCCGGAGCCAGCGTGAGCTACGGGAGGCTCAGGAGAGGCTGGTCCACCAGTCGACCCACGACGCGCTGACCGGCGCGGGGAACCGTCTGCTGCTCGACGAGGCGTTCCAGAGACTCCATGACCAGGACCCCTTGCAGCCCGTCGCGGTGCTGTGCATCGACCTCGACGGGTTCAAGCCGGTGAACGATCGACACGGCCACGGCACCGGTGACCAGCTGCTCGTCGAGGTCGCTGCACGGCTGGCAGAAGCGAGCGACCCTCGTGCGTCCGTGGTCCGCATGGGTGGGGACGAGTTCCTCGTCTTGACCCCGACCGACAGCCTCGCTGACGCCCTCGTGATGGCCGACACCGTGCTCGAGCAGCTCCGTGCGCCCTATCGGCTCGCCACGGCGACGGTCACCGTCGAGGCCAGCGCCGGACTCCTCGTCACGACACCGAGACTCCCGTGGCCGCCGCAGCCAAGCTCATCTCCTTCCAAAGGATGCACTGATGCTGGTTGTCAAGGAGGACCGGAATGAGTTCCACTACTGTGCGGTGTGTGCTGAGAAGTTCATTGCCACGGCCAGAAAGGTGCTAGAGCAGATTGAGTCAGATCTCGCTCTGACGCCGAGGCCGCCGGAATGATCGACACCCTTTGATCCTCGGCCCGAGCTAGCCCAAGATTTCCAGGACGCACCCCACCGCCAGGAGTCCGAGTCCGGCCCGAACTGCGGCTCCGTCGCCAGCGTGACCTCTGGTCCAGACAAGAACCCGGATGCCGGAGGTCACCAGAGCCCTTGCGACCACGTGAACAGCAAACTCCGCCAGATAGAACAACGCCACTCCGGCAACCCAAAGGCACACGGCGATGATTACAAGGGTGACCCATGGTCGATGGCTCGTGATCATGTCCCATAACGAACTCCAAGGTGAGGTCAGCCAGGTGACGACGAACAGGAGTGGCACCAACAAGACCATCGCACCGACGGCGTGCCAGAGGAACCACGAGTAGTACCAGGGTCGGCGCGGCACGAGGATCGTTCCATCGTCCTGGACGATCAGCGGCCAAGTGAGATGCTCCTCGGCACGTGAGAGCGATCGCTCCAGGTTCCGGAGCCGATCGAGTCCCAGAGCTTCGGCGGATACGAGGAAGGAACCCGCAAGGCTCAGGACTAGACCGGCAGAGACCGCAGGCGTCGCTGTCACCCTCCACCTCCTTTTGGGCCGGCTGGTCATCCCGCCCAGAGCCAGGAACCTCGGAGTATTCGAATCGTGTACAGCCCCGTTCGCGATGCCACCACAACACACTCGCTTCCCAGTTCGGCATCATCCACAGGCCGGTCAAGCCCATGGGGAGGACAGGTGCCCGATCTGGCACCGAGGCACTGAACGCGAGCGGGTAGTACAGGTCGAAGGGCATCCCGGAGTCGTGCATCGATAGGAAGAGGTGGCGCTCCGCCCCCTCGATCTCATTGAATCGACGAACCTTGCGTGCCAGGTCTGCCTGCATCTGCTCCTCCACCCAGTCGACGAGTGGGCCGGACTCCATCAAGGACCGCACCACCGCCTCCTTCCGGGGACAACAGTCTACATCTGGTGGGTTGTTTAAGTCCTGTCAGGGGTGTAGCGAGACGATGCGAGAACCTGGACGCTACATGTGGCGTCTGTTCGGTGAAATCTGGCGCGACTTGTGATATTATGCGAGTAGAGAGATCAAAGAGCTCAGGGGCAAATACAAGCAGGTGGAAGCAATTTATTGCGGCGGAAGGCTGCAGGAGGCAGAATACGATGATTCTCATCGTCACATATGATCTTCACGATCCCGGTCGGGACTATGACAAGATTCAAGCAGAACTAAAGAAGGCTGATAGTTGGGCACACCCGCAGGGGTCGGTCTGGTTCCTAGATACGAAGCTCACGCCTGCCGAATGGCGAGACAAGCTCGAGGCGGTTGGGGATGCCAATGATGAGTGCTTCGTCGCGGAGATGAAGAAGCATTGGGCATCTCGCAACACAGACAAGGACGTTACCGACTGGCTTAAGAGCTCTGCGAGGAGCTGGTAACGATGACCGATCTTGAAAAGAAGCTGCAGAGCTACAAGGGTCCATCGAGCTCAACCGAACAGGACAAGCAGGATCGAGCCGAACGGATGGTCCGTGCTGCGGTGGATGCGTGGGCAAAGGAACAGGAAGTCCCGGTTAGCTACACCGTCAAGGGCTCATACGCCAACAACACGAACGTGCGCGCCGACAGCGACGTCGACATCGCTGTCGTGCATGGAGCATTTCACTACTTCGATAACTCAGCGCTTCGAGACGAAGATAAAGCACCGCGCAACCCACCCACGATGCGCCGCTTCGAAGGGGCCAATTTCAGGCGGAACCTTCAGAGCTCGCTGAAGGACAAATTCGGTGACGCTTGCGACATCACAGGTTCGACTGCCATCGAACTGATGGAGAACTCGGGCCGCGTGAGCGCTGACATCGTCCCGTCGTACACCCACATCACGTACTACTACGACTCTCTCGGCCGAGTCGCGCAACACAATGGGCAAATAGTCTACAAGCTCGACGGCTCGACCGTGATCAACTATCCCAACCAGCAGAAGGCGAACGGGATCGCGAAGAACATCGCCACAGGTACCCGCTACAAGCAGCTGGTTCGGATTCTGAAGCGCCTAGAAAATGATCTCGTCGCTGCGGATGTCATCGAACCACTTCCCAGCTACTTTATGGAGTGCCTTGGCTATCGAGCGCCCGACAAGTACTTCGGCGATGCTAGTAGCAACCCGTTGACAGCCGACCTCAAGGCCGTGACGGGATACATTTACAACGAGATAAAGAACGGCCGCGCATCAAACTGGCTCGAGCCGAACGAGATCAAGCCCTTGTTCGCTTCCTCGAACAAGTGGACCGCTGCCGACGCACAGAACCTCATGCTTCAGATCTGGATCCTGCTCGACCTGGAGAACGCCTGATGGTCAGTTCAACACGCACTCGGGTCATCATCGGGATCGCCGCAGCGGTCTGGTTCTTTGTTGCGCTTGCGGCTGGTCAGGACGGCGCGCTCGACGTCTCGCTACGTACCTTCTCCCTGGCTGGCTCGATCGTGGCGTTCGTGTTCGCGATCTACGACAAGTACCTCTGGAAGTTGAAGCCGGTGCGTCAGTTCACCGGCAAACCATTGGTAGAGGGCACGTGGCGTGGCGTTCTCCAGTCCGACTACGTCAGACCTGGCGAGACCGAGGTGATCGATCCAATCCCCACCGTCATCCGGATCACTCAGACCGACAGCAAGCTACTCATCACCCAGTTCACGAACGAGTCGACCTCGATCACCGAGCAAGGCGAGCTGACCAAGGAGGCCGACGGTCGGTGGCGTCTTAGCTGGCTCTATCGAAACGAGCCTCGGCTCACGATCCAGAACCGCAGCGATGTCCATCGAGGTGCGGCGGACCTGTGGATCACCGGACCCAACGGCTGCGAGCTTCAGGGCGGCTACTTCACATCTCGCAAGACACGCGGCGACTTCACCTTTACCGAGTGGAGCGCCCACTCGTTCACAGACGCCAAGGCCGCACTCGAGAGCTCCGACTTCGGCGAGGCAAAGCCGTTCGTCAAGGAGGCTCACTTCTGACCAAGGCCGACCAGACCTACCTCTACCGTCACCAGTTTCTCCACATGGTGTGGACCGGCCTGCCTCGGTTCTTCACGACCCTGACCTACCGCCAACAGCGACACCTCCACGACTACTACCTCTCAGACCAGCAGCTCAGCGAGGACCAGCTCCTCAACCACCGAGCGAAGATGGCTGATGAACGACCAGCTCTCGCATCGGCTGCCGGCAAGGCGTTCCGCCAGCTCGAGCGCACCTACCTCGAGGTGACCACGGCATCGGGTGGAGACCCGGACCGATTGAACGCGCTGCTCCGATCACGGATGCGACCTACCGTTGTGGGAGCTCCCAACAAGAAGGGGCGACGCATCACGGCCACGGCACAGGCCAGACCGCAGATCGACATCAAAGCCCTCACCCGCGCAATCGTGCTGATGGCTAGAGAAGAGTTCGCCGCGAAACAACGCGCCGCTGAGATCGAAGCCGATGCTCACGACGAAGCTGCCTGACGACCAGGCCGACGCAGCTCGAACCCGGCCGCCGGCAGCGCCTTCCGGAGATAGCGACGGTCCACGTCGAACCGATCTCCGGTCTCGATGAGCGAGTGACCAGCGACGTAGAACTCGCCGGCCTGGTGGAGGCGTTCGTCCGAGAGGGCTCGACCCTGGCGGCGACGGCCCTCGACGCCCTGGCGGTTGAGGTGCGCGATGACCGTCGAACGGTGGATGCCGAAGTGCTCGGCTAGGTCGTTGATCTCGCTCCCTGTTTCGCGCATCGTCACCAAGAGAGCGACTTCTTCAGGGCGAAGCCGCCGCTGGGGCTGCCATTCGGTCGTGCGTTCTGGCCGTGGGATGGGGTCTGAGCTGGGAGTTTCCAGATGTGGGAGCGGCGGCTTCTGTTCCGCGCATCGTGTCGCTAGGGCGACCAAGGGCCGTTGACGTAACTCGACGGTTCTGATGACACAACCGGACTCCGAGGTCGGCCCCGCAAGGGATCGGGCTCGGAGTTCGGTCGTTTTCGGCTGTCCGACCCTGCCAGCGGCCGATCGGCCAACGGTCGACCGCAACGCGAGGCGCCCCAGGCGTGGCCTGGGGCGCGGTGGTCAGGTTCTCGCGGCCGTTGCCGGCACGGGTTCAGTTCGAACTGGGTGGATCGCCGGTCGGCGGATCGGGGGCGAACGCCTGCAACGACTCGGTGAACCGGCGCACCCGGTCCTTCTCCTTGGCCTTGGTGCGGATGACGCCGTCGTCGCCGATCACGCACTTCTTGAGGAAGGAGTCGATGCGCTGGACGTTCATCGAGAAGATGCCGAGCGCCACGAACACGGACTGGGCAGCGATGCCCCGGATCCGTCGACAGCCGCTTGGCCGATCGCCGGCCCGGACGAGCGGATCGCCCAGCGCATACCGGCCCTCCCCGCCAGCACTCGAGGATCGGACGAGACACGGGAAG
>ERZ795062.3321-NODE-3321-length-9922-cov-3.208878_pt1 | contig 9922 bp, 7 predicted proteins | sample MGYA00375146_ERZ795062 | MGnify/ENA primary metagenome ERZ795062 (study PRJEB30191, sample SAMN05720281) | activated sludge metagenome | isolation source: Anaerobic digester | place: USA | collected 2015-07-16 ...
ACGGCATATGAAACAGCCACTGCTGTTAAAACAAACACAACCTGCACACTAAATCCCCAGTGGAAGAATGTGTATGCGAGGGCATGTTCAGCCGCATCGATCGAATAGGGTTCTAGCCGGAAAGTTGGTTCCGCATAATAAGATGCCCATTCTGTAAAAGAGTAGTAAACGCTTGCAGTCGCCAAAGCCGCGCAGATCATCATGGCAATATAGCTAAAGGTAGAATATTGTGGTTTGCCCTCACCTAGCTTGATTTTGCCGTACTTGCTAAAGGCGAGATATAGGCACATAATAAGTCCTAGAAAAACGAATAACAAGATAAATGGTCCAAATGAATCTGTCGTAATCGTGAACATTTTAAGGATAAAATCGGTCGTTGCTTCCGGTCGAATTGCCATAAAAGCAACAATTACAAAAACACAGGCTACACTGATAGTGGTAATTGGCCAGTCCACATTAATAAGTCCTTTCTTGAGCTTTTCCATACAACAAACCTCCTAATTTTTTTGCGCCGCGCATTCAACTAAATGATTATGCATAAAACATGCCACCCGTAAATCTGCTGGAAAATAGTGAAATCTATTGGAAAACAGCGAAGCTATGAATGGCTCATTCAAACTTATGTATTCAGAGATGAATAGATCTGCTACGGCTTTGCCATTTTTTTCACGAATACAGAGAATACGCGAATATATTCTTTTGTGAATACATTTATTCAAAATCAAATACCAGCCGCGTAGAAAGAATAGTACATAAAGGACATTTCCTATTTTTGACAAACCCCTACATTTATGATACTCTGTTTTTGAGGTGATTTTCCATGTCACAAATAGAAAGGAAAAAAAATAAAAACGGAATATACCATATCATCCTGCAGGGTGCAAACTATATGCATGAAAAAGTCTTTGGTTGGGATGAAGATAAGGAAAAGTTTATTCAAATACTCGGGTTATATAAGAAAAAATACGGATATGAAATATATGCTTATTGCATCATGGACAATCATGCACATATTCTTTTAAAAGAAGGGAAGGAAACAATCTCAGAGACTGTGAAGGCCATTCGTTCGGCCTATATCTACTGGTATAGTTCAAGACACCGAAGGTGTGGCCAAGTATTTGAAGAAAGATTTAAAAGTGAAGCGATAGAAAATCATGATGATTTTACATCCACGCTGCGCTCCATTCATCAAAATCCTTTAAAAGAAGGACTTGTAGAGTCTCTTGAAGAGTACAAATGGAGCAGCTATCACGAATACGTGAAGGGATGTAAAATTGTAGATATTGATATAGGATTAGAGCTATTTTCAGGAAATAAAGATAATTTTATTATGTTTCATGATGAAATAACAAATGATACCCGCATATGAGCAAAAGAGAAATATCTATACACATAAAGGAATGAATCGATGAAAAGCTTCCTCTCGGGGAGTTTTCTTAATTTAAACACGTCATCTGTCTCTCCCTCTTGAGAAGAAGCTTTATATGAATTGTTTTTCATACAATCTTTTGTAGCGTTCGCATATTTTTAACAAGACATCATGGGAGTCATATCCTACAATTTTTCCTTCATCAAGTACGACAATCTTATCTGCTTTTCTGATCGTTGTAAATCGATGCGCGATGATAATCGATGTTCGCCCTTCTAAAAGATGTTCCAGCGCTTGCTGGATAGACGTTTCTGTTGCGGCATCCATGCTGGAAGTAGCTTCGTCCAGTATCAATATTGGACGATCTGCTAAAATTGCTCTTGCAAAAGCAATCAATTGCCGTTGCCCGCCTGAGAGGAGCATCCCTCCCTCGCCTACCTGTGTTTCATACCCATCAGGAAGTTTCTGTATGAATCGATGGGCGCAAGAAATTTCAGAGGCTTTCATCACTTCCTCATCTGTGGCATCCGGTTTCCCATATCGTATATTTTCTTTAATAGAACCTGTAAATAAATAGACATCTTGAGGAACAACCATGATGAGCTTGCGCAACTCGGCAATATCCATTTCCCGTACATCGATCCCGTCAATTTTGACAGCACCTTCGTTCACATCATACAGCCTTGCCAGAAGCTTCACCATGGTAGTTTTTCCTGCACCTGAGGGACCTACCACTGCCGTTGTTTGTTTTGGCGGAAGTGCGATATTCATGTTTTTTATGACGGTCTGATTCGGTTCATATTGAAAATTGACATTGCAAAATTCGATCCGACCCTCTATCGGATGGTGAAGGGACTTCGGATTCTCGGGAGATAGGATGGCCGGCTTGATTTCAAAATATTCATAAATCCTTTCAGCAGAAGCTGCAGCGTTTTGATAAAGATTGTATGCCTGGCTCATATTGCTAAGGGGAACAAAAAATTGATTTGTATATCCGATAAATGCGATCAATTCACCGATAGTAATTCCCGAAAATCCTTTTGCAATCATGATTCCTCCTGCCAAAAGAACCAAAGCGGTGCCGAGCGCATTTGTCAGAGACATGAACGGGAAAAAGAAAGCGGATATGGCAATAGCTTTGACCTGTGCATAAAGATTTTCTCTGTTTAATTTTTCAAATGCTTCGGCATTCTCGGATTCTTGGGACATGGCCTGCACCACTTTGACCCCGGAGATATTCTCTTCGACACCGGCATTTAGTTTGCCTACTTTTTCTCTGGCAGAACCGTATGCTTTGCGCATATGATTGCCAAGAATCAGTGTTCCGAAAAAAATAATCGGTATGGTGATGAGTGAAACCACTGCGAGTTTTGCATTGATTATCAACATGATGATGACGATACCCATCAGTGTTAAGATATCACTGATAAGGTTGACAATGCCGCCGGAAACAAATTCTAACAATGCATTGACATCGTTCGTGATACGGGAGAGAATCTCTCCTGTTTTATTTTTGGAAAAGAAATCCAAGGATAAGGATGAAATATGTTCGAAGAGATCCCTTCTTATATCTGCAACAATTTGCTGCCCCAACCGTATAGAAAAACGGGAACCCCAACAGGAAGCAAACCAATAGACCCCATATATCGCGATAAAAGCAATAGGAATGATATGCAGCCCTTTTTTGTCTCCCGGGATGATATAGCAGTCGATGGCTATTTTTGAAAGATAAGGGGTTGCTATATTGACCAGTGCAACGATCCCCATCGCGATCACCGCTAAAAAAAGCGTCCTTAAATAGGGTTTTAAATATTCTAAAAAAAATTTCACGATCCTTTTATCCATATGGCGAAAGCGATATTCTTCTTTATTTTCATTCCTCATGCGTCCCATTAACCCGCTATGCATGGACATTTTTATCCATCTCCCTTTTATCCGGACTTGCATTTCCATATTGCTCCCTGCTTACCTGCAGCCTATATATTTCTCGATAAAGTCCCGGTTTTTCAAGAAGCTCCTCATGAGTCCCATATTGTTTGATCTGTCCTTTATCCATAACGAGAATTCGATCGGCGTTTTTCAGTGTCCAGAGTCGGTGTGCAATGATAAAGACCGTCCGATTTTTGCACAAACGTTCCAATGCCTTTTGTATTTTTTCATCCGTTTCCGAATCAACGCTGGATGTGGGTTCATCAAGGATCAGAATTTTTGGATTTATCAAAAGGGTTCGCGCAATCGATATCCTCTGTCTTTGCCCTCCTGAAAGATTGACACCCCTTTCCCCTATAACCGTATCATAATTTTTTGGAAGGCTCATAATATAATCATCGATTTCCGCTGCCTTTGCTGCTTCTCTGATCTCTTCCAAGGAAGCTTCAGGTTTTCCGAAAGCAATATTTTCTTTTATCGTCAGATTAAATAAAAACGTATGTTGCAGCACGATCCCGATGTGCTGCCGCAAACTTTCGATAGTAAATTCTTTGATCGGCCTTTTGTCGATCGTGATTTGACCGCCGTCCACATCATAAAATCTCGGAAGAAGATGAATCAGAGTCGATTTTCCGGAACCTGTAGGGCCAACGATAGCAATGGTTTCACCTGGATTTACAGAAAAATTGATATTTTTCAAAACAGGCATTTTTTTATCATATGAAAAAGATACATTTTCGTATTGAACTTCCCCTCTGATCTGAGGAACGGTTACGGCTCCGGGTTCATCTTTAATCTCAGATCTTGCATCCAATATCTCAAATATTCGCTCTGCTGCGGCTGCAGCCGACAAAAACTGGTTGACGAGCATCCCTGTCTGACGAACAGGCCGTATCATCATCCCGATATATGTACTAAATCCCACAAGTGTACCCAGCGTGATCTTTTCGTTGATAACCTGTATCCCGCCGTACCATATGATCAACCCGGTACTGATGCCGATCAGCACAAAAACATAGGGCATCCAGAAAGAAGAAATGCGCCCTGCTTCCAGATTGATATTCTGATATTTTTTATTGATCATCTCAAATGCTTCTACGGTACTCTTTTCTCTTCCAAAAACCTTAATTAACTGAATGCCTTGGATCTGCTCCTGAATATACTCTGTCAATTTTCCCAAAGTACGCCGCGTTTTCCTAAAAGCAGGCCGGACTTTGAATGCATATATAGAAATCCCCAGCACAATAAATGGAAGTACCATGATATAAAATAATGCAAGCTCTAAACTCCAACGCAACAAAACGATCAAAATCCCAATGATAAATAAACTGTTGTTGATAATATACAGCGAAGCAAAACCAAAATACGCTTGCAATGTCTCGGCATCTGCAGTAATTCTCGATAGAATATCTCCGGTGGGGGATTTATCAAAAAATGAGAAAGGCATTTCCAGAAGATGTTCATATGCCTGTTGTCGTATTTTGTATACAACTTTCTGTCCTCTCGTCTCTGCAAGATATCGATTGAGAAAATCAATACTTCCCTGCAACATTGCAATTCCTACCATCGCAAGCGCAATCAGCGAAAGATATTTAATGTTTTCAGTAAAGAGATAACGATCGAGTGCAATTTTTACAAACCATGCAGGGGCAAGGCTCAACAACGTGGAAAAAATGAATCCAATTAAAACCAGCAATACGGAAAATTTATATTCCAGCAAATACCCCGAAAGTCTTTTGAGTATCGTAAAAAGACTTCCTCTCGGCCTATTTTTTAATTTTTCTTCTTTTTTCATGGATACACCTACTTCCATGAGAGCAAAATCATCTTTTTTTCCTTGATATCATCATAACATAACGATAAGCAAATCAAAAGAAAATTGGAACGATTATTGCACTAGAATCATAGTTGTCGTTAGTTTTTAAAAGTTTACTTGCCCCAGAAGTTCTTGCAAGATATTATGAAAAATATTCAAATGCTTGGTTGAATGGCTATACGGGAAACATTGCTTTTTAAAAAAGCAGCTTATCAAAGATCGTATTTTTTAATCTTTATCCATATAGGGAAGGATGGTTTTGATGAGCTTTTGAAACAATTTTAATTCTTTAGGCGAACACTTGTTAAGCAATTGATTGATTTCTTTGTGTTGACTCCCGTCTCCTGCTTCATAAATACCGCTGTTCTCACAAAAAGCATCGTCACATGGAGCGGACTTTCCGAAAATAAGGTAGTCCAAAGATATATGGAAACAGTTTGCGATCTTCACCAATGCGGGCAGGCTCATTTGCCTTTCTCCTCGTTCCAACTGCCCGATATAGTAATCGGAAAGCCCAATAATTTCTGCAAACTCTTCACGTGAAAGTCCAAATCTTTCCCTTTCCTTCCGGATTCTTTGTCCGATTTCTTTATGGTTAACTTTTCGACAGCCCTTCATTGCATTCACTCTCCTATCGCTAAATACTTTATCGAAATTTGCAGAATATCTTAATTTGCAAATTGCATATATTTAATGTTTGCAGTTTGCAAATGTTTCCTGTAAAATAGGAATCAAAATAATTATTAAATGAGGTGAAGAAAATGAATGAAAAACAAAAAATAGAAATGATCAAAAATATTCTTTATAATGCAATCGCAATGAATGTCGATAAAAAAATTATCTTGAAAATAAGCCAACAATTAGATGAATATATTATCAGATATTATCGGCAAAATAAGGATTGGAATAATACTGTGTCAAACAAAAAAGATATTTATAATATACGTTGAAACTGCCCATATCTATAATCCAATTCAAAGGATAATATTGACAATGTGGATGCATTGTTTTATAATTATTCTGAAAATTAAAATAACTTAAAGGGGGCTGCTCTGCTTTGAAAAAAATAAGTATTTTTATTTGTTTGTTGTTATTCCTTTCTTCATTTGGAATCGCTTCGGCAGAAACACAGGAAATGCCTCATGTAATTCCTTATCCGGAAGGATATGATACAGAAAGTTCCGGCGCTTCTTCCTACCAAAATATAGGTGACCATGAAGACTCCATCTATTTTGCCCATCCGGATTTCTACAACATGGAATCAAACGAAACCCTAACCATACTGAAAAACTTTAGAACGTATCAGCAAACAACGGAATGGTCCTGCGGTCCTGCATCTGCTCTGATGGTTTTATACCATTATGGAGTCGAAGACTGGGAAGAACTGGAGATCGCTGAAATCATGGATGCCCACAAAGATCTAAATGGAAACAACACGGAGGAACCCGGCGTCGCCAATGAGCGGGGAGAATGGGGAACCTCCACAGACCGAATGATTCAATTCTTTGACTACATCGAATGGGAGGTACAATCAAGCCTCACAGAAGGAGTTCTTGAAGGCGGACTAACTTTTGATGATCCCCTTGACTTCCAAAATTGGGCTATCGAAAACTTAAAGAACAATACTCCGATTATGATTGAAGACTGCGATTGGGGTGGGCACTGGAAAGTTCTTATCGGATATGATACGATGGGGACCGAAGATTTCGGCGATGATGTATTGATATTTGCAGATCCATACGATACAAGCGATCACCTGCAAGATGGATATTTTATCGTCCCTGCAGAAAGATTTTTCTACATGTGGTATGATGACCGCGTCCTTCCTGAAGATCAATCGGATCAACAATGGATTATTGCAAAACCAAAACAATAATCGAAATCGATAAACATAATTCTTCTTTTGAAATACGGATAAGGATATTATCGGAAAAATAAAAGATTCAAATGCGCATATTAAACAAAAAACAAATCCCTTCAGGATCCCCTAGGATTTTAAAAATTTTAGGGGATTCTTTTTTTATTACTTTCCATTTGAACAAATTCGAACCACAATAAATATCTAATGAGAAGTGATAAGATCATTTGCTAAAAATAAAAATCTCTCAAAAGGAAATGAAACACCAGCACCGTAAAAGCACAAAGGATTCCTTTTCAGTTCTGCATTTATATTATATAATAATAGTTTAGAATGAATTTAGCAGTTTCTATATGAGAAAGGAAGGTTGGAGCAAATATGGCTTCAGAGTTTATGACTATGAAAGAAGCGAGCAAATGGGCATCTTCTTATCTCAAAAAAAATGTTACGGTATCCAATATCTCTTACTTAATTCAATATGGGAGAATCAAAAAGCATGAAAAAAACGGAACTATAGTTGTAGATAAAAAAGATATGATAAAGTACTACAATTCTTTCCTAGGAAAAAGAGAAATAAATTGGAAAGAACAATTGGGGGAAGATTTGAATTGGGAACTTTCTTTTGAACAATATAAAGAAAGTGAAACAACAAAACATGTCCACCGTTTGCATCCATATAAAGGAAAATTCATTCCTCAATTAGTAGAATACTTCTTAGATGATCATACAGATAGATTAAAAAAAGAAGTTTTTTTTAGACCAGGAGATATTATACTAGATCCTTTTTGTGGAAGTGGAACCACTTTAGTTCAAGCAAATGAACTTGGTATGCATGCGATTGGTTTGGACATATCTGCCTTCAATTCGTTAATCAGCAATGTAAAGATTGGAAGATATAATTTTGAGCAGTTGCAGAAAGAAATGAATCATGTGATTAAACAATTAAAAAAATTCTCTATGGATTCAAATATCGTTGAATTTGAAAATGAGCTATTGGAAGAATTGTCAAATTTTAATAAAGCCTATTTTCCCGTTCCGGATTATAAGTATAAAGTGAGAAATAAAGAAATTGATGTAAAAACATATAGCAAAGAAAAAGAAAAACTATTTTTACCTATATTTAGCCGATTGGTTGAAAAGTACAATGTCAAGTTACACCAAAAGAAAAATGAAAGCTTTCTTGATAAATGGTTCATTCAACATGTACGGAACGAAATCGAATTTGCATTTGAGCTTATCAAAAATATTGAGGATAAAAACATTAAAAAAGTTTTAGCAATCGTTTTAAGCAGAACAATGCGTTCCTGCAGAGCAACAACCCACTCAGATCTAGCAACACTAAAAGAACCGGTGATGCAAACATATTATTGCACAAAACATGGAAAGATCTGCAAACCTTTGTTTTCAATCATTGGTTGGTTTGAAAGATATTGCAAAGATACAATAAAGAGGCTGAAAGAATTTCATCATTTGCGCACAGATACAGAACAAATTTGTATCACTGGGGATTCAAGAAACATCAATATACTTGAAGCATTAAAAGCAAAAAATACACGCTTATATGAACTAACGAAAAAAAATAAAATAAAAGGAATATTTTCAAGTCCCCCCTATGTTGGCCTTATCGATTATCACGAGCAGCATGCTTATGCATATGAATTGTTCGGTTTTAAACGAAATGATCACTTAGAAATAGGTCCTCTTTTTAAAGGAAGCGGAAAAGAAGCAAGAAGTTCGTATGTACAAGGGATCTCCGACGTATTGAACCATTGCAAGCAATTTCTAGCAGACGACTTCGATATTTTTTTAGTAGCAAATGATAAATACAATTTATACCCCGAAATTGCGAAAAGAGCAAATCTGAAAATTGTAAACCAATATAAAAGACCCGTTTTAAACCGAACGGAAAGAGACAAAAACGCATATGCAGAAATCATATTCCATTTAAAGGAGCGATAAAAATGGAGATACCTGCTCAAAAAATCGAAAAACTTTCAATGCTTGTTATACAAGTTCTTTTTTCCCGCTTTGAGAAATTCCCGGAAGATGCGTTAGAAAATCGAAATGCTCCTTTTCATGAAGCATTCTTAAATGCTTTTTCTGACAAATTTAAAGATCAAGGAACAAATATTCCCTTTTTTATCAGTTCAAGCAGTTGGCTACACGGACTAAATACCACATTAGGACAAAGTTTTTTTGAGAGGGCTGCCCATATCTTATCTGATGGCGAGAAAAAGGAATTTACATCGAGAAAACTAGGAAATCTTAAAGCCACAAGCATTCAAAGTTCAAATGTTAATAAAATCATTACGAGCCTTGATACTTTCCAAAATAGTCCAGACATGCAAAAAGAAAATGACATATTATATAAAGAAGATGATTCTGATTTTGAAAGTGCTCCAGATTTTTCAGCCGATGTTTTTATTGAAGATGATAAGGAAATAACAGCAATTGAATTAAAATCTGTTCGACCAAACTCAGGAGAAATGCGAGGAGAAAAACAAAAAATATTAAAAGGAAAATGTGCATTATATCATGAATATCCAAACAAAAAAATAAATTTTTTTATTGGATTTCCTTTTGATCCAACATCATCTTCTCCAACCGGTTATAATAAAGAGAGATTTATGGATTCCGTCATCAACCTCAAAAAATTCTTTGAGGATAAGGAGATCTTGCTCGCAAGTGAGCTATGGGACTATTTATCCGGCTCAAAAAATACTATGGAAACTCTACTGCAAATTATTAATAATATTGCAAAACCAGATTTTTTAGATAAATATAAATATCTCAACGATATAAACAACATGCATGATACAAAATACTGTGATTATTTAAAAGAATGGAATTTGTTTTCACAGCTAGAATTAGTTCAAAAAGATAATGAAATAAAAAAGATGATTCAAGGCAATCAAAGGCTGACCAGAATCTACAACCAACAGATTTTTCA
>ERZ795062.3322-NODE-3322-length-9921-cov-10.064768_pt1 | contig 9921 bp, 7 predicted proteins | sample MGYA00375146_ERZ795062 | MGnify/ENA primary metagenome ERZ795062 (study PRJEB30191, sample SAMN05720281) | activated sludge metagenome | isolation source: Anaerobic digester | place: USA | collected 2015-07-16 ...
GCTGTCGGTCACGACACGGTCCGGCCGGCGCGCAACATCTCTACGGCCTTCTCGACCCGGCTCGCCCGGGTGGTCTCACGGACCGCGGAAGCCACCCACTCGGCATACTCCTTGCGGTGCGTAAAGGGCAGTTTCTCGTATGCCGTGCGCGCCACCTCGTCGCCGGCCAGCGCCTCGGCGAGGGCCGGCGGCACCTCGACCGCGCGAGGCGCATCGTCGAGCGAGACGACCGCCGTGACCTCGTCGCCGATCTCGACCCCGAGCAGTGCGCGGTTGGCCTTGCTCAGACCGATGAGGTTTTCCCCGGCCATGACCGCCAGTCGCAGCCGCGCGCTCGTAGCACCGATCGTCACGACGACGGGTGCCCGTTTGCCGGCCCCGAGCTCGGCCAGCTGCGCGTCGCTGAGGATCAGCGCGCCCGCGGGGCCACGCGGTTCGAGACGGGTGTGCAGGGTGAGCTCGGCCATGCCGGAACTCTGGCACAGCCCCACCCAGCCGGGCGAGAGTCGTCGGCGACCGGCGCTGGCGACCCAGACGACCGGTGCTCTCGGCGCGACATGAACCATTTGGTGGCTTCAGTGGTCGCGAAACAGCGAATTGGCTCATGTCGTGGATCGGAGGGACGGTGCTGAGCCGGACCCGGCCGACGCACGGGCAGATGAGTCGACGCCGGTATGCCGTGCCCTCAGAGACCGGGGATGAGCGGCGCCAAGGTCTCGCCGAGCAGGCGGACCCGGCCCTCGATGTGACCGTTGGCCGGCGCATTGACCGTGACGCCGTCAACCCCGGTAGCCATGATCCGCTGATAGACCGCGGCCACGTCGGGTGCGTCGCCGCAGATGAGTCCGCCTCTGCGCGCGGCGAGTTCGGGGATCCGGGCCACGGCCTCGTCGGCCTCACGCTGGGCCTGCTCGCGGGTCGGTGCGATGCACACGCTCGTCTGATAGGTCACCGTGATCTCGGAGCGGTCCCGCCCGAGCCGCTCACAGTGCGCGTCGAGCGCAGCGAGCTTGCGCGGGATCTCGTCGGGGGCGCAGATGATGTTGGACTCGTCGGCATATTGCGCGACCATTCGCAGCGTCTTGCGCTCACCACCACCGCCGATCATGATCGGGATCCGGCCCACCGGCGCCGGCGAGTTGATGGCGTCGTGCACGGCATACCAGCGCCCTTGGAGGCTGGGACGGGAGCCGCGGAGCATGCCGGTGATGATCTGCAGCGCCTCCTCCAGCTTCTCGAACCGGTCCGTGAAGGTGCCGAATTCGAACCCGAGAGAGTCGTGTTCGAGTTCGTACCAGCCCGCGCCGATGCCCAGCTGGGCGCGCCCGCCCGAGACCACGTCGAGTGTCGTGACCACCTTCGCCAGCAGCGTCGGGTGGCGATAGGTGTTGCCGGTGACGAGCGCGCTGAGCCGGACCCGCGAGGTGTGTTGGGCGAGCGCCGCCAACAGCGTGTAGCACTCGAGCATCTCGTTGGCCGGGTCGCCGAGCATCGGCAGTTGATAGAAGTGGTCCATCACCAGCACGGTGTCGAAGCCACTCTCCTCAGCCTCCACCGCCTGCCGCGCGACCACGTCGAACAGGCCGGCACTGCCGACGCCGGGGTAGGTGAAGTTGGGGATCTGATAGCCCAGGCGTGTCATGGTGCGACGCTACGGCATGAGCCAATCGGTGTCTTCAGTGCTCGTGAAGCAGCGAAATGGCTCAGGTCGCGGGGGGAAGCCACTCGGGGTACTGCGGATAGGCCTCCTCCAACTCCTCGAAGAACGCACCACCGGTCGAGATCGCGCACCGGATGGTCTGTTCGATGAGGGCGTCGCTCACCCCACACTCGAAGTCGACGTTGACCTCGGCCATGACGACGAGCATCCCGTCCTCGTCTGCCCGGACGAAGGTCTTGGGCCAGATGCGTTCGGAGTTCCAGGTGTTGCAGCGGTCGATGAGCTCGGACCGGAACGAGGACGGCACCGTCGGCAGCCAGATGTTGCGCACCTGGAAGACCTCCAGCGACTCACCCATCGAGACGAAGCGCACGAACTGGCGCTCGCCGAACCACGCCATCGCGTCGCCGTCGTCGTCGACGCCGAACTTCACCTCGAGCCGGGTCAACGCCGCGTTGACTCGCTCGCGGCTGAAGGCCGTCGGGGAGCCGGTGCTCCCGGCCGCCTCCTGGTACTTGTTGAAGATGCCCATCTCGTCGTCCTTTCTGATCCCTGGCCTGTGAGGTCAGTGCGATCCGTCAATGGTCACGTGTGGTCAGCCGTCGCTGTCGCTGTCACTGTCGCTGTCGTCGGTGCCTGGGTTATCCAGCCGCGCGAGCAATTCCCGCGCCTCCTCGGCCACCTCGGGGTCCTCCGGCAGCCCCTCCGCCGTGGCCAGCGCCGCGGAGCACACCGCGCGGGCCTGGGTGCGCAACCCTCGGTCGGCCAGCAGTTGGGCGGCCGTGAGGGCGGTCCGGACCTCGTGGCTCGGCACTCCGGCGGCCTCCCAGCAGCCGGCGCTTTCCAGATAGTCATCGGTCGCGCCCTCGTAGTTGCGCAAGGCGACCCGGACCCGAGCCCGCGTGTCGAACAGGCGCGCCAGCAGCCCCGGATCGGTGAGCTCCGCGTCGTTCAGGGCATGATCGACCACCTCATGCGCCTCGTCGAGCGCCCCGGCCACACCGAGGGCTTCGGCCGCCATCCCCCAGACCATGCACCGGCTCGGGAAGCGGTCCCGCTCGGCGAGTTCGGCCGCGAAGGTCGCCGCCGCCCGCGCCTCGGTGACCGCCCCCGCGGCCGCCGCCGCATCGGCGAGGCGGCAGGCGACCTGGGCCCGGATCGTCGCCGAGCTGAACCGCTGGTGGTGTTCGAAGGCCTCGGTGAACAGCCCGACCGCGTCGGCCGGCCGGTCCAGGCGCAGCAGCGTTTCGCCGAGGACCGCCGTCAGCATCGCGCGCGCGACCTCTCTCTCGGCGCCTTCCAGCCGGGCGCTCGCCAGCTGCCGCGCCCGCTCCCACCGCTGCGGCGTCTGCTCAGCGACAGCTCGCTCCCAGGCGACCACGACCTCGACATCGCCCACATAGCCCGGCTGTAGAGCGTCGATCGGCCCACCGTCCAGCGGCCGGGCGCGCTCGATGAGCGCCTCGATCGCGTCGAAATCGCCGGCGTCGGCGAGCGCGTCCCGCAGTCTGAGCAGGGCCCGGGCGGCCAGCGCAGGGTCGACTCCTGCAGCTGTCCAGTCCGCCTGCAGTCGGGTCACCTCCGGCGCGTCTGCGGCCGTGCACTTGCGCAGCCCGAGCAGCCCGAGATCTTTGGTGAGCGCCGCGAAATCGGCAAAGCCGGCGTCGGTCTCGGTCGCGATGAGTTCGTCGAGCAGGGTGCTCGCGCCGTCGAGGTCACCGTCCTGGGCCCGGCCGGCGGCCAGGCTGCGCAGCACCCGCGCCCGGTCCAGCGCAGCGGGGTAGTCGGCCAGGGCCTGCCGGGCGACCAACTCGGCCTCGGTGCCGCGGCCCGCACTGTGCAGCGCCCAGGTGATGTCGGCAGCATCCAACCCGTTCTCGGGCACCGGTGTGGGCGCGGGCTCGAGCCTGAAGAGGGTCATCGCCTGACGTCCCCAGTCGGCGAAGGCTTCCTCGGGCTCGGGCGTCACCTGCAGGTGCATCTCGGGGTAGGTCGTCGTGGCCCGCACCCGCGCCCGCGCGACGTCGTCGGCGAACCGGCTCGTGCCATTGCGCGCGTCGAAGGCTCGCCCGATCTCGGTCGCGGTCCGCCAGGCGAGCTCGGTGAGCTCGGTGAGCGACGCGACGGTTGCGCCTTCGGCGACGGTATGCCGTCGGGTCGCCACTCCCTCGGCCGTCGCCGCTTCGGACGCCACCCCATCGGTCGCCGTACCGGAGGCTGCGCCACTGACCCAGGGCGCGAGGACGGCGAGCAGCTCGGGGGCGTCGGCGGACGGCATACGGAGCTGTCCCAACCCGGCCGCGAGCGCGTGCTCGCCGGCGATCGCGATGGCGAGCAACCCGTTGAAGAGGCCGACGACGTTGACCTTGTCGTGAGCCAGCCAGCTCAGGTGTCGGTTGACCAGGGTGACCGCCCGGCGGGGCTGACCGCATTGGGCGAGGATGGCGACCTGCTGGGCCAGCACAGGTGCACCTTCGGGGCCGGTGAGCCCCGCGGCCGAACGGGCTTGGTAGGTCGCCAGGTCCTCGGCGCGACCGGCCTTCGCCAAGGCCGGCAGGACCAGCGCCATTCCGTATGCCGGTTCGTCGCGGCAGGTCAACCCCTGCTCGAGCACGTCGGCGATGATGGCCAAGGCCCGGTCGTCGTCACCGCACTGCAGCGCCGCTCGTGCCAGCGAGGTGCGCGAACACGCCGCACAGTCGGCGAGGTAGTCATCGGGGGTGATCTCGATCTGGTCGACAAGCGACCGGATCGCCGGGACGTCTCCTCGATGCACGGCCAGGGCGAGCCGTTCCTGCAGGACGGCCTTGCCGGGCAGTCCGGACGAGCGATAGAACTCTGCCATTTCCTCGACGGTGTCGACCAGGTCGGCCAGCGCGACCGCGGGGTTGTCCATGAGGCGGCTGCACACCCACTTCCAATACCACGCCAGCCCGGAGGTGCCGATCCAGGGACAGTCCAGCTCGGGGTAGTCGGGCTGGAGCGGGAAACGCTCCGGGTCTCGCCGGTGCTGCTGCAGGGCTTGGCTGAAGGTCGACAACAACAGGTCGGAGTCCTCGACGATCGAGCAGTTGTCGATGAGGCGCAGCCGCGCGGCATACGCGAGTTGGTCTTCGCCTCCGGCGTCGGCGATGGCCGCGGCGTCCAGCAGCAGGGCCCCGCACTCGGGCGACCAGGGCATCCGGTCGGACTGGGCGATGAGTTCGGCGGCGCGGTGGCGGGCGCTCGTCATGACAGGTCCTCCTCGACGGGCAGGGCCAGGGCGATGAGATCGCTCATCGCGGCGGTGAGGTCGGCGTTCTCGGCTGGGGTGAGCGGGCGTCCGCTGCTCACGATGGCTTGCAGGTGCAGCAGCCGCACGACCCGCGCGAGGGCGACCTCGTCGGTGCGGTCGGCGAGGGTGCGGATGAAGGCGTTGGCCCAGTTGAGCACGAGCCGGGCAGCCGGGGCCGAGCCTTCCGAGGTGCCGTCAGCACCGGCGCCTGCGGCTCCGTGAGCGGTCTCCTCGGTGGCGGCGAGCAGTCGCGACCAGAGGCCCGAGGCAGAGTCGCGAGCGCGGGCCCGCTCGGTGCGCCGGATGACGTCCGGGTCGGTGAGCACGAGCGCGGGCACATCGGAGTTGTCGACGAGGCGGGCGGCCGCGAGGGTGTGCCACGGTGCCAACGCTCGGGTGGCGGCAGCCTCGAGCGCGGTCGCCCGCGGCAGGTCGCGAGGGTCGACCGGGCGCAGCCGATCGACGACATCGGACACCGAGACCGGGCGGACAACGACGCCGGGAATGAGTTCGGGCAGCCGGGCGACGACCTCCCGGTCGTAGGTGTGACCGCAGTTGACGACGGGGTCCTCCGGGTTGGAGAGCGCGACCACCTGGCGGAATTGATCGGTCGTGTCGACCACGCGGATGACCGGATCGTGGGCGACGATCTCGGCGATCGACTGGAGGCCACGCGAGGTCTCCATGGGGATGAGCCGCACGACGAGCGGGGCGATCTCGTCGCCGTGGACCACCAGCGCTTTGAGGGCGAGGTGATGGGTGGCGACGAATGCCGCCAGGCGCAGCGGATGGCGACGCTCCAGCTCGAGCATCCAGCTGCGCAAGGCCGCACCGATCGCTTCCCGGGTCGCCGCGAGCATGGCGTTGTCGACGATCTGCTCGCGCGAGGCGGTCGGGGTGAGTTCGGTGGAGCTCACCACACAGCGGACGAAGAACGCCCAGTCGGGCGCGAGGTCGCGCACCTCGTGGCTGACCAACATGCCGCCGAGATAGACGTGGTGGGCCTGCCGGGCCGACGGCGGCGGGGGCGCGGGCAGCACATAGGCGACGCCACGGGTGCCGGTCTGCGGGATGTCCAGCGGGATGACGTCGAAGGGCGGCTCGCCGAGCAGGTCGTGCCCGAACCGGACCACCTCCGGCGTCACACCGGCGCCGGCCGCGGTGAGGAACACCGCCGGTTCGGTGATGGTTTCCGACCCGCCGCCGGCCAGGTCGATGTGGATCGGGATCGCGAGGAACCGGGCGTAGCGCGCAGCGTTCTCGACGACGGCCGGCTGGCGCAGCAGTGGCGCGTCGTCGGGCCGGGGACGCAGCGTGACTCGCGTGCCGAACGGCATACCGGCCGTGGTCTGGGCGTCGTAGACCGTCGTGTCGTAGCTGCCGTCGCCCCGGCCGACCCACCGCAGCCCCGGCCCGCCGGTGACGCTGCGGGTCTCGACCTCGATCGTGGCCGCGACCATGAGCGCGCTCAACATGCCGATGCCGAAGCGGCCGAGGAAGTCGCTGCGCGGCAGGTCGAACAGATCTCGTTTGGACGAGCTCCCGACGGTCGCGAGGAAGCGCTCCACCTCGTCGGGGGTCAGCCCGACGCCGTCATCGGTGATGCTGAACGTGTCGGGCGCGGCGACGTCGAGCGGCGAGATCCGGATTCCCGCGGTGATGTATGCCGGATCGCGTTGCGCGCGAGCGGTAATGGCGTCGGCGGCATTCTGGATGAGTTCGCGCAGAAAGACCCGCGGCGACGAGTAGATCGCCGAACTGAGCAGGTCGACAACGCCGTGCAGGTCGACCCGAAAGACCCTTTCCCCCGATCCCATTCCCGCACGCTATCAACCGGCCGTGGACGCCAGAAACGAGCGGCTTACCCAGGCTGAGCTGAGGCCTACTGGCCCTTCATAAGGCCCGGACTCGGTTGTTGCGGGGGCGGTGTTCCAGCTCGACGAGGCCGAGTTCCTCGAGCAGCGGCGGCAGGTACATCCCGAACCGGCCGCGGTAACCCTTCCGCAGCCCGTACCATCCGCCGACCGGGTTGTCCGGCGACCGCCCCCACGCCTCGACCGTGCCCGCCGTGGCCGGCTTCTGTTCGTCGGCCGCTCCCAGCTCGACCCACTCGCCGCGCTCGCGCAGGTATGCCGTGAGCTCCTCGATCGCGCGCAGGTGGTAACGCAGCGTCGTGGCGCCCACCCGGCATACCAGCGCTGGGGGGTCGGCCGCTTCGTCGCGGTACATCGTGTATGCCGAGGTGCCTGGTGCCGTCGTGAGAGTCCAGGGGTCCTGCTCGGTGCCGCTGCCCGCCATCGCGCGTCCCTTTCGTGCTGCGGTCGTTTCGGTGTCGACCCCCAATAGTGCGGCGAAAGCGCGTTCTCGGCTGTCCGGCCCGCCGCGAAACCACCGAAATTGCGCCCTCACGGGTCGTGATGGTGGGCGGCGAGGAGTTCTGGGCTGAGCCGGGTCAGCTCGTGAGCCGGGAACGGCGCGAGCAACTCCCACCCGAGATCGAGCGTCTCGATGATGCTGCGCCGTCGATCGCCCTGCCCGAGGAAGGTCGTCTCGAAGGCGTCGGCGAAGGCCAGCACACGCCGATCGGCCTCCGGCAGACCGTGTTCGCCGACGATCGACATGAGTTGACGCACCTCACGCCCGCGGGCGTAGACGGCATACAGCTGGTCGGCGAGCGCGCGGTGATCGGCGCGGGTGCGGCCGGCACCGATGCCCGCGTTCATCAGCCGCGACAGCGAGGGCAGCACGTCGATCGGCGGTTGGATGCCGCGGCGATCCAGGTCGCGGGACAGCACGATCTGCCCCTCGGTGATGTAGCCGGTGAGGTCGGGGATGGGGTGGGTGATGTCGTCGTCGGGCATCGACAGGATGAGCACCTGGGTGAGTGAGCCAGGGGCGTCGTGCAATCGGCCGGCCCGCTCGTAGATATTGGCCAGGTCGGTGTACATATAGCCTGGATAGCCCCGCCGGCCCGGCATCTCGTCGCGTGCGGCGGAGATCTCGCGCAGCGAGTCGCAATAGGCGGTCATGTCGGTGAGAATCGCGAGCACCTGCCGACCGAGCTCGAAGGCAAGGTATTCGGCCAAGGTCAGCGCGATCCGTGGCGTGAGCAGCCGCTCGATGGTCGGGTCCTCGGCGAGGTTGAGCACGAGCACGGTGCGGCTCCCCGCGGCCCCCGCGGTGAGCTCGGCCTGGAAGGTCATCGCCTCGCGCCGGGTCACTCCCATTGCCGCGAAGACGACGACGACCTCCTCCTCGTCGCCGAGCACGCGTGCCTGCGCGGCCAGCCGCGTCGCGAGCGCGTTGGCGGGCAGGCCGGCTCCGGAGAAGATCGGCAACTTCTGGCCGCGCACCAGCGTGCACAAGCCGTCGAGTGCGGAGATGCCGGTCTCGATGAACTCGTCGGGATAGGCACGCGCCACCGGGTTGAGCGGCAGCCCGTTCACCGGCCGGTATGCCGTGGGCAGCGGTTCGCTGCGCCCGTCGCGTGGCCGGCCGGACCCGTCGAGCACCCGGCCCAGGTAGTCCAGGCCGACGCCCGTGACGCTCTCCCGGCCGCGGGTGAGCAGGGTGGTGCCCGGTCTCGACATCCCCGAGGTCGCCCCGAAGACCTGCACGACAGCACGGTCTTCGTCGAGTTCGAGCACCTGCCCCTCGCGGACGGTGCCGTCGGTCATCCGCACCTCGACGATCTCGCCGAAGCCGACGCCCCGCATGCCGTCCGCGAGGACCAGCGGGCCGGCGATGCGGCGGATCCCGCGGTGGCCCACCGTGTAGGGCGGCCGACTCGGCGCGGCCGACCCACCGTCGATGTCCTGCTGGCCCTGGGCCAGATCGGGCGGCTGGGTCGGCTGGACCGGCTGGGTCGTGGTGGTCATCTGTCGGCTCCTGTCCTGAGGGCCTGGAACTGCTCCGGTATGCCGTCGACCGTCGCCTGAGCGCGCTGCGCAGCCTCATCCGCCGTCCACCGGCGCATCTGGCCGAGATCGGCCAGCACAGTGGTGTCGGCGCGAGCGATGAACTCGGCCAGGTCGACTCCGGCGGCCTGCGCCTCGCCGAGGGCGTCGGCCACCGCTCGAGCAACCCGGATCATCGCGATCGCCTTGGCCGGCGGGCAGTTCGCATCCACCTCGTCGAAGGAGGACTGCTGGAGGAAGTCCTCCCGCAGCAGCCGACCGATGCGCACGGTCACGCGCTGCGCCGGCGCCAGCGCCTCCATGCCCAGCAGCGAAATGACTTCCTGCAGTGCGGATTCCTCGGCAAGGATCGCCGTGGCCCAGCGCCGACCCTCCGACCACGCCGGGTCGATCTCGCGGTCGAACCATGCATCCAGCTGGTATGCCGTGTGGCTGCGCGTCCAGTTGACCGCCGGGAAGTGCCGTTGCCGCGACAGCGCAGTGTCCAGCCCCCAGAAGCAGCCGGCCAGCCGCAGCGAATGTTGGGTGATCGGCTCCGAGAAGTCGCCACCTGCCGGTGACACCGCACCGACGAGGGTGACCGACCCGGTGCGTTCTGGAGCGCCCAGGCACTGCACGGCACCGGCCCGTTCGTAGAAGCCGGCCAGCCGGTTGGCCAGGTATGCCGGGTAGCCGTCCTCCGCGGGCATCTCCTCCAGGCGGCTGGACACCTCCCGCAAGGCCTCCCCCCACCGACTGGTGGAGTCGGCCATGAGAGCGACGTCCAGCCCTTGATCGCGGAAGTACTCAGCGATGGTGATGCCGGTGAAGATGCTCGCTTCGCGAGCGGCGACCGGCATGTTCGAAGTGTTGGCGACCAGGACGGTGCGCTCCATGAGCGGGGCGCCGCTGCGCGGGTCGACCAGGCCGGGGAACTCCTCGAGGACCTCGGCCAGCTCGTTGCCGCGTTCGCCGCAGGCGACATAGACGACGACGTCGACCTCGGCGTGCTTGGCCAGCGCCTGTTCGAGGACGGTCTTGCCGGTGCCGAAGCCGCCGGGGATGATCGCGCTGCCGCCCCGGGCGACCGG
>ERZ795062.3323-NODE-3323-length-9920-cov-8.898125_pt1 | contig 9920 bp, 10 predicted proteins | sample MGYA00375146_ERZ795062 | MGnify/ENA primary metagenome ERZ795062 (study PRJEB30191, sample SAMN05720281) | activated sludge metagenome | isolation source: Anaerobic digester | place: USA | collected 2015-07-16 ...
TTCTTTTGGAGGATAAAAATGGACTTGGCCTGGTTGGGATTGCCAAAGAGATTGGTCGGGAGGGCAATGGTAGCCACCACACTAGCCTGATCTTGTAGCCAGGCCTTGAGAAGCGGACTCTGATCACTGGTCAGCAGGTTATTGGGCGCTAGAAAAATGGCATAACCATCCTGGGCCAGGTACTTGAGGGACTGCTCCATGAGCAGGTGATGGGCATAGGTATGGCCTTCCGAACTAGCCACCTGATAGCGCTGGGCAATGGCATCGTTGGGATAGTAGCCGACCGGCAAATCACTGATGATGATCTGGCTTTCCTTGAGAATCTGAGGCCGCACCGCATCCCCTTGGACAAAGCTAATGCCCGAATCCATGACCTCCGCCATGCTGGCAGACAAATCAATCAGAAGGTCATCCACCTCAACACCCAGATAATCCAGCTGCTTCTGGCTATGGTGGAGGATGGTCTGGGCCAGATTTCCTGTTCCCGAGCCGATTTCAAGGACGCTGGCGGTTTGACCAGCAACCAACTCATCCAGCAGGAAGGTCAGAAGAAAGCCAATGCTGTCCGGTGTAAACTGATGGTTGTGCTGCATGGGCTCGGTCTGATTGGCCTTGATAAAGAGAAATTGGAAGGTCCGCCGCCACTCTTCAGCGGTCAAATCCAGCTCTCTCAAACACTGGTTATTTTTGCCAATCAGCTCATCTTCCGCCTCGCCCAAGTAGGCCGCATTTTGCTCAATCAAGGCATCATAAAAGTTGGTCCCCAGCTGATTCTGGATAGTTTGGATATTTTCTAACAGGAGGCCAAAAGCCTCTTCAATCTTTTCAAAATTCATGTTTCTATCATAACAAAAATCCCTACTTTTCGCTAGGGATTGGGAATTGGTAGGTGTAGGCTTGGCCGGAATCCAGCTGGACCTGGACTTGGAGCTGGGAATCTTGTTTGGTATAGGTGGCCTGGCCGGCTGTGAAGGAGACTTGGCCTGAGGTTGGCGCTGGCGCCTTGGACTCAGCTGCCTTTGTTTGGTCTTCCTCGTCTTTGGCCTCCTTATTTTCGGAGCTCGGGTTCTCTTCTTTCCCTTCCTCCCAGACCTTCAGGTACTCATCTCTGGCCATCTGGGCCATGAAATAAGCCTGGCCCTCCAGCTTCTTGGCCTGCAAGGCATGGCCGGCCGCTAGCTGGCTTTGCAGATAAAATTGAACCAAGAGGGCAAAGATGCCCAGCATCAGGAGGGCATAGAGGAGAGTGCCAGCCCTAAGGTTTTTCCGAAAAATCATAGAGAAAGGTCCTTTCTAGGCCATCGTCAAAGGTCAGATCAATCTGAACCAGCTGGCCTGTCTGACGAATTTGGCTGGAGACCAGGCCATAGACCATGGGCTGGTAGCCCTGACCTTTATCATTGGTTTTGCGAAAATCATCAGCCTTGGACTGGCCAAAAGCCAGGGCCTGGCCCTTTTTGTCAATATAGAGACGGTTGTTTTCAACCTTGACCAGGCGGGTTTCCTCTAGTTCCAGACGCAGCTGTTCCGAGAAGACCAGCCAGTCCTTCTGTCTGGCCTGAGACTGGTACTGGACCTCCTGTTTGACCAATCTGCTGAGTCCATCAAAGACCAGCAGGCCTCCTGATAGGATGAGCAGGGCCAAGAGGCATTCTATGAGGGTAAAAGCAGCCAGCTGGTTAGTCTTTTTCAACATACAAGATTTCCTTATTTTCATGGTAGACTCGGATTTGTCGGCTGTCTCGGACAAGGCGCACCTGAACGCCGTTTAAGGATAATTCTTCCTGTCCTGTCTGAACAGCCATCTTGGCCAAATTGAGGACTTCCTCTTGCTCATAGGCCTGGACTTGCTGCCGCCGGCCTTGGTTGATGGCAGAAAGGAGCAGGCTGGTCACCAGGGCAAAAACCGCCAGGGTCAAAAGGCTTTCCAGCAAAATGTAGGCTTTAAGTTTTTGTCTTTTTATAGCGACCACTCCCTAAATACAGTTGATAGGTGACCAGGCCATCCGAGCTTTGGAACTGGACCTTGGCCAGAGAGGAATTACCTCCCGTCTCTTGAAAATGCAGGGTCTGGGGCTGGACCAGCTGGATGGAGGCTGGCAAGTTCAGCTCCTGATACCCATTGGAAACCTGATGCTCTTCCAGCTCCAGGAAAATATCCTGCCTAGTTGAGAGAGCCAGCTTTTGACTGTCCACATAGACCTGCTCAAAGCTGAGGAAAAAGAGGGTTTCCTGACTCTTTCGAAAGAGGTCCTGGACCGTTCCTGACAAAGATAGTGTCAGAAAACTGACCAAGACCAGGGTCAGGAGGCTCTCCATGAGGCTAAAGGCCTTAAGGCGCGACTGCTGGAGTCTTGTCCGTATGTTTGGCATAGTATTCCTTATAGGTTTGGGATTGTTCTGCAGTGATGGAGCCCGCTTCGACCAACTTGGACAGGCTGACTCCTCCAGTATGGTTGAGTTCAAAGAGTTCGGCCTGGCTCTCCACCACCTTGACCACGGCTGCCCCACCTGTATCCTTGACGGCATCCTTTTGCTTACTCAGGTTGGGCACAAAGAGTAGCAAGAGAATGGAAATGATCACTAAGGTAAATAACATTTCCACCAGAGTAAAGGCTTTTGTTTTAATCTGCATCATTTTTTTCATTTTATATCTCCATATTTTGGTAAATCGGCAGCAACATGGCTGCGTAAATCAGGACAATCATCAGGGCCACAAAGAGGAAAACCAGGGGCTGAATCAGCTGCATGGCGCGGTTGATCTTACTGAAAAATTCCTCCCAGCACTCGTCCGCATAGAGGGACAACTCCGCCCCCAGCTTGGACTTGACCTGGCCGTATTCGATGATGAGGCTGAGCTCCCTGCGAAAGAAGGGATAGGTCAAGACCTGGTCACAGAAGCCCTGGCCCCTGGTCAAGGTCTGGGCCAGGTCCCGGCCAATTTCCTGAAAGAGGGCGGATGGTTGCTCCTGCATGATGGTCACAATCTGCCCCAACTCCAAGCCCTGACCAATCAAACTGCCCCACTCACGCGCATAATAGGCTGTCAAATAAATCTTGACAAAGTTCCCAAGGAAGGGCAGTCTAGATAGGACACGAGCCACCTTGATTTTACTGGTTTTACGCACCCAGATCAGGGCCAGCAAGCTGAAACAGGCCAAGAGCAAGAGGCCCCCTAGAAAAAGCTGCGGGAAATGGTTGACCAGGCTAGTGGCGAGATTGCCCTCCTCCAACTGGGGTAGGAGGTAGTTTTTCAAGCCCAGCATAATGGCCATGAGAAAGACCAGCAGGATGATGGGATAGGTAGCCACCTCAATCAATTTCTTGCGGACCTGGGCCATCTTGGCCAGATAATCCTCGATGTGCTGTAAACTAAGGGCGGTATTGCCGTGAATTTCGGCTAGAGAGACTTGAGTCACCACTGCATCCGAAAAGGATAAATCCGATAGCAGCTCTGAAAAAGGTTTGCCGGCCGTCAGGCCTTGCCGCAAAAGGGAAATATAACTTTCCGCCAAGAGCTGGCTGCGCTGGAGGAAGTCGACAATCTCCGCGAGATGGAAGCCGCTGGCAAAGAGGTTGTTAAAGAGCTGGATGACCTTACGCTGGCCTAAAATCGATAATTTTTTCGGTCTGCGCCTGCCGAGCATCGATATGTCCGTCTGCAAGAAGCTGATCAATCTGCTCATTCCACTTGCGGTTGGAGTGCTCTTGGTAGTCCCTGTTTGCATAATCGACAATCCCCCTTCCCTTGATCAATCGCTGGTAGGCAATGCCTTGAAGGGCATTTTTCAGCTCCTCCTCACGGACGCCCAGCTCCAAGAGGCGGGCATAGACGCCTGAGATGGACTTGGCGTGGACGGTTGAGAAGACCGTGGCCCCTGTTAGGCTGGCCCTGATAACCGCCCTTGCGGTCTCTTGGTCACGGATTTCTCCGATAATGAGCAAGTCTGGCCGGTGCCGCAGGGACAGCTTGATCAAATTGTCATAGGTTGCCCCAATGGCTTCATTGAGCTGGAGCTGGAGCATATCGTCCTGCTTGATTTCCACAGGATCTTCGATGGTCAGTACTTGTTGTTTGGAAAATTTCAGCCTGGCAAGGTGATACATGAGGGTGGTTTTGCCAGAGCCGACTGGGCCCGAAAAAAGGTAGAGCCCTCGTCCCTTGATTTCTTGAGAAACCTCCTCTAAGGCGTTGAACCAGTAGCGGAGGTCATGAACGCCCTCATACAAGAAGCGGATGACCAAACTTTCCTTATTGCGGTAATCACCCACGGTTGAGAGTCGCAGGGAAATGGTGCCCTTGCCATAATCGTAATCGCAGGAGCCCTGTTGACTGCGGCGCTTTTCTCCGACATTCATGCCTGCCATAAACTTAAAATGGCTAATCAGGGCTGCAAATTCTGCTTCATCGTATTTTCCGACAAAGACCCGCTCATCATCATAGCGCTCGTACAACTCATAGGATTGGGTACGAGGAACCAGATAGAGGTCTGTCACATATTTGTCCACCGCATCCGCGATGATCCTTTTTGCTAATTCTTGAACCATAAAGCCTCCTTACCTAGTTTATTCGCAACTGCCTTTGCATTTGGAAAAATTTTCTGCTAAAATGAGAAAAAGTTTTGGAGGTTCCCCATGAAAAAATTAAAAAAAGGTGACCACATCCGTGTGGTCTCCCCTTCTTCTTCTATCCAGAGTATCGGCGGCTTTGAAGCCAACTTAGCTGCCAAGGAACGATTAGAAGAACTTGGCTTTCACGTTTCCTTTTCCAGTAACTATTTCGAGCATGACCTCTTTGATTCTGCCAGCATCACCAGCCGGGTAGAAGACTTGCATGAAGCCTTTGCAGATGAGAGTGTGGATGCCATTCTGGCCACCATCGGGGGATACAATTCTAATGAGCTCCTGCCCTATCTAGATTACGACTTGATGGCTCAAAACCCTAAGATTTTCTGTGGCTATTCGGATACGACCGCCCTGCTCAATGCCATCTACACCAAAACAGGGATACAAACCTACATGGGACCATCTTACTCCAGCTTCAAGATGAAAGAGGGTCAGGAATACCAGAGTCAAAGTTGGCTCAAGGCTGTGACGCAAGACAACTATGACTTGGTCCCCAGCAAGGATTGGTCCAGTGACCCTTGGTATGACCCGACTAAACCGCGCCACTTTATGCCAACCGAGTGGAAGGTCTACAAGGCAGGAAAGGCTTCTGGTATTGCCATTGGCGGAAACCTGTCCACATTTGCTCTCCTGCGCGGAACCCCCTATGCTCCCCAAGTAGAAAACTATGTCCTCTTTGTCGAAGAAGCCGAGGGTTATCCTCCTGAGCATTTCTTGCGCGAATTTGCTGCCCTGCTCCAAGCCTATCCCAATCCCCAAGCGGTAATCATCGGCCGCTTCCCCAAAGAATGTGAAATGACTGAGGAAATCTTGCTGGCGATTTTGGACAAGCACCCCCTTCTCAAAACCATCCCTGTCCTCTATGATGTCGACTTTGCCCACACCCAACCCCTCTTTACCATCACCATCGGCGGACAGGTCACCCTAGATACAGAGAAGATGGTCATCCATGTCCAGACAAAATAAAAAACGCCAGCTGGCGTTTTTTAATGCTTAATTTGACAAGGGCGGATGCGCTGGCGCGGCCTTGCAGACTGTAAGCCCTTGGGCATACTCTTATCCATTTCCAACAGAAGAACAGAGTGATACTGTTGAAGATATTCGTCACACTCCTCACACCAAATCTGATCTTTGGAATCCCAAAAGGCCGTCATAAACCCAGCCATGGTTTTTTTCTGAGAGTAGGTTTCTGATAGGAAAACCATTTCTTTTTGATAGGCCTTCAAAGCATCCTCATAGGTATCAAATGCTGTACTAGATACAATATCTTCTTCCCAACCATCTAAGAACCACCAGGGCTCACAATCTCCATACATCTTTATTACGCGATACATACTCATACTTCCTTTTTCCCTATCATTATATTTGATTTTCAAAGAATAAGGAAGCATTTAGCTTATGAATCTTTTCACAAATATTTACGTATTCAGCAACAAATAACCCCATAGCTCGATGGAGCTATGGGGTTATTTTTATTCCGTTACCAGGTCTTCACCAGTTTCTTCCACTGGAACTTCTTCGATAATTTCGACTTCATTGACAGCCTGTGGTTCAAGGTTACGGTAGCGAGCCATACCAGTACCAGCTGGGATGATCTTACCGATGATAACATTCTCTTTGAGACCGAGAAGGTGATCTTTCTTACCACGGATGGCTGCATCCGTCAAGACACGAGTTGTTTCCTGGAAGGAAGCCGCTGACAAGAAGGAGTTGGTTTCAAGGGAAGCCTTAGTGATACCCATGAGGACTGGACGAGCGGTTGCAGGAACACCACCAGCGATGACGGTTTCCGCATTGGCATCAGTAAAGTCTGAGATATCCATGAGGGTCCCCATGAGCAGGTCTGTATCTCCTGGATCCATAACACGGACTTTCCGAAGCATCTGACGCACCATTACCTCGATGTGCTTGTCGCCGATTTCTACCCCTTGGCTGCGGTAAACCTTCTGCACTTCAGAAAGAAGATAGGTTTCCACAGACAGGACATCACGAACTTCTAGCAAGCGTTTTGGCTGGATAGACCCTTCTGTCAGGGCTGCTCCACGCGCCACTTGGTCACCAACATCAACCTTCATCCGGGCTGTAAATGGTACCACATACTCCCCTTCGCCCGTCTTGCCTTTGACAAAGACTTTCTTGGTGCGGGTTGCTGCATCTTCTTCGATAGCTGTGACTTCACCCTTGACCTCTGTGATGACCGCTTCCCCTTTCGGATTGCGGGCTTCAAAGATTTCTTGGACACGAGGAAGACCCTGAGTGATATCGCTGTTTGAGGCTACACCACCCGTGTGGAAGGTACGCATGGTCAGCTGGGTACCAGGCTCACCGATGGATTGGGCAGCGATGGTACCAACTGCTTCACCCACTTCAACTGCATCACCTGTTGCCAGGTTGATACCGTAACAGTGGCGGCAAACCCCATGGCGGGTGTTACAGGTGAAGACGCTGCGGATGGTCACTTGGTCCACACCAGCATTGACAATTTCACGGGCAATATCTTCGGTAATCAGCTGATTTGGACCGATGATCACCGCACCAGTTTCAGGATGCTTGACGGTCTTCTTGGTGTAACGACCTTGCAGACGCTCTTCCAAGGGCTCGATCATCTCCTTGCCATCGGTGATAGAGGTGATGTCCAAACCACGGTCGGTACCACAGTCATCCTCACGAATGATGACATCTTGGGCCACGTCAACCAAACGACGAGTCAAGTATCCTGAGTCGGCCGTCTTCAAAGCCGTATCTGTCATACCCTTACGGGCACCGTGAGTAGAAAAGAACATCTCGAGTACGGAGAGACCTTCGCGGAAGTTAGACAGGATTGGCAATTCCATGATTCGTCCGTTCGGAGCAGACATGAGTCCACGCATACCGGCCAACTGGGAGAAGTTGGAGATATTACCACGGGCTCCAGAGTCCATCATCATGACGATTGGGTTCTTCGGATCCTGTTTTTCAACCAGGCGTTTTTCCAATTTTTCCTTGGCAGAACGCCATTCGTCAGTCACCGCTGCATAACGCTCATCTTCTGTAATCATACCGCGGCGGAATTGTTTCTTGATTTGCTCTACACGCTCGTGCGACTCTTCGATGATCTCCGCCTTGTTGTCAATAACTGGGATATCGGCAATCCCCACTGTCAAACCAGCGAGGGTTGAATGATAGTAACCCAGGTCTTTGAGGCGGTCAAGGAGGGCTGAGGTTTCTGTTGTACGGAACCGCTTGAAGATTTCAGCGATGATGTTACCAAGATTTTTCTTCTTGAACGGTGGGTTGAGTGGCAATGCTGCAATGGCGGCTTTGATGTCTGAACCTGGTTCCAAGAAGTATTTGTCTGGCGTCCCTTCTGTCAAGTTGGCATTGTTCGGCTCTTGCAGGTATGGAAGACCTTCTGGCATGATGGCATTGAACAAGATTTTTCCGACAGTGGTCATCATAATCTTGTGTTTTTGATTGTCCTTCCAAGGCTTGTCCAGGCTATCTGTTGCGATACCAACACGGGTGTGCAAGTGAACATAGCCATTGCGGTAGGCCATGACAGCCTCATCCGCATCCTTGAAGACCATACCTTCGCCTTCACGGCCAGCATCTTCCATGGTCAAGTAGTAGTTCCCCAAGACCATATCCTGAGATGGGGTTACAACTGGCTTACCGTCTTTCGGGTTGAGGATGTGCTCTGCAGCCAGCATGAGGATACGAGCTTCTGCCTGCGCTTCTTCTGACAATGGAACGTGAATCGCCATCTGGTCACCGTCAAAGTCGGCGTTGTAGGCTTCACAGACCAGTGGGTGGAGGCGAAGAGCCTTACCATCAATCAGGACTGGTTCAAAGGCCTGGATACCCAAACGGTGGAGGGTCGGTGCGCGGTTGAGGAGCACTGGGTGTTCTTTGATGACTTCTTCCAAGATATCCCAAATACGGTCGTCGCCACGCTCAATCAAGCGTTTGGCAGCTTTCACGTTACCAGCGATTTCGCGGGCAACGATTTCGCGCATAACAAATGGTTTGAAGAGCTCGATGGCCATTTCACGCGGCACACCACATTGGTACATCTTGAGAGTTGGACCAACGGCGATAACGGAACGACCTGAGAAGTCAACACGCTTACCGAGCAAGTTTTGGCGGAAACGCCCCTGTTTCCCTTTCAGCATGTGGCTGAGGGATTTAAGGGGACGGCTACCTGGTCCTGTGATTGGACGACCACGGCGACCGTTATCAATCAAAGCATCCACCGCTTCTTGCAACATCCGTTTTTCATTTTGCACGATGATTCCTGGCGCATTGAGTTCCAAGAGGCGGGCCAAACGGTTGTTCCGGTTGATAACACGGCGGTAGAGTTCGTTCAAGTCAGAAGCGGCAAAACGACCACCATCCAACTGAACCATCGGACGCAAATCCGGTGGAATAACAGGCAGGATGTTAAGGATCATCCATTCAGGCTTGTTACCTGATTTTTGGAAAGCATCCAAGACATCCAGACGGCGAACTGCCTTGATCCGTTTTTGACCAGTTGCAGTCTTCAACTCTTCCTTGAGGGCTGCGATTTCAGTTGGAAGATCCACTTGTTTGAGCAAGTCTTGGATAGCTTCTGCCCCCATCTTAGCGACAAAAGAACCATGTCCATACTCGCGCAGGCGCTCGCGATATTCACGCTCTGTCATAATAGACTTGTGCTCAAGCGGAGTATCCTTTGGATCAATGACCACATAGGCAGCGAAGTAAATGACTTCTTCCAGGGCGCGTGGGCTCATATCCAAGGTCAAGCCCATACGGCTTGGAATCCCTTTGAAATACCAGATGTGAGAGATTGGAGCTTTCAACTCAATATGGCCCATCCGCTCACGGCGAACCTTAGCCCGAGTCACTTCTACTCCACAACGGTCACAAACGATTCCCTTGTAACGGATCCGTTTGTATTTACCACAGGAACATTCCCAGTCTTTAGTTGGACCAAAGATGACTTCGTCAAAAAGTCCATCGCGTTCTGGTTTCAGTGTGCGGTAGTTGATTGTTTCAGGTTTTTTAACCTCACCATAGGACCATGAACGGACCTTGTTGGGCGAAGCTAACGTGATTTGCATACTTTTAAATCGATTTACGTCAACCACTAATAATCCCTTTCTTATTATTGTGAGAGGGTGGCTTCCCACACCTCATGTTCTTGAATAGGAGCTGGGAGCCTTTCGCTTTTTTCTAAGCTCGGGCAGGGATAGTCCACTAGACTATTTTCCTCTCCAGACTGTCCGACTCGCTTCTGTTTCTAGGAGTCGGGCTAAAACAGTCTCCCAGACTGT
>ERZ795062.3330-NODE-3330-length-9906-cov-14.395696_pt1 | contig 9906 bp, 7 predicted proteins | sample MGYA00375146_ERZ795062 | MGnify/ENA primary metagenome ERZ795062 (study PRJEB30191, sample SAMN05720281) | activated sludge metagenome | isolation source: Anaerobic digester | place: USA | collected 2015-07-16 ...
ATACAATGAAAATTAACAACGAAACACACCCACAAGGCTACAAAATGACCGAACTCGGAGCACTGCCCGAAGAATGGGAAGTGGTGAAATTTGATTCATGTATCATTAAACAAAATATTAAAGTAGAAAAAATTAAGAAACAAGAATATAAGATATATGGCAGATATCCTGTAATAGATCAAGGGCAAGATTTGATTGCTGGTTATTGGGATAATGAAAAAGATGTTTACAAGAAAAATCTTCCAGTTATAATCTTTGGAGATCATACAAGGATAATAAAATATATAGATTTTCCTTTTGTAACAGGAGCAGATGGGACCAAAATATTAGTTCCAAATACTTCTGTAGCATTTCCAAGATTCTTTTATTACTCTTTGTTAAATCTTAAAATACCAAGTAGAGGATATAACAGACATTATTCCTTATTGAGAGAAAGTAAAATCCCCCTTCCCCCACTCGACGAGCAGCAAAAGATAGCAGCTGTTCTCTCCGCGTTGCAAGAGGCAAAGGAGAAAACGCAGGAAGTGATAGATGCCACAAAAGCCCTTAAACAATCGATGATGAAGCACCTTTTCACTTACGGACCCGTTTCGCTAAAAGAGGCTGAAAACGTGCCACTGAAAGAAACCGAAATCGGACCTATGCCGGAAGATTGGGAAGTGATGAGACTGGGAGAAGTTTTTGAATTTAGTAAGAAACCAAAAAATTTAAATATTAACCAAGATAATTCAATACCATTTATTCCTATGGAAATGATTTCAGAAACAAATAAATCAATTAAATCATGGGAAAGAAGAAAGAATTCTGAAATTTCCAGCGGTTCATTCGTTTTTAAGAATGATATTATTATTGCAAAAATTACCCCGTCTTTTGAAAACGGAAAGCAAGCTATATTGGATAACTTACCAACTGATTTTGGATACGCTACTACAGAAATCTGGGCTTTGCATCCAACCAAAAATAAAAAAGCAATTACGTATTATTTGTATTATTACTTGAAAATTAATTTCATTAGAAAGACTTTAGCGGAAAAAATGGAAGGGTCAACAGGAAGACAGAGATTACCAAAACATGTACTCAAAAATATGCAAATCCCCCTTCCCCCACTCGACGTTCAGCAAAAGATTGCATCTATCCTTTCGGCCATCGATGAAAAAATAGAGGCAGAGGAGAACAAAAAGAAGGCGTTGGAGGAATTGTTCAAAAGCCTTTTGCATAACCTTATGACCGCAAAAATCAGAATTAATCAATTGGAATTATCATCATGAGTAAACCGGGAAGTGAAAAATATTCCGTTCAAAAGCCCATTATCGATTATGTGCAAGAACCATCGGCTGAATACGTTTCGCAGGAGGGACTGAAGGTTTTTCTCAAGCTGGGCTGGCAATACGTGGCACCTGACGACGCTCTGCGAATGAAAGGTGGCAAATCGGGCATGGTTTTTCGTGAAATTTTTATCCGACAGCTCCAACGTCTCAATCCCGACTTTCTGGATCACCTGATGGCGGAGGAGCTGATCAAGAAAATCGAAACGGTGCCTGCCAATATCGAAGGTAATTTTCTGGCATGGGAATACCTGAAAGGGCTCAAAACCGCTTTTGTGCCCGGCGAAAAACGGGAACGCAACGTAACTTTCATCGATACCCAAAATATCGACCGCAACACTTTTCACGTAACAGACGAATTTGTGTTCAGCAATGGTATGAAAACCATTCGTCCGGATATTGTTTTTCTTATCAACGGCATTCCCGTCCTGGTTGTCGAAACCAAAGCCGCACATAAAATAGAAGGCATGAGCGAAGCATTGGAGCAAATAAAACGTTATCATCGCGAAGGACCCGAATTGCTTGCCGTGCTGCAAGTGTATGCCTTAACACACCTGCTCAAATATTATTACAGTGCCACTTGGAATACTTCCGAAAAATTTCTTTTCAATTGGAAAGCAGAAAGCAGCGGCAACTTTGAACAATTGGTGAAAACTTTTTTCGACCGCGAAAGGGTGGTAAAACTGTTGACCGATTTTATTCTTTTCACTCGTCAAGACGACGAACTGCGAAAAATCGTTTTGCGGCCTCATCAAATGAAAGCCATCGATAAAATCATGAAACGTGCAGAATATCCGGAAAAACAAAGAGGACTCATCTGGCATACGCAGGGGTCGGGAAAAACTTTTACCATGATTGTGGCCGCTCAGAAAATTATCGAAAATCCCCTTTTCGAAAATCCTACCGTTATCATGCTGGTGGATCGCAACGAACTGGAAAGTCAGCTTTTTGGCAATCTCACCGCCGTGGGCATAGGCAACGTAGTTGCCAAAAGCAAGGAGCATTTGCAGGAACTTCTTTCCGACGACCGGCGAGGGTTGATTGTTACCATGATCCACAAGTTTCACGGTATGCCGCAACAGATCAACCTGCGAAAAAATATTTTTGTTTTGGTGGACGAAGCGCACCGAACCACAGGTGGAGAACTGGGCAATTATCTGATGGGAGCCATTCCCAATGCCACTTATCTGGGTTTCACCGGTACGCCGATCGACAAAACGCAGTATGGCAAAGGAACTTTTATCACCTTCGGCAAAGACGATCCACCACACGGATACCTGGACAAATACAGCATTGCCGAATCTATTGAAGACGGAACTACCGTGCCCTTGTATTACACGCTTGCGCCCAATGAATTGCGCGTGAATAAAGAACTGCTCGAAAAGGAGTTTCTGGATTTGAAAGAGGCAGAAGGTCTCAGCGACGTGGAAGAACTCAATGTCGTGCTGGAAAGGGCCGTAACGCTGAAAAATATGCTCAAAAACAAAGAACGCGTGGAAAAAGTAGCTCAGTATGTGGCAGATCATTTTCGCAAAACCATTGAACCTATGGGTTACAAAGCTTTCCTGGTGGGAGTGGACCGGGAAGCTTGCGCCTTATACAAACAGGAACTGGACAATTATTTGCCGGAAGATTATTCGAAAGTAGTGTATAGTTCGTCTTTCAACGACCCGCCCGAACTGGCAAAATATCATCTCTCCGAAATAGAAGAAAAAAGAATCAGAAATGCTTTCCGAAAAGCAAACGAACTCCCCAAAATACTCATTGTAACCGAAAAACTGCTGACCGGTTTCGATGCTCCCATTCTCTATTGCATGTATCTCGACAAGCCGATGCGCGACCATGTGCTGTTGCAGGCCATTGCCCGCGTCAATCGTCCTTACGAAGACGACGAAGGAAGAAAGAAAGTGTCGGGTTTCGTGCTTGACTTTGTAGGGATTTTCGATAATTTGGAAAAAGCTCTTGCTTTCGATTCTCAAGATATTGCCGGCATCGTGAGGGATATAGACGTGCTGAAAGAAAGATTCAAAGCAGAGATGGAAAAAGCAAGAACGAATTACCTTCCCATTATCGGCGGAAAAAAACAGGATAAAGCGGTGGAAGCTTTGTTGAATTATTTTCTGGATGAGGAAATCAGGAACGGGTATTACCGATTTTTCAAGGAATTGGCGGCCATTTACGAAATTATTTCTCCGGATGCTTTCCTGCGAGATTATATCGAGGATTACGAGACGCTTTCGAGAATGTACCGCATACTGAGGGAAAACTATGATCGGACGATCGATATCGATAAAGATTTTACCCGAAAAACGATAGAACTGGTAAAAAAGCACACCAAAAGCGGTAATATTCAACCTACGCTGGAAATATTCGAAATTGACGAAAATACGCTGGAAAAAATCGACCAAAGCAAGGCTTCGGATATAGAAAAAGTTTTCAACCTCATAAAAAGTTTGGAGCAAACCGTAGCCAAAGAAGGCGAAACCTCTCCCTATCTGAAATCTATCGCAGAAAAAGCCGAAATGTTGGCACAACTTTTTCAGAACAGACAGAAATCGACACAGGAAACGCTGAACGAACTGAGAAAAATCGTTGAAGAAATCAATACTGCCAAAAAAGAACAGGCAGAGAAGAACATGTCTACCGAAATTTTCAGCATTTACTGGCTATTGGATAAAGCCGGGTTTGAAAATGCCACCGCAATGGCAAACCAGATGATAAAAATATTCGAAGAATATCCCCACTGGCAAAAGAGCAATAAACACGGCATAAAAATCAGACAAAAACTGTACGAAGTAATGATTCAATCGGGTACTGCCGATACCAAAAAAATTTTGGAAACCGCCCAACAAATCATGAAGATATTAAAGGTAAAAAGTTAAAATGACTACGCGCGAAGAATTTAAAAACGAAGTGCGGACACTTGCCGAAGAAGTGGGAGTAAATCCCAGTGAAATTCATATTCGGGAAATGAAAACGAAATGGGCCAGTTGTTCAAACAAAGGCAGGCTGACTTTTGATGAAGCATTGCTGGAGAAACCCAAAGAGACAAGATATAAAGTGATTCTGCACGAACTGCTGCATCTGAAATATCCCAATCACGGCAAAATGTTCAACTTGCTGCTGAAAAGTTATATTGAAAGAACAAACAAATAAGTTTCAACAAAAAAAGGAAAGCATCGGAAAAATTAATTTTTTTCACTACCATAGGGGCAACTCAAAACGTTGCCAGCCACGAACGCAATTCCGTCAGCATCTCGATATGGTATTTGAACGATTCTCGGATGCCCCATCCATGGCCGCCGCTCGGATAAATATAGAGCGCTGACGGAATGCCTTGCTGTTGCAACGCCATATAGTATTTCACGGAATTAACGGGCTTCACTCCGCTATCGTCATCGGATAAAGCAATGAAAGCGCGCGGCGTGGAGGCATCGACCTGCAACTCGTTGCTGTACAACTTTTCCATTTCCTTTGTTGGATTTTCTCCCAGCAAATTTATACGCGAACCGGTGTGGGTTTCCCGTTCGTTCATGGTGATTACCGGATAAAACAAAATCTGAAAAGCCGGCCTCAATTCTTTCGGAGCATGGGTTGCCACCGTAGAAGCCAAATGTCCTCCGGCCGAAGACCCCATGATTCCGATGCAGTCGAGGTGGATGTTCCATTCGCCGGCATGTGCTTTGGTTAGGCGCACGGCTTCGCAAGCATCAGAAAAAGGCACTTCGTGATTGCCGTTGGGCATACGGTATTTTAAAACCACCACGGCAATCCCCAGATTATTGAAAAAGGGAGCCCACTCGTGTCCTTCGTGATTCATGGCCAAATTTGCATATCCTCCTCCCGGACATACAATTACCGCTTTCGTAGGTCGGGTTGCTTTGGGAAGATATACCGTGATGCACGGCTTGAAGTTATACGTCGCATCGTCGTATCCCTGAGCTTCCATGCCGTTGGAATTGGGCAATCCTTTTCCCCAAAGATCGATGGTGAAAGGCGATTGGGGCACTGCCACCGTTTTTTCCTGTGAACGAACAGTGGAGCACACAAAAAACATAAACAGAAAAGACAAGGCACTGATCGAATAAAATGTTTTCATACGCTTTAAATTTAATTTAATATTGAAACACGTTAAAAATCGGAACTTCGACTTATAAATGTTCCGCAAGGTAATAATTTTTTTGCTTCACTCATGTTTTTGCTTGCGATGTTGTTTCTTCTCTTTCCTTAAATTTTTCTTCCCTTTCATTTCGGTCAACACTTTTGCCCGTTCAACTGCCAAATGAATATTGGAACAAATATTTTCTTCTCCGATGAGTTGGGGAATGGCCGATTTTTCGAGACTTTCGTGTACATTTTCCTTTACACCGGAAAGAATAACCTCGATTTTTTCTTTGCGGGAGTTTCGGCACAACGTCTCCAGGTTGTTTAATCCGGTGGCATCAATAAACGGAACTTTCCGCATTCGGATGATTCTCACGTCGGGACGATCGCCAATGATACGCATCTTTTCATCGAACTTATTGGCGATACCGAAGAAAAACGGCCCGTCGATTTCGTACACCTCAACCCCTTTGGGCAGATAGAGCACCTCGTCATTTAAATTGCCCGAGTGCGACTCGATTTCTTTCGACATGTCGATTTTATCGGTAATAAGCGAAATCTCGGTGCTTTCCGTGATGCGCTTGATGAAAGCAAAAACGGCCAGCAACAGGCCCACCTCGATGGCAATGGTCAAATCGAAAATCACGGTGAGCAGAAACGTAGTCAGAAGAACAGCCAGCGTCGATTTCGATTGTTTTGTTAACGACAAAAACGTACGCCATTCACTCATGTCGTATGCAACCACAACCAATACACCGGCAAGACAAGCCATAGGAATGTGACTGGTTAAATCGCCCAAGAACAACAAAATAAACAATAAAACTACCGAATGAATTAATCCGGCCACAGGGGTTCGCCCTCCGTTATTGATGTTTGTCATGGTGCGGGCAATGGCTCCTGTGGCCGGGATGCCGCCAAAAAACGGGGCGACAACGTTTGCCACTCCTTGCGCCACGAGTTCCATGTTGGAGTTGTGTCTGTGTCCGGTCACACCATCGGCCACCGTTGCCGAAAGCAACGACTCGATGGCTCCCAACACAGCAATGGTGAAAGCCGAAGGGAAAAGCAAGCGGACACTTTCAAGATTAAAGGCAATGTGATTCGCTTCCGGCAGATCGGTATTGATGGCAAAGCGATCGCCGATGGTTTCAATGCTGTGGATACCGCCGTATGTTTTCATCAAATACACCACAACGGTCATTAAAACAATGGCCACTAGCGCTCCAGGTATTTTTTTGGAGATTTTCGGCGTCAGAAAAATAATCAAAACACTGACAACAGCTATCAATGTTGTCCAGGGGTCAATCGTGTGAAAATATTGCGAATAAACAGCCCACTTTTCTAAAAAATCCGACGGGAGTTTTGGTGTGGTCAAACCAAAAAAATCTTTGATTTGTGTGAAAAAGATCGTGACGGCAATGCCGCTCGTGAAACCTACGACAATGGGATAGGGAACAAATTTGATAACCGTTCCCAATTTGAGAGCGCCCATCAATATCAGCATGATGCCTGCCAATACGGTTGCAATGGCAAGGCCTTCAAATCCATATTGTTCGACGATACCGTAAACAATGACAATGAATGCACCGGTAGGTCCTCCGATTTGTACAGTGCTTCCGCCAAGCAGCGAAATCAAAAAACCGGCAATCACGGCCGTGATGATTCCTCGTTCGGGGGACACGCCCGAAGAAATACCAAAGGCAATGGCCAATGGCAAGGCTACGATACCTACAATTATCCCCGCCATTAAGTCGGCAGTGAATTTCTCTCTATTATAATTTCGTAACGAATGGATCAATTCCGGCTGGAAATCCTTCAAAAAATCAAACTTCACCCTAAAACAATCTTTTTAGTTAAAACAAATGCAAAAATAATAATATAAAAACAAACATTCAAAAATATAAGGAGCAAGCTCCGATATTTGCCGATAATCGCTATCTTTGACTTGCAAATAAGCTTAGGCAACTTTTGAAATGAAAATCATCTATTCGACGCTGCTGCCGGCTAAAGGATTTCGTGCCATCAATCTTTTCGGCATCGTTTTCGCCCGAAAAGATCAGCCCAAACTCGATGAACGCATCATAAACCATGAATCCATTCATACGCGGCAAATGCTGGAGCTGGGCATCATCGGTTTTTATCTTTGGTATGTGATAGAATGGATTATCCGTTGGGTACAATATAAAGACCAATATCAAGGATACAGGAATATCAGTTTCGAACGTGAAGCATATGCCAACGACAACGACTTCTCGTACCTGGAAAAACGACGAACGTTTAATTTTCTTGGTTATCTGAAAAATAAAATTTCAACACGTTGTTGATATTTTTTCTCAATGTTTTGATTGGGAAGTAAAGCGCAACAAAACAAATCAATGAAAAAGAGCATTCGAATGAAAACTTTTTTAACTTTGAAAAAATCAAAAATTAAAATTATGAAACAAATTAATCATCCGAATGTAGCGACCAATACGCACAGTCGCCATCAAGTTACGGACCCGAATTTACTAATTGACTCATTAAATCCAAAAAAGGAGAGCCCTGTTAAAAATCCCCTGAAAATAAAAGCAATACTGTTTTTATTTTCCTGGGTCCTTTTATTGTTGTCTTGTAATAAGACGCAACAAGAAAGTTGGGACTTTACTTCTTTTTATAAGCCGGTAGATTATCCTATAATAGGGCCGGATTCATCATTTACATTTATTGATCCGATAAAGGGGGATACCGTACAATGGCAAAAAGCCGACGTATTTAACCCGGGAGCAATAGTCAAGGACGATAAAGTCTACTTATTGCTTCGATGTGAAGATAATCCTGCTGCTCATCTTGGGGGAAGAACTTCCCGTATTGGGCTCGCATATAGTGAGGATGGCATCAATTTTACCAAATATCCCGTGCCGGTTTTGTATCCTGATAACGATGTCTTTCAAATGTATGATTATCCCGGGGGTTGCGAGGATCCACGCGTTACTCAAACCGATGATTCGATATATGTAATGGCATATACTTCATGGAATGGAGAAATTGCACGTTTAAGTACGGCATTCTCGAAAGATTTGATTCATTGGGAAAAAAAGGGGCCTGCTTTTGCAACAGCTTATGATGGGAAATTTTTGGATACGTGGTCAAAATCAGGATCTATGATTACTGAAATGAAAAAAGATGGGAAATTAGTATTGTCAAAAATAGACGGAAAATACTGGATGTATTGGGGTGAACAATTTGTTAATTTGGCGTGGTCAACAAATTTGTATGATTGGTACCCTCTTCTCGATGAAAATGGAGAGTTAAAAAAACTCATTACTCCAAGGAAAGGAAAATTTGACAGCATACTTACGGAATGCGGACCACCGGCAATCGTTACTGATCAAGGAATCGTATTATTCTATAATGGAAAAAATGCCGATAATGATGATTGTGATCCAACTCTCCCTCGCGGTACTTATTCTGTGGGAAAAGTGGTTTTTGATAAAAAAAACTTGCAGTCAGTGATCTATCGCACAGATACCTGTTTACTTAAACCCACTCTCCCCTACGAATTGACAGGGCAATACAAAGCAGGGACCGTATTTGCCGAAGGCTTGGTGTATTTTAAATCAAAATGGTTTTTATATTATGGAACAGCTGATTCCTATGTAGGTGTTGCAGTCTCAAAATTGGAATGAGAAAGGATAGGGAATATCTATTTAATTATATAAACATAATTTATATATTCTGATAGAACATTTTTCTTACTTATATAGTTATAATAAAAGATATTCGTTTAAATATAAAATTTTTTGCGTTCCAAATTTTAAATCAAAAAGTTATGAGAACATTAAAGTTACTTTCAATGTTTGTGTTTGTGCTGTTTCTAGGAACAAGCATAACTTCATGCAAAAAAGTAAGCGATGCCGATCTGCAGGCTGAAATTCAGGAGATTTTGGCTACAAATCCCGACGCTGAAAATGTTTCCGTAACGGTTAGCGACAAAGTTGTTACACTGACGGGTACTGTAAATGACGATGCTGCAAAAGCTGCTATTGATAGTATTGTAGCATCGGTAAAACACGTTAAATCGGTAGTAAACGAGTTGGAAGTTGTTCCACCTGCTCCGGATTACTCCGAACTTGATGAAATCATTGAAGCCAGTCTGCCTGAGATATTGGTAGAATATCCAAAACTGACTGCAAGCGTAAGAGAGGGTGTAGTAACACTGTCGGGCGAAGCTAAACAAGCCGAAATTGATAGTGTTATGAAAAAAATCCAGGACCTGAATCCCATTGATATTATAAACGAAGTAACAGTAAAATAATAGGGGATTTTGGTATTAAATTACAAAAACGAAAACATTGAATGTGAAAAGCTTCTGTGCAGCACAGAAGCTTTTTATTGGCATTTTCCCTCCAAAATGTGTAACTTTGCACCTCCAAAAAAAATTGAAGATGCAAAATATTCGCAATATAGCCATTATCGCTCACGTTGATCATGGCAAAAC
>ERZ795062.3336-NODE-3336-length-9900-cov-4.997664_pt1 | contig 9900 bp, 7 predicted proteins | sample MGYA00375146_ERZ795062 | MGnify/ENA primary metagenome ERZ795062 (study PRJEB30191, sample SAMN05720281) | activated sludge metagenome | isolation source: Anaerobic digester | place: USA | collected 2015-07-16 ...
CCAGCAGCTGGGCCTGCATCTGCTGGGCCTGCGCGAGCAGCCCGGCCATCGGGTTCTCGCCGCCGGCACCGCCGCCGAAGATCGCGCTGGGATCAAAAGATTGACTCACACCGACCAGGGTAGACGAGGCACCCCGGCCAGCAACCGCCCGACATGCGAAGACAACTCGGCGACGGTCCCGTCGGCGGCGGTGACCTCGAAGGACAGCAGGTTGTCGCCGAACAGCCGGCCGCCTTGTGATGTCAACGCGAACTCGAATGTGGTGTTGCGGGCGCGCCACGCGGTGATGGCGCCGTACACCGGTGCCGACGCACCGGTGGTGACGCAGTATTCGCCGTCGGGCAGGTCACGCTGGATCTGGAAGCAGGCACCGGACTCGTCGTCGATGAACACAACGGCCTCGCACGCCAGGTCGGTGTGGTTCTCGTACGAGGCGTGGATGCTCATCGGGCGGCCCCGTTCAGGTGCAGTGCGCTGATGAATTCCCGGCGCTCGCCGGTCAGCGGGTCGTCGAAGGCCAGCGACGACGCCAGCAGCCGCAGCGGCCGGGTGAAGTCGCCGTCGTCGGGGAGCCGGGCCAGGTCGGGGCGCACATCCGGGTACAGCGGGTCGTCGATGATGGGCACCCCGAGCAACGCCATGTGCAGCCGCAACTGGTGGGTGCGACCGGTATGTGGGACCAGGCGGTACAGGCCGGTATCGGTACCGGTATCGGTGCCGGGACCGGGACCGGGACCGAGGAGAGTGATCTCACTGACGGCGTTGATCTCGCCGTCGGCGACGAGTGCGCGCAGGTCACCGGCGGTCTTCTCGATCCGGTTGCGGACGGTGACGGTGTCGGCGAGCCCCGATCGCGCCGGGGCGAGCGCCCGATACTCCTTGACGGCGCGGCGTTGGGCGAAGATCGACTGGTATGCGGCCCGCACCTGCGGGTGCAGCGTGAACAGCAGCACCCCGGCGGTCAGCCGGTCCAGCCGGTGTGCGGGTGCGATCTCATCGACGCCGAGGTCGCGGCGCAGCCGTACCAGCGCCGACTGCACGACGTGCCGGCCGCGCGGCATCGTAGCCAGAAAGTGCGGTTTGTCGACGACGACGATGTTGTCGTCCCGGTACAGGATCGGCAGGTCGAACGGGATCGGCGGTTCGTCGGGCAGGTCCCGGTACAGGAAGATCGTGGAGTTGCGGCGCACCGGATGTTCCAGGGCGAGCATCCGGCCGTCGATGTCGACGATCTCACCCGCGCGGGCGCGGTCCTCCAGCGCTCCCGCGCCGAGCCCGGCCAGCGACGGTGCGGCCGACAGCACCTCACCGACGCTGCACCCGTCCGCCCGCACCACCACGCGCGTCGCATCGACGCCGTCGCGCGGTGGCAGCGGTGACGGTCGGGTTCTGCGGCTCATGCCCCGGCCTCGCCGCACATCACTCGACGCGCGCTTTGAGATTGGCCAGCAGCACCGCCTGGATCCGATTCAGGCCCTTGGGGGCGAAGGTCTTCTCGAAGAAGCCGCCGATACCGCCGGCACCGGTCCACGATGTGGTGGTGGTCACCGTCGACCCGCTGCCCGAGGCCTTGACCGTGTAGGTGGTGACCATCGACGAGTTGGCGTCGGTCTCGGTGATGGTGCCGGGGGTGACCGTGACGGTGGCCTTCACGTCGCGCTGACGCTTGGAGGTAGCCTGCAGGATCCAGTGGACGACGGTGCCGTCCCCCGGCAATCCCCCGTCGCTTCGCTCGCCCTGTCCTGCCGAAAGCACCTGGTAATCGCGGTACTGCTCGGGCAGGATCGCCGGGCGGGTCTCGGTGTAGTCGGCGAGGGCGGCGAGCACCGCATCGGGTGCGGCGGCGATGTCGATGGACTGTGTTGCGGAAACCTGACCCATACCGATGGGCTCCTTCGTGTGAGACGCTGCTGCGTTCTGTGCGGTTGTGTGCTGTGCGGTCGCGTTCTGTGCGGTTGCGCGGTGCGATGACGTTTTCGCGGTGAAGTCCCGGATTGGCGGCGTGGCTTGATTGGCAGCCTTCTGGCTTCCGTCCTAGGCTAGCCAAGTGGTGTCTGTGAAGCGGGAGATGGGGCCAGAGGCGTTCGCTGAGGGTGTCGGAGCCCTCCTCGCGAGCTATCGGGCCATCCCGCCGGGCGCAACAGTCCGTCTTGCCAAGAAGACATCGAACCTTTTCCGCAAACGCGCCGAAAACCCCCATCCCGGCCTTGACGTTTCGGGACTGGGCGGGGTGATCTCGGTCGATCCGGCCGCGCGCACCGCCGACGTGGCCGGCATGTGCACCTACGAGGAACTGGTCGCCGTCACCCTCCGCTACGGGTTGGCACCGAAAGTGGTGCCCCAGCTCAAGACCATCACCCTCGGCGGCGCGGTCACCGGACTCGGCATCGAGTCGACGTCGTTCCGCAACGGCCTGCCGCACGAATCGGTCATCGAGATCGACGTGCTCACCGGCAGCGGTGACATCATCACCGCGTCCCCCACCAACGAACACTCCGATCTGTTCTACGGTTTCCCTAATTCCTATGGCACGTTGGGCTATTCGGTCCGTCTGCGGATCGAGCTGGAATCGGTGGCGCCGTTCGTGGTGTTGCGGCATCTCCGCTTCGGCAGCATCGCCGAGTTACAGACCACCATGGACCGGATCGTCACCGACGGCAGCCACGACGGCGACCGCGTCGACTACCTCGACGGGGTGGTGTTCAGCGCAGACGAGTCGTATCTGACGCTGGGACGCCAGAGCGACGAGGCCGGTCCGGTCAGCGACTACACCGGCATGGACATCTACTATCGGTCGATCCAGGAGCGCGACACCGACCGGCTCACCATCGCGGACTATCTGTGGCGGTGGGACACCGACTGGTTCTGGTGTTCGCGCGCCTTCGGCGCCCAGCACCCCACGGTGCGCAAGTGGTGGCCGAAACGACTGCTGCGCAGCAGTTTCTACTGGAAGCTGATCGCCTACGACCACCGCTGGAACATCGGCGACAAGCTCAACGCCCGCAAGGGCCTGCCCCCGAGCGAACGGGTGGTCCAGGACATCGAGGTTCCCATCGAGAACACCGCGGCCTACGTCGGGTGGTTCCTGGAGAACGTCCCCATCGAACCTGTCTGGCTGTGCCCGTTGCGGTTGCGTTCGGACTCGATCCCCGCCACCGGACAGGCGGACGCGGGCCGGCACCGACCCTGGCCGCTGTACCCCCTGGAACCGGGCCGGACGTATGTGAATGTCGGTTTCTGGTCGGGGGTGCCGGTGACGCCCGGAGACCCGGGGTTCACCAACAAGCTCATCGAACGCAAGGTGTCCGAACTCGACGGCCACAAGTCGTTGTATTCCGAGTCGTTCTACGATCGTGCCGAGTTCGACGAGTTATACGGTGGGGAGAACTATCAGCTCCTCAAGAAGCGGTACGACCCGGACGGCCGGCTGCTTGACCTCTACGCGAAGGCGGTGCAGCGACAGTGACCACGTTCAGAGAACAATCGACACGCTCGCAGGAGGACGGGGCGGGCAAGCTCACCCTGGCCGAGATCTTCGAGACGATGATGGGTGGCGATCTGTCGATCCGGATCACCGCCTACGACGGCAGTTCCGCGGGCCCCGCCGATGCCGAGTTCGGCCTCGACCTACTGACCCCGCGCGGCACGACATACCTGGTGACCGCCCCCGGTGATCTGGGTCTGGCCCGCGCCTACATATCCGGCGACCTGAAGCTGATCGGCGCCCACCCCGGCGACCCGTATCCCGCGCTGAAGGCGCTGGCCGGTGATCTCAAGTTCAACAAGCCCTCGCCGCTGCAACTGGCGAACGTGGCGCGCTCGCTCGGCATCGAACACTTCAAACCGATCGCCCCGCCGCCGCAGGAGGCGGTGCCACGCTGGCGGCGCTTCGCCGAAGGTCTGCGTCACTCGAAAACCCGTGATGCCGAAGCCATCTCATACCACTACGACGTGTCCAACACCTTCTACGAGTGGGTGCTCGGTCCGTCGATGACGTACACGTGCGCGGTCTACCCCGACCGGGACGCCTCGCTGGAAACCGCCCAGGACAACAAGTACCGGCTGATCTTCGAGAAGCTGCGCCTCAAGCCTGGCGATCGGTTGCTCGACATCGGTTGCGGCTGGGGCGGAATGGTGCGATACGCGGCCCGGCAGGGGGTACACGCGATCGGCGCGACGCTGTCCGCCGAGCAGGCGGAGTGGGCACAGCAGGCGATCATCGACGAAGGTCTCGGTGAGTTCGCCGAGGTGCGGCACAGCGACTACCGCGACGTGACCGAAAGCGGATTCGACGCGGTGTCCTCGATCGGCCTGACCGAACACATCGGCGTGAGCAACTACCCGGCGTACTTCGGATTCATGCGCGACAAGCTGCGGCCGGGCGGAATGTTGCTGAACCACTGCATCACCCGACCGGACAACCCGAACCGCAACCGGGCGGGCACCTTCATCGACCGGTACGTGTTCCCTGACGGCGAGCTGACGGGGTCGGGCAAGATCATCTCCAAGATCCAGGACATCGGGGGCTTGGAGGTGGTCCACGAGGAGAACCTGCGCGAGCACTATGCGATGACGCTGCGCGACTGGAACATCAACCTCGTCGACCGCTGGAACGAGGCCGTCGCCGAGGTCGGCGACGGCACCGCCCGCCTGTGGGGCCTGTACATGGCCGGGTGCCGGATCGGCTTCGACCGCAACATCGTTCAGCTCCACCACGTACTCGCCACCAAACTCGACGCACAGGGCAACAACCAGGTCCCCCTGCGGCCGTGGTGGCAGGCGTAGCCACGCCCGCACCGACCGCGGCGCGAGGGCCTGCCGCGAACCACTACTCGATGACCGTGGCACCCAGCTCGGACCGGAGCAGTTCGAGCGCCACCGCACCCTGATCGTGGCGGCGGTCGGGGTTGCCGGAGTGTGCGTCGGCCACCATCTCGGCCTGCTCGTCCTCGGGTATGTCCTCGTCGGCGCGCGGCGGTCCGGGTTCGGGTTCCGGCTCGGGCGGCGGTGGCTGATTGTCGGCCAGCGGCTCGGGTCCGGCCGGTTGCCGGCCGGTTGCCGGTGCCACAGGTGCCGCCGGGGCCTGATTCTGGGCGCTGGGCCGCGAATAGGTCTGGGTACGCTTGGGCTGCGGCCGGCCGGCCGGTGGCCGACCACCGGCGGCGGGTGCGCCGGCCGGGGCCGAGCCGGGCACCTGATGCACAGCCCGGACATCGAGTTCGGTGCCGAACACCTCGTGCAACGCCTCACGCATCACCGTCACCGCGTGCGGCGCACCGAGGCGCTGCACGAGCGCCTCATACGGGTGCGCCAACACCACGGTGCGATCCTGCAGGTCGTGCACAACGGCCGCCGACAGCATCGGCTCGAGCGTCTTTGCCCGGTCCCGCACGGCGTTGCGGAACTCCTGGTACCGGGTACGGACGGTGTCGAGGTCGAGGCCGTCCGACCGGACTTCGGGCTCCGGTTCGGGTTCGGGCGCCGGGCGCCGGGCCGGCGGCACCGAATCCTCCGGGGGCAGGGCATACTCGTCGACCGGCTCATCGGGAAGCGGTATATCGCCCCCGGCCGGCGCCGCGATCGGGCCGGCCCGCTCCGGCACCGCGGGATCGGGGGCATCGGATGCACCCACGTCCCCGCCGGGTGACCCGATCGGCGGCGGAACATGTTCCGGCACAGCCGATTCGGGTTCCACACGCGCGGCGGCAGCGACATCCACAACCGCCGGTTCATCCTCGTCGGCCGGTGCGTGCGGCACCGGGGCAGGCGCGTTGGCCTCCGGCTGCGGACTCGCCGGTTCCGGATCCGGATCCCACGGCGGCGTTTCGGTCACCGACTCAACCGCATACGCCGCCGGGGTCTCCGGTACCACCGGCACGGCCTCCGGGATCTCCACCGGGGGCGACGGTGCCTCCGTCGGCGTCGTCGCGGGTGTGGTCACCGGCTGCCGCACCGCCGGATCCTGCGCGGCATGATCGGCTTCGGCCTCTTCGGCCTTACGGCGTTCCGCCTCGGCGGCCGCCTTGCGTTCCTCCATCGCCTTGCGTTCGGACGGACGCATGAAACGCGACTCGGTGGCCGGCGGCTGCGGTGCTGCCGGTGCCGCCACACCCACCGCGGAGTCGGGTACGGGTGCGGGTGGCCGGGCAGCAGCGCCACCGGTGATCACACCTGCTTCGAGTTGTTCGATCCGCTGCAGCAGAGCCGTCGAATCCGAGGCCGCCGCGGGCAACAGCAGCCGCGAGCACAGCACCTCCAGCAGCAGGCGCGGAGAAGTGGTGCCACGCATCTCGCCGAGCGCGGCGTGCGTGGTCTCGGCGAAACGGGTGAGCGTGGCCGGTCCGAGCACCTCGATCTGGTGTCGCATCCGGGCCAGCTGCTCACCCGGGGCCTCCACCAACCCACGCTCGGCGGCCTCCGGAACAGCTTGCAGCAGAATGAGATCCCGAAGCCGTTCGAGCAGATCGATCGCGAATCTGCGCGGATCGTGTCCGGCGTCGACAAGCCTTTCCACGGTCGCGAACACCGAGGCCCCGTCGCCGGCGGCGAGCCCGTCGATCGCGTTGTCGATGAGCGCGACATCGGTGACACCGAGCAGGGCGAGCGCCCGGTCATAGGTCACACCGTCGTCGCCGGCCCCGGCGAGCAATTGGTCCAGGATCGACAGCGAGTCCCGTGGCGAGCCACCGCCCGCCCGGATCACCAGCGGATACACGTCGGGCGCCACGGTGACATGTTCCTTGGCGCAGATGTTCTCCAGCAGGCCGCGCATCACCGGCGGGGCGAGCAGCCGGAACGGATAGTGGTGGGTGCGCGAGCGGATCGTCGGCAGCACCTTCTCCGGTTCGGTGGTGGCGAACACGAAGATCAGATGCTCCGGCGGCTCCTCCACGATCTTGAGCAGCGCGTTGAAACCCGCATTGGTGACCATGTGGGCCTCGTCCACGATGAACACCCGGTACCGCGACTCCGATGGCGCGTAGAAGGCGCGGTCGCGCAGCTCCCTGGTGTCGTCGACACCGCCATGACTGGCGGCGTCCAGCTCGATCACGTCGAGATTGCCGGGACCGCCCGGGCTCAGCGCCACACACGAGGAGCAGGTGCCGCACGGCGTCGACGTCGGTCCCTGCGCGCAATTCAGCGACCGGGCGAGGATACGCGCCGACGACGTCTTGCCACAGCCGCGCGGCCCGGAGAACAGGTAGGCGTGATTGATCCGGCCACCGTCGAGGGCACGGCTGAGCGGGTCGGTGACGTGCTCCTGACCGACGACTTCGGCGAACGTTGCCGGGCGATAGGTGCGATACAGAGCCACGCGTCGAGACTACCGGCGACCACCGACCCCGGACCGCTCAGGCGTGTCCGGACCCACCCGAACCGGTCGGTACACGATGATCGTGGCCACCGCCGACACCGCGAAGATCGGTCCGTACGGGAAAATCGTGAACCACTGCAACCAGCCGATGCCGGTCTTGAAGAACAGCCCGATCATGTAGCCGTCGGGCACCGACCGCAACACGAACCAGATGGCGTGGTCGTAGTGGGGGCGCCAGGAGAACGCCGCCAGCAACATCGCCACCAGCCCCGCCGCCACCAGCAGCCGCCGGCGCGTCGACGTATCCGCCCGCAACAACAGGTCGACGCCGATCACCGTCAACGGCACGAACCAGACCCAATGGTGACCCCACGACATCGGTGATACCGCACATCCGGTCATTCCCACCATCGTGAGCGCGAGCAACTCGTTGCCGCGGTGATGGGCCAGGTACGCCGCGTACATGCCGATCCCCGACGCCGCCAGCACCAACACCAACCAGATGGTGGTGCTCGGGGTATCGGTGTCGGTGATGTTCGCCAGCCAGCCCCGCAACGATTGGTTGCCCACCGACTGCGGCGAACCGACCCGGTTCGAGTCGAAGATGCGGGCGGTCCAGAACTTGAGCGCGGCCTTCGGCATGATCACGAACCCGAGCACGATGCTGCCCACGAACCCGGCGGCCAGCCCGGCAACCGCCCGCCACCTGCCCACGATCACCAGGTACAGGCCGAAGATCAGCGGCGTCATCTTGATACCCGCGGCCAGCCCCGTCCCCACCCCGCGCAGCCGCGAATCGTCGTCGCGAGTCAGGTCAACGAGGATGAGCAGCATCAGGAACACGTTGATCTGGCCGTACCAGATGGTGGTGCGGACCGGTTCGAGCAACATCACGATCGCCACCAGTGACACCGCGATAGTCCGCAGCCGCCATGACGGCGGGCGGCCCAGCGAACGGAAACTCAGCATGATGACCAGGTACAGCGCCACCAGGATGCCTACGCTCCACACTATTCGGGCCTCGTCGAACGACATGAGCGCGAACGGGATGAAAAACGGGATGGAGATCGGGGCGTACGTGTAGTCCATCTGCCCGAGCAGCTTGACGTCGTACAGCTTCTTGCCGTCGAGGACCGTCTGTGCACCCGCCCGGTAGACGTCGAGGTCGAGCTGATTGTCGAACAGTCCCCAGAACGGCATCGAATACGGGACGATCACATCCTGCAGCCACAGCGCGGCAAGCGCGAGCACGACGAAGGCCACGGTGGCCAACGTCGCTCCGGCAGGTCTCACAGAGGGATATTGTTCACGACGCGAGGCGCTGATCAGTCACTGTGCGCGGTGAGCAACGTCTCAGTCGCGGCGAGCAGCACGCAAGTGGCCACGCCCTCCATCGCGGTCCGCAGATCGTCGATGCCCGGAAATGTGGGGGCGAGCCGAATGTTGCGATCGCGCGGATCCTGCTTGTACGGGTACGTCGACCCCGCCGCGGTGAGCGCGATACCGGCGTTCCCGGCCAGTTCGATGGTGCGTTTGGCGGCACCGTCGAGCACGTCGAGGTTGATGAAGTAGCCGCCCTCGGGCCGCGACCAGTCGGCGACCTTCGCATCGCCCAGCCGGTCGTCGAGGATGTCCAGGACCAGCGTGAACTTGGGGGTGAGCAGCTCACGATGCCTGGCCATGTGGGCACGCACCCCGTCGGCGTCACCGAAGAAACGCACATGCCGCAACTGATTGACCTTGTCGGGGCCGATGGTGGAGATTCCGAGGTGCTTGGAGAACCAGGCCAGGTTGTCGGCGGATGCGCCGAAGAACGCGACACCACCACCGGCGAACGTGATCTTGGACGTGGAGCCGAGCACGTAGACCCGGTTGGGGTGGCCGGCCTGCGCCGCCCACTCCAGCACCGGATGCGGGGCCGGGGGTGCCTCGACCAGCGTGTGCACGGCGTACGCGTTGTCCCAGTAGATCCGGAAATCGTCGGCAGCGGGCACCTCGAGCAACGCCCTGGTGACCTCCTCGGAGAAGGTGACACCCGTCGGATTCGAGTAGGTGGGCACCACCCACAGGCCCTTGATCGACGGATCGTTCGCCGTCAGTTCGGCGATCGCGGCGACGTCGGGACCGTCCGGATTCATCGGGACGGTGATCATCTCAATGCCGAAAGACTCGGTGATCGCGAAATGCCTGTCATAGCCGGGCGCCGGGCACAGGAACTTCACGGTGCCCTGCTTCGCCCACGGCTCCGCCGAATCGGGGGTACCGTGCAGCAACGCCGCGACGGTGACGTCGTGCATCAACTGCAGGCTCGAATTACCGAACGCGATCAGGTCGGCGGCGTCGACGCCGAGCAGTTCGCCGAAGATCTCGCGCAGCTCCTTCAGACCCGCGATACCACCGTAGTTGCGGGTGTCGGTGCCGCCCGCGTCGCGATAGTCGCCCTCGCCGGGCAGCGCGAGCAGCCCGTTGGACAGATCGAGCTGGTCGGGGGCGGGCTTGCCGCGGGTGATGTCGAGGGACAGGCCCAGCCCGCACAGCTCGTCGTAGAGCTTTCGCAGTTCGGCTTGGGTGTCGCGGAGATTGTC
>ERZ795062.3338-NODE-3338-length-9896-cov-8.649934_pt1 | contig 9896 bp, 8 predicted proteins | sample MGYA00375146_ERZ795062 | MGnify/ENA primary metagenome ERZ795062 (study PRJEB30191, sample SAMN05720281) | activated sludge metagenome | isolation source: Anaerobic digester | place: USA | collected 2015-07-16 ...
CCCAGTTGACGTACTCGTTGAACGACTTGGCCGGCGTGCCGCCGGAGACCGCAAAGGCGTTGACGAAGGTGGCAAACCCGGCCACCGGCACGAAATCGGTCGCCGGTGCGAACCCGGGGTTCTTCGTGACCATCGGCAGGATGGTGATGGTGTGGTCGTGCGAGAGGAAGTAGGTGGTGCCGTCGGCCGGGGCGGCCTTCAGGGCCTGGGCCGCGATCTGGCCACCGGCGCCGGGCTTGTTCTCGACGATGACCGGCACGCCCAGCTCGTCCTTGAGCCGCTCCGCCAGGATGCGCGCAATCGCGTCGGTGCCACCGCCCGGCGGGAACCCCACCATCAGCTTGATGGTCTTGGGGGTCTGGGCGCTGGCCATGCCCAGCGCACCGACGGCGGCGAGGGCGAGAACGGTGCGGGTGAGGCGGGACACGAGGCCCCTGCGCGAGAAAGTCATGAGCAACTCCGGTGATCGAGGAAAGGACAAAGGCAAATTATCGGCCCACCCCGGCCCTCGGCGGATCGCGCGGTGGCGCTCGTCAGCCGTTGGAGCGGGGCAACTCGGCGGCCGCACCCGAGCTGAGGGGCGTGCTGCCACCCGGGCGTGAGGGGCTGGCGCCATAGCCAGACCCATCGGCATCCGCCGAGGTCCGCGCCGGCACGCGGCTGTCGTCTGGCTCCAGGAAGCGGATCGGCCGGCGCGTGCGCGGCGACATGCTGGCCAGCAGCCGGTCGAGGTCGCGCAGGAGCAGGGCCGCCGTCATGACCCGCTCGCTGAGCAGCACACAGGCCACGTTGAACTGCAGGGGAATATCGAGCGCCGCTCCGCGCGCGGGGGTCAGCCCGGCCGTCACCAGGCGCACCATGCGTTCCTGCAACTCGGCGCGTGAGCGCACGCCCTCCAGCACCAGTCCGAAGCGTCCCGGACCAATGCGCCCGGCCGGATCGGAATCGCGCACCACCCGGTGCAGCTTGATGACGGCGCGCAGCAGGCACTGCTCGGCCATCTCGTCGCCATAGGACTGCCGGATGTTTTGCAGATTGACCACCTCCACCACCACCACGGCCGCCGCTTCACGGCGCATGATCGCCCCCGACACCGCGCCCTTGAGCTGCTGCTCGAACGCAGCGGCCGACAGCAGACCGGTCAGCGCATCCTGCTGGGTCAGCATGTTCACCCGCGTGCGCACGCCGTGGCGGTCGCGCGAACGCGCGTGCAGCGCCCCCAGCAGCAAGGGCACGGCCAGCGCCGAGGCCGCCGCGCTGGCATCGAAGGTCAGCCAGCTGGCGGTGATCCCCCCGTACAGCCGGACCACCACCAGAACGATGGTCAGGCCCAGCGGGGCATAGGCCAGCAACACCCAGGCGCCGACCGGGTCGCCGCGGCGCCAGGCGAGCCCACCCAGCACGACCGTCAGGGCCAGGCTGGCCAGCATGCCAAAGCTCACCATCGCATTGCCCACCTTCAGCTCGGCCCAGGGAAAGGCCACGGCCAGCAGCAGGATCAGAATGCCCATGGCCAGGGCCAGCGCATCGATCTTGGGGAAGCGCGCGGCCAGGCTGCACAGGTGCCGCAGAAACAGGATGTTGACCCCGGCCAGCGCCAAGGGCAGCACGGCTTGCGCCGAGTCGGCCCAGGCCGGGGAGCGGCTCCAGAGCAGTTGGGCACCGAGGCCGGTCACAGCCGCCATCGTCAAGGTCATGGACGCGGCATACAGCGCGTACCAGCCATAGGCCAGATCCCGGTGAACGCCCGCCTGGATCAGGCACCAGGCCGTCAGCAGCAGCAGCGTGCCAAAGATCATCCCCAGCGCGAAGTACTCCAGCTTGCGCTCCAGCTCCAGCGTGGCGGCAGGCGCCACGCGCAGGTCGAATCCGATCGGATCACGGTGGCGAATCTGCAGGTACACGTCGCGCGGCGAACCCAGGGGCAGCTCCAGGTCGAAGCTGGCGTAACGCCCGGGCCGGCTCCACTCGGCCACCGGCACCGTGTCACCGGCGCGTTGGGACGTCCATCGCCCGTCGGCGGTCCGCTGGTAGAGGGTCACGGCATCCAGCAGCGGCACCGGAATATCCAGCCCCCAGTCATGGGACGGCCTGCTGCCCTGCAGCCGCAGGCGCAACCACAGCGTCTTGCCCGGCCCCAGCGCGTGCACGACATCGGCACGCACCGGCTTGAAGCGTTGCGACGCAGCGCTGACCTGCTCGATGGTGGCCTGCGTGCCGTCTTCGATCCAGCTTTCCACCGACAGCAGCGCCGGCGCGGCTGCACGCGCCGCCATCGCCAGGCCCAGAACCAGCATGAGCGCCCCCAGCGCCCTGAGCAGCCCGCGCCGCAAGGACACCCGCCACACGGGCGGCCGGTTGGCGCTGGCGTCGGCAGGCATCTGGGGCGGCTCCACCGGGAATCAGCGCAAGGTCACCGCGTCCGTCAGGGTGGACAGCGGCAATTGCGAGACCTGCTGCAGCAGCCGGGCCAGTTGCAGCCCGGCGGCCTCGACCATGGCAAGCCCTTTCGCAGGCGTCGCCGCCGCCGCATTGCCAACGGCGCCGGCCGCGTTGTAGTCCTGCATCTGCCAGCCCAGCTTGGCGCTGCGCCCGTCGCCCAGCAGCGGCCAGGTCGCGGCACGGTCCTGCGAGGTGGAGTGGAAGTCCTGTGCCTGCTGCATGCGCACCCGCTCAGGCCGAAGCGCCAGCATCATCGAGGTTTCGATGTCGCCCGCGTGGATGCCGAAACGGTGTTCGTCGGCATTGAACAATGCGCCAGCATCCCGGCCTTGCGCGTCAAGCAACGGCAGGTTGAACCAGTTCACGCTGTACACCAGCAGGCCACGGCGCGCACGCAGGTCGCGCGCCACCAGGTCCATCAGGCCAACCTGCCCGCCATGGGCATTGAACAGCACCAGCTTCCTCACCCCGCTGTCGGCCACCGACTCGCCGATGTCGGTCCACAGTCGCAACACGGTCTCGGCCTTGAGCGTCAGCGTGCCGGCAAATCGGGCGTGTTCCGGGCTGAAACCGACGGCCTGCGTCGGCAGGAACAGCACCGGCAGGTCGGCGGGCAGGTGTGGCAACGAGGCCGCCACGATGCCATCGGCCAGATCCGTATCGACGGACAGGGGCAGGTGCGGCCCGTGTTGCTCGGTCGCCGCCACCGGCAGCACGGCCACGGTGCGCGTGGCATCGAGCCCGGCAAAGTCGGTCGTGGCCAGATCAGACCAGAAGCGGGGGAAGGCGGTCATGGCAGCCATCATAATTTGAATGCGTACGAAAGGATGCACCCGGCCCTGGCCGCTGCCGCCTTCTGCCCGTTTGCGGACGCCGAGTGCAGCAAGCCGGCACCTGCCAGATTTCCCGACAGCATTGGACGCCCATGGAACGATTGAGCTTTGGCACCCTCGCCTCTCAACTGCCGCGCATCGGCGGCATGGCCACGATGCCGAGCCGCTCGCAGAGCCTGCGCGATGCCCTGCCGGCGATCCTGCCGCAGGTGGAACGCCTGTATCTGTACCTGGACCAATACGACCATGTGCCGGCCGACCTCGCGGCGGACGCACGGATCGTTCCGCTGCTGCGACGCGACGGCGAACGGCCCATGGGCACCTCGGGCAAGCTGCTCGGGCTGCGGGCGCTGTCCACGCCCTGCCTGTATTTCTGCTTCGACGACGACATCCGGTATCCGGCCGGCTACGTCGACCGGATGGCGGCCGCCTTGCACCGCCATCGCTACCGCGCCGTGGTGGGCGTTCACGCCAGGGTGTTCCGGCCACCGATCCGCTCCTACATCCGCGACGGGCGGATCCTGAACTTCAAGGACCGGCTGGACATCGATTGCGTGGTGGACGAACTGGGCAGCGGGACCATCGCCTTTCACTCACGGTGCATCCGTCTCGATCCGCAGCGCTGGGAATTTCTGAACATCCTCGACCTGATGCTCACCATCGAGGCCATGAACCAGGACGTGCAGCTGGTGGCGGTGAACCGGCCGGCTGGTTTCATGCAGGCCATCGCCGAGAACCAGGACGATTCGCTCTACCGCGAGGTGCTGCACGACGACAGCCTGCAGACCCGGCTACTGCGCAGCACGATGGCGCACTACCCGGGCCGCTGGAATCAGGCCGACTGAAGCACCCAGGCCGCCTCGTGCGGCGCCGCGCCCGATCCCAGCGCCGGGGTATAGGCCGCCAGGGTATTGATCTGCGGGGTCAGCTGGCTGGCATGCAGGCGCACCAGCCGCAGCTTGGCCGCCTGCTGCGCCGCATCCAGCGGCCAGGCAACCCGGTTCAACCGCGCGTCGCCCAGCAGATGCTGCAGGTTCGCCAGCCCGCGCTCCCTGCGCACCGGGTCCGAGGCATAGTGCAGGTCTTCGTAGAACGCCAGGCGGTAGTGCCGGCCCAGGAGGCTGCGGTGTTTCAGCACGGCGAGCAGGACTGCCAGGTGGTCCACATGCCCGCCCACCGCCGCAGGGCAGAACAGCCAGGGCGGCCGCCCGGACCGGCGCCCGATCATCGGGCCCATCAACGACTGGACCAGCCGGGCTTCGATGTGGCCGGCGAGTTCCGCGGCGGGCCGCGGATTGAACGGGGCCTGCCCGCGCATGAGCGAGTCCTTGAACGGGAGGTAGCAGGCCTGCAAGCCGGCCGCGCGGGCGAACGCGGCGTCCTCCTCCAGCCGCCGCAGGGTGACCGCCGCCGAATGCGCAGGGTCCCCCTGGAGTGTGGCTGCGCTGTAAGCCGACACCGGAAAGACCGTCAGCAGCGTGCCCCGCCGTCTGGTGGCAGCCTGGACGCCGAGCGAAAAGCAGACATCGTCGGAATGCGGGGACAGGAAGACGTCGTCCACGCTCGCCAGCGCCCCTGCAACGGCATCGGGCGCCGCGTTCGGCGCCGCACCCCCTTGCGCGTTCGAAATCTCTGTCCCCATGTGCCCGTACCCTTGGCTGTTCGGCTTGTTCCGGCCCTGCGGACCCGATCGCCGCGCGGCGCAGTATCGCAGAGCGCAAGGCCCCCGCTATCATTCCCGAATGACTCAGGACCTCTTCCGCGACGACGGCTACCTGCAAACCTGCACCGCGACCGTGACGGCCATCACGGACCAGGGCATCGTGCTCGACCGCACCGTGTTCTATCCGTTGGGCGGCGGGCAGGCGGGCGATGCCGGCGAGCTGGTGCTGGCCGATGGCCGCACGCTGGCGATCGCCGACACCCGCAAGGGCAAGGATGCTGAAGGGCATTTCACTGATGAAATCTGCCACATCCCGGCGCAGAACGGTCAAGCTTCGCTATCGATTCAGGACCTGTGCCAGGGCCTTGGTCTGAACGCCGGCGACCCCGTCACCGCTCGCATCGACTGGGCACGGCGCCACCGGCTGATGCGCTTTCACACCACCACCCACCTGCTGTGCCACCTGGTGCCGCAGCTGGTCAACGGCTGCTCGATCACACCCGACTATGCGCGGCTGGACTTCAACATGACCGATCCGCTGGACAAGGACGCGCTCACCGCCGGCATCGCCACGCTGGTGGCCGCCGCGCACCCGGTGACGGTGGGCCGCATCACCGATGCCGAGCTGGACGCCAACCCGGCGCTGGTGAAGAGCATGAGCGTGCAGCCGCCGCGCGGCAGCGGCACCGTGCGCACGATCCGGATCGGCGACACCGCGCTCATCGACTTCCAGCCTTGCGGCGGCACCCACGTGGCCAACACCGCAGAAATCGGCGCCGTGGTCGTCACCAAGATCGAGAAGAAGTCGGCCACCACCCGCCGCGTGGTGCTGGCCTTCGCTGGCTGAGGCAATCCGGCTCGGCGACGGCCACTGTTTCCTGTCGAGCGATGCAGCACCGCAACATCACCGGCGACTCGTTTTTCTGCTGGGACGGTGACACGCTGGTCGTCAACATCCTCGGCAAGCCCAGCGCCAAGGCCGACGCCATCGGCGAGCCGCTGGGTAACCAGCTGCGGGTCAGCGTCAAGGCCAAGCCGGAAAATGGCAAGGCGACGGACTACATGGTGAAATTCCTGGCGCCGCTGTTCGGCGTGCGCGTGGCCGACATCGAGGTGGTCTTCGGCCAGGAGAACGTGAACAAGCAGCTGCGCATCCACGCGCCCACCCAGCTGCCGGCGGTGTTCGGCGACGCGCCGCGGCCCGCCGCGATCCCGGGAACCCGCCGCCGCTGATGCACGGCCGGCCAGCGGCGACAATGGCGGCTGTCGTCACCCACCCGGGTGACGGCGTGTGCGGCGCGGGGAACCAATTGCGCCCTGGCGCACTCCCACGGCTTCCGCTTCAGCACCCGCCCATGATTCGTCTTCGTCTGCCCCGCCCCCTGCTTGCCGCTACGTTCCTGATAGCAGGATTGCACCTGACGACGCCGGGATGGAGCCAAAATCTCGCAAAAACCGAGGTCGTGACGCCCCAGGTGCGCGCCGAACTGCTGGCCTACGCGCCCCAGGGGGTGCCGGTGGGGCTTTCCGAAGCCGCGGCGAAAAAGCAGCCGGTCTGGGTCGGCCTGCAGCTCACGCACAAGCCTGAGTGGCACACCTACTGGAAGAACTCCGGCGACTCCGGCCTGCCGACCTCGGTGGAGTGGACGCTGCCGCCCGGCGTGATCGCCGGCGACATCGCCTGGCCGGTGCCGAAAAAGATCCCGATCGGCAACCTGGCCAACTACGGCTACGAAGGCACCGTGCTGCTGCCAGTGCCGCTCACGATCACGCCGGACTTCAGGCCAGCGCCGGGCAGCCAGACGCTGGACGTCAAGCTCAAGGCCTCCTGGCTGGTGTGCCGCAAGGAGTGCATTCCGGAAGGCGGCGAGTTCGCCCTGCAGATTCCGCTCAAAGGCTCCACGGCGCTCAGCGCGGACGCCTTCGAGGGCGCGTTCAAGGCGCATCCCCGGCCGGTGCTGACCACGCAGGGCATCCTGCCCGACAGCCAGGTGCGCATCGACGGCAACACCTTGCGCTTCAGCGTGCAAGGGTTGCCGGTGGAGCTGCGGGGCAAGACGCTGGCGCTGTTCCCCGAGACACCCGAGGTGATCGAGACCGCGGCCACGCCCCAGCAGGCCTGGAACGGCGCGGAATGGACGGCCAGCGTGCCGATCGCGGCACAGCGCCTGGGCAGCCCGTCGGTGATGCCGGTGGTGCTGGCCGCCGACGGCCAGGGCTGGCGCACTGAGCTCAAGGTGCTGGGCACCTGGCCGCCTGTCGGCAACGGCCCGGGCGTGTCGCCAGCGGCTGACGCCGCGCGCAAGGCCAATGCCGCCACCGCCGCTGCGGTGCCTGCCGGCAGCCCCACCTCGCTGGTGCTGGCCTTGCTGGGCGCGCTGCTCGGCGGCCTGATCCTGAACCTCATGCCCTGCGTGTTCCCGGTGCTGGCGATCAAGGTGGTGGGCTTCACCCGCCACGCGAGCGACCGGCGCGCGCACCGCCTCAGCGGCCTGGCCTACACCGCGGGCGTGATCGTCTCGTTCCTCGCGCTGGGCGCCCTGTTGCTGGCGCTGCGCGCTGCGGGCGAGAGCCTGGGCTGGGGTTTCCAGCTGCAAAGCCCCGCGGTGGTGGCGGCGCTGGCCGCGCTGTTCACCCTGATCGGGCTGAACCTGGCCGGGCTGTTCGAGTTCGGCAGCTTCCTGCCGTCCGGCGTGGCCAGCCTGCAGGCGCGGCACCCGGTGCTGGACGCCTTCCTGACCGGCGTGCTGGCGGTGGCCGTGGCCTCGCCCTGCACCGCGCCGTTCATGGGGGCCTCGCTCGGCCTGGCCGTGAGCCTGCCCACGCCCCAGGCGCTGGCGGTGTTTGCCGCCACCGGGCTCGGGCTGGCGCTGCCCTACCCGGCAGCCAGCTTGGTGCCGGCGGTGGCGCGCGCGCTGCCGCGCCCCGGCCCCTGGATGCAGACCTTCCGCCGCCTGATGGCCTTCCCGATGTTTGCCACCGTGGTCTGGCTGGTCTGGGTGCTGGGCCAGCAGACCGGCATCGACGGCGCCGGGGCCCTGCTCGCGCTGTTGGTCAGTGGCGCCTTCGTGGTTTGGGCCTTCACCCTGCACGGGCGATCACGGATCTTTGTCGCTACTATTTCAATAGCATTATTCGTCCTTTTGACGCTGGGAATCGGTCAGAATGTCATCAAACTGGCGGATGCATCCCCCGTTTCAGACGCCGCCAGCCGCTGGCAGCCCTGGTCGGCCGCCAAGCTTGACAGCCTGGTGGCCGCCGGCCAGCCGGTGTTCGTCGATTTCACCGCCGCCTGGTGTGTGACCTGCCAGTACAACAAGAAGACCACCCTGGCCAACCCCGCGGTGCTCGCCGACTTCGATGCCCGCAAGGTGCAGCTGCTGCGCGCCGACTGGACCCGCCGCGACCCCGCCATCACCGCCGCGCTCGGTGCCCTGGGACGCAATGGCGTGCCGGTCTACGTGCTGTACCATAGCGGCCGTCCACCGCAAGTGTTTTCGGAGGTGCTGGGCGCCGACGAGCTGCGCGCGGCCTTGGCGACGCTCTGAAACGGCCTCGAACCCGGGGCACTGGCGCCCGGTCAGCCCTTCGGATGCGCGCTCAGCAGCCGACCCAGTGTCTGCTGCTCACGGGCGCTCAGGACAATGCCGGTTTCTTCCAGCGTGACGGTGTCGCCGACATGCGGCCCCGGGGCATCAGGTGCCGGATCCCGCCACCGCAGCGGCGCCCGCTCCTCCTCGGCCGCCAGGGGCTGGGGTCGGGTGCCCTTGCGCACCGACAGGGGCATGTTGGCCGACGGCTGGGCCAGCCGTTGCCGCGCCCGCAGGCCGCCGTGAATGGCGGCGCTTTCGAGCCCTTCGCGCGCCTGCTCCACCGAAGGCAGGTCGGCGCTGTCCCAGTGCATCACCGGCACGCACGCCTCATCGAGAACCCTGGCCTTTCGGCGCACAACCTGCTCATAGCGCGGGCTTCGATTCCCCAGCTCGTCCAGCTCGACCACCACCACCAGTTCCCCCTCGCTGTTGCAGACCAGGAAATCCACGCAGCGGTGTCCGATGCGGTCGTACCACGCCCGGTAGGACGTGCGTTCCGAGACCTTGATGAAACGCGCCAGAGCGACTTGCGGCAGCAGCAGGTAGCCCCGCGGCATGGCCTCGGTCAGGATGCGATAGGCCTCCCGCTCACCGGCGTTCAGGGGCCGCGTGGTCATGGGCTGGCCCAGGACCGTTGGCGACACCGCAGGGGTGAGCCGCCGCCGCCGGGCCCTTGCATGCAGCAACCAGGCCAGCACGCCTAACGCGGGTGCCAGAACGATGAGGGACAACAGTTGCATGACCAGGTCTCGCCGTGGTGTTCGTGGGTCGCCCACAGGAAAGGCGCGCTCCCAATGTGGCAGCGCAACCGGCTGGCGTAAACGCAATTGACGTGTGCAGATGTGTCGGCCGTTACAGAGCCAGCGCAGCACCACGGCCTGGCGCGCAACGCGCTGGCGCAGGCGCATCCCGGCGTTTTCCCCAGCCCTCGGCCTCGACTGGGAGGCCCATCTCGTGCGAGAACGCTACACCCGGTAACAACCCCGGTCGTGCCGGGCAGTTGCAGCTCTGCGAGGTCATCCATTTGTGAGGACGCCTGCACCCTCCCCCCGCCCCTGCTTACACTGCAGCCATGAGCCGCACCCCCGACACCATCAGCACCCTGCGTGACGTCCTGGGCCACTGCCGCACGATCGCGGTGGTGGGCCTGTCGCCGCAGTGGCACCGACCGAGCTACTTCGCCGCCAAGTACATGCAGTCGCACGGCTACCGCATCATCCCGGTCAACCCGCTGGTGGCGGCCGAGGGCGGCAGCATCCTCGGCGAACGCTGCCACGCCAGCGTGGTCGAGGCCGCGCAGGCCGTGGCGCAGCAGGGCGGACGCATCGACCTGGTGGACTGCTTTCGCAAGAGCGCCGACATCCC
>ERZ795062.3340-NODE-3340-length-9892-cov-15.252923_pt1 | contig 9892 bp, 5 predicted proteins | sample MGYA00375146_ERZ795062 | MGnify/ENA primary metagenome ERZ795062 (study PRJEB30191, sample SAMN05720281) | activated sludge metagenome | isolation source: Anaerobic digester | place: USA | collected 2015-07-16 ...
GAAAGAAGTAAATTCGGTAGACCCAGCAGTGTTATTTATTGACAGAAACCTTCAATTACTAAAACCAGGCGGACTTCTCATGATAGTTGTACCAGACGGAATTCTTTCAAACTCAGGGGATAGATATGTCCGTGAATACATCATGGGTAAAAAGAACCCTGTCACGGGTGAATTTGAAGGTGGAAAAGCCATACTAAAAGCGGTTATAAGCCTTCCTCAGGAAACTTTTGCACTGTCAGGTGCAGGTGCAAAAACTTCGCTGCTATATTTAAAGAAGAAGGAGCATCCTGGAGAAAAACAGGGTCCTGTATTCATGGCAGTGGCAGATGAGGTTGGATTTACTGTAAAACAGAATGTGGAAGTACAGTTGGGCGATGACCACAACGACTTGTTAAAGATTGTCGAGGCTTATAAGAAGGGTATACCGGATGATATCGAGTAAAGGTGGTAAGAGATTTGAAATATCAAATAGTACAAAATAAACCGGAGATTATATGGATTAATAGTAAATTGTTAGAGGATAGGATTGATTATGATTTTTATTCTATAAATCAAATTCGTGTTGTCGAAAAGTTAACAAAAGTATCTTATAGAAAGTTAGATGATTTAGTAAAAGCAAAAAGGTCAGAGCCGCAAACAGACAGTAAAGATTTTAGTTATGATGGTATTGATGTAATAAGAATGTCAGATATAGATGATTTTATTATTGATTTTAGTAATACAGTTAAGATACCTATTGATATATATGAGAATTTAAAGGAATTTACTTTAAAACCTAATACTGTTATTTTTGGTTTAACAGGTGTAACTTTAGGAAAAGCGGTGCCTATTTCTAAGAATATTAAAAAGTGTATAACTAATCGAAGAATTGCACAGTTAGAAATAAAAGATGCATTTGATTCTTTTTACATTGCAACCTTTATAAATACACAATATGGGAGAAGTCAATTATTTAGATATTCTACTGGAGTTGCACAACCTAATATAAGACTAGAAGATACCGGTGAAATATTAGTTCCTATTCCAGACTATGATATTCAAAAATACATAGGAGATAAGGTTAGAAAAGCAGAAGAGTTGAGAGAAGAAGCGAAAACCTTACAGAAGGAAATTGATATATTGCTAGAAGTGGACATGTTACTAAAAGAAGAAACTGATAAAGTATATAATATTTATGATTCAAAAATAAATTGGACTAACGAAATTAATATAGAAGATAGAATTGACCCAAATTTTTACCAGAAGAAGTATATATCGACAATTGAAAAATTAGGTAACAACAAGGTAAGGTTAGAAAAATATGTAAGAATAACTAAAATAAGATATCAAACAGGAAATATAAATAAATATATCGAGATAAGTAGTATTAATAATAGTTTTGGTACAATTGATGAAGTAGAAGAGTTGCGTCCTGAAGAGATTCCAACAAGCGCAAAATACCAAGTGAAAGAAGGAGATATTTTGGTATCTCTTGTTAGACCTACGAGGAAGGCAATATCAATTGTTACAAAAGAATATGATAATGCTATATGTACAGGTGGGTTTGCAGTTTTACAATCAAAGGGTAAAGTTCCAGTAGAATTTTTAACTGCTGTATTAAGAACAAATTTTGTAGGAATTCAATTTGAACGTTATTGTGCAGGTTCAACTTACCCTACTATTAATGAAGATGATGTTGTAAAAGTATTTATTCCAATGTATTCTGAAAATCAAATTAATAAAATTACAGAGAATTATAGAAGAATAATTGATAATATTTATACATCAAAAAAACTAATTCAAGAAGCCAAGCAAGATGTAGAAGACCTAATTGAGGGTAACTTTGATATGTCAAAAGTGAAGGCGACTAGTTAAAGTTTTAAGACAAAGGCAGGTGAGACCTTTGATAAATATAAATGAGTTAGTTAAAAATTTAAACAGCCTGTATGATTACGGGGAAACAAAAAACAATCTAGAATTACAATACCTTATTGACCAAAACTTTATTAGGCTCATAGAGGACAGGCTGATTATCACAAAAAAATGGATTAAGTTCAGCGGAAAGGTAAGCAGGGAAGATTTTATATCTTCACTTCTTTGTTTCTATCCACATCTGTTACATAGGTTGCTGAAAAAAGTATACGAAGAGGCTTGTATTATAGGTCAAAGGGGAGACGGTAAGGCCTTATATGAGTTTATAGACAGCATCCCTGAATTTGCTGAAACTATGTTAAACATTAAGGATAGAGATATAGAAGAAACGGAAGAAATAAAGTCCTTTTATCAGGCTGTGTTTAATGGGTATCCTCAATATCCTTCAATCCTTACAAAACTAAAAACCATGCAGTTGGCGGAGGATACAGAGGATGTGGAGTTATCACCGATGGGTAATAATCCTAATGAGATATGGGTACAAGGCAGGAGGATAACTTCATCTGTAAATCTCCCGAAGTTAAAGGATAAAAATAAATACACCTTTACTCCCTATGAATACAGGGATTTTCCAGTGGAAGAGAAAGTAGCGGAGGTCCTTTCTTACCCATGGAAAACATTTTTAACAATATTATCAATGGTAGCCCTTGAATACCAGACTGCTGGTTTTGAAGGATTATCCATAAGACCCACGGACCACACCAACTACTATACAACCCAGCCTTTAGACTTTTACATTTTTAATACAAAGGGCAGAGAAGTTAGGGTAGGAAGGCTCAATGATTTTGTATATGAGTTTTGCATGGAAAATGATATGTACCTTTTCCCAGATAGGGCTCCTGAAGTAGACAAGGTGGTTTTTGATATGATGGATGAGAATATAATTGATTTTAAAGATGGGGAATACGTGCTTAATGAGGAATTTAAAGACTTAATATACTCAAAGGATATTATTATAAAAAACCGTTCCAGAAAGTTTAAAAGCACCATTAAAGACTATATAGAAAAGTTGAGGAATACATTATGATTATAAAAATAGGTACGGACAGATTTTGGGTAAAAGCATCCAATATAGAAAGGTGGGCAGAGATTTTAAAATCTTTACCAAAGAAAATACCCTGCAGCAGTAAAAAAGATATAGCCAGGGATTATCTTGGCTATAAGGTTGACGAGAGCGGAAGAATTGTCAATGCTGATGAGGTATATGGTCTGTTTGGTGCAGAAAAAGATAAAGACTCTTTAACTATCGTTGGATGTAACTTTATAAAGGAAATTGAAGATGGATATGAACTTACAGAGGGTGCCACTGAACTGGTAGAAAGATTTGAACATAATGAGGAATGGGAAAAGGTATTGGGAAGTCAATTATTAAAGTATTCCATAAGAATTAGGACCATTGCTTATGCGATGCTAAATGGAGGATATCTCTATTTTGAAAAAGGATATATGGAAAACTTCGCAAAGGCTTATATAACCCTGAATGACAAGAAGTTTTATGTTTTTAGCAGCAAGCCCGATGAAATGAACATTAATAGTTTAATGAAGGAGAATCAATCAAAAATATTAGGTGATTTCTGGAGAAAGGAACTTGATATTGGAGATGGGGAAGAAATAGAATTTAGGGGCGTTAATAAAGATTATCCTTCTTTAGGCTCCATGAGTACTTATTTAAAAATACCAATGCTGTTGTTTGACTATTTAGGTTGGATTGTTGAAAGCGAAGATGGAAGGTACGTCTTAGATAAACATAAGATAAAAGAGGATGCAGGTATTGATGTATATGAAAGTTTAGTAAATGAAGCCGATATGGATGATATAGAAATACTACATAAATTAATTAAAAAATATTCGGATGCAAGGGGATTTTTCCCAATAGGAATAGTAGGCTCCATATTGAAAAAGAAGGTTGACAGTGAAAATACTATGGCAGAAGAACAATGGATTGACCATTACTTTGTTACGGGTATAAACAAAGGAAAGTTTATAATTAAAGACCATGAGCAGGGACAGCCCAGGCACGGCAGGGGCTTGCTGGGGAAAAAAGATTATCAATTAATTAAGTTGGAGATTAGAGATTAGGAGGGATGGATATGTCTATATGGGCTCCTTTCGGTACCAGTGATTTTCCTTTAAATCAGCCGATGGTAGGGCAGAAAGAGTTTTATGAAATTTTCAAAGGCTTTACGAAGACTATGAAAAGTGCAGGGATGGCAACTATTTTCCCGCTGATTTCAAAGTGGGGTGTAGGTAAATCCCGTATCGGTTTCGAACTTATTTCAGAACCTCTTGGCATGGATAAGGGCTGGATTATTAATGAAGATGGCGTACAAAAGGAAGTGAGAATTTTCAAGCCGAATTTCGAAGATAAGGTTCTTCCGTTATACATAAGGTATTCCCAAATGTGCCATCCTGATTTAATTGGAGATAACTGGGTGGCTTACGGCATTTATACAGCGCTGTCCTATTTAAGCAGAGAATCCGATGGAAGCATTCAAGGAAAGATTATGGAAGCCATTCAAGATGCCTTATCTCCTGTAGGGTTTGATAGAAGCATCCTTGGAGATTTACTGCAAGTAGACAGGGTAAATTTAAATGAACTGGTTATAAACAAAGAAAAATTGGATGAACTAACCCGAAAAGGAATGGAGTATGTTAAGCAATTCGGTATTGAACATTTCCTTATTGTCTGCGATGAATTAGAAACAGCGGGGGAAATTGCAAAGTATGGAATTGAAAAAGAGAAGGAACTGGTAAACAAAATAGATGGAGAAGCAATTCAGGTAATTACAAGTGCTATAAAACATGAAGACCCGAGAAAGAAATATCCAGAGGTTTCCTATCTTCTTTTGTGTTCTACAGTTATAGGAGGAAGTATCCAGGGGATAGGTGCTTTAGACAGAAGAACGGAAATGTATGAAATGCTTCAGAATTCCTTTGCAGATATATCGGATTATATCGCTTATCTTAACAAGAAGGGTATGATACCAGAGTATCCAAAAGGACTGATAGAAGCAGCCTATACCATAGCAGGAGGTAATTTTGGCTGGTTTAACGTTATTATGTATAACGTAGACCAAAAGATGGAAGATAGTTCTGTCAAAAAGGATACGGGACATATCTTTGAAACCATATTAAACTCCAGCAACCGCTTTAAAGAAAGTTTGATTGATAAACCTGCTTTTGACTATATTCAGTGTGATGATAGATTCAGGCAGACTATTAAGCATGCTCTTTTAGAGCAAATCCCTAAGAAGAAAACAAACTATTCTGCGGAAGAAATAAATGCCATGATGGATGCAAAGGCAGAAGATGGCGAAAAGTTATTCAAAGAGTTTTACTGTGTGAAATTAGAAAAGGATGATTTGGCGGTTTACCTCAATTCTCAAGGCTACAAAAGAGAAACGGGAGATATATTTGTTAATAATTTCGGTAGCAGTTTTGATTTAGGCATACTTTTGAGAAGCCTAAAAACTTTTTCTCTCAATGTAAAAGAAAATGAGTATATTGTGGGGAAGGAAGAAGAAACATTTTTAGACCAGGTCAGGATGTTGTATCCGAAGGATGATATTGAAGAATCAGCAAGATATATCTATGGATATATCCTTGAAAAAATAGAAAAAGAAGATATAAAAGAAGCAGAATATATCGGACCAAACTTTGCCTATTTAAGCCGCCTTGATAAAAGGTATAGAGTAGAAAAAGATGATTTTGGCTACGTTCCAGATACTGAAAAAAACAAAGAGATTGAAGCGTTAGTAAAAGAAAGAAGCAAAAATAGAAAAGAGGAAGTAAAAAGGGTTCTTTCAGGTGCCTGCAGGGCATTGGAAATAAACTACCCAGAAGAAAGTTTCTATACCATCAATGGCGTTGAATGTGTCAGGACCAAGGTAGAAGGAGGACCTTATCTTGATGTTCACGAGGACAGAATAGTAGATATTATATGGGGTAAGGATGAAGATAGATTAAAAGATGCACTGTTAGATAGCAGACTTTTAAAAGAAGGAGTTCATCCTGTTATTGTAATCTCTGATTCTGTTATTAGTGCAGAGTACACCGATAAATTTGTAAAAGAAAAGTATGAAGGCATAGGAAAGTGCTTGATATTTGTCAATATAACCAGACTTCAAAAGGATATTTTAGAGGTCATGTCCATAGATAAGGACATATTGGATATAAGGGAGAACAGGAATGTTATTACTTCTACCTTTAGGGATAGAATCAGAAAAATCAGGGACCATTTTAACTTAAAGGCAAGAGAATGGTTTGAAAAATTAGATGAGGAAGGCTGGATATTAAGACCTATCATCTATAAGAAACATGATGAGAAACAAATAGCGCTGCTGTCAAAGGCTTATAAGCGAATGCTCATCCAAAACCTTGATTTTGAGGAACTTGGAAGCAAAAAAGATGTGAGATTGTCTGATGCAGAATATACGGAGTTAAAGAACGTTTTGAAATCAACCGCCATAGGCAGAATGAATGAGGGAAAAGGATATAAGGAAACAGGTTTATTCATTCATGAGGATGAAAATAGATACAGCATAAATATACCCGCATGTATGAACAGAATACTGAAGTTTAATGGAAACAGCAACAAATCCATGGCTGATTACAGCAATAAATTTTTCTTCAGCCTTATACACGAGGTGAAGCCGAAACGCATTCTAGAGCAGTGGATAGAGTTTATGATGGGGCTAAATCTTTTGCTAAAAACCAAGGACGGTTTTATTGAGAGAATATCCAATTATGAGTTGGACGGCAGGTATTCTGTAGTTAAAAAATGGCTGGAAGATGACTGCAAGAAAGAAATTGACAGCATGAAGAAGGTTATAAACGGTCCTTATTTGGATGTCCTTGAGAAGAATCAAGTACCTTATTATAAAGTACAACTTCAAGAGGCTGAAAAAATTAAGGACAGCATTAATGTTGATAAGTTATCAGAAAAAGATGATAAGAATATGGAAAACTTCAGAGATGTTATTTCGAAGATTGAGAAATTCCTTGGGATTTGCTACCAAGTATATGACAGTGATGGATGGAATAACATCAAAACCTATAATCCAAACATCATAAAGGATATTAAAATTGACGATAAGGAGAAGCCTTTGTGGTTTAGGGTAAGGCATATAAGATTGTTTATAGACTATATTAATACCTTAAAGGACCCAGCAGTAAAGAGCATTACGGATAAAATTGCAGAAATCAAGAAAAATTGTGAGTATGGCGGATTCATGCTTCCTATTTCTCCGATAACGAATATACTGCAAAAGTATTGTAATGAACTGGAGAACTCAACTGATTATGAAAAGATGACTATATCGGGTACAGGGACTATGGTTTCCTATATAAATACATTAGCATATAAGTTAAAAGATGGAGATTTTAGTGGAGCATATAAGCGAATTGAAGAAATTCTTGATGCCTGCGGATTAGAGCCTATTGAGAACAATGAGTTAAAGTGGGCTAATGATAGAGGAATAATAGGTGAGTATAAGGCTATTTATAAGAATTTTACTTCTATCATTGACTGTTATAAGAAATTACCTGAAAGCAAAAGGTGGGTTGATTATTTTTCGGATGCACCAGAAAAATTAAGGAATCATACCGAGGTGAAGAATTTAAGCAACTGTATTAAGGAAATAGAGTTATTTGTTAACGGCGGTCTTGAACAAGAGATTGAAGATAACGAGCCTGTTATGCTGAGTAAGCCTGATGAATTTTTGGCGCTTCTTAAAAAGAGGGTAGAAGATATGCAGCAGTACGTAGGGCTTATTGAAGGTTATAAAACAAATGTAATGAATTTAGCAAGGACAAAGAAGAATGAGTTTTATGATAATTTGCTGATAAGTACCATAGATAAGATATGCAGAGTACAGGGGAAACCTCCCGTATCCGCACAGATAAATACGGAAGAGTATCCAAAAGAGGAAACTTATGCTGCCACAAAAGAAGCGATACAGAATAAAATGAATTTGCTTGCAAGTGAAGGTGAATCATTCTTTAAAAACTCACCATTGATTAGGAAAACTACCTTTAGTTTCTTTAAGCAGGTAGTAGAAAAGGATGGGGATATTAACTGGGATGACTACCTTGAGGAAAAGCGTGAGTTAGAATCGGTGAAACTCATTCGGACAAAGGTTGAGGTACTGTGATGGCTATTCAAATATTAGATGAATATAAGAATAGAACAGAATACAGGCTTCTTAAGGATTTTTATGACTGCCAGGTAGCCCAGATGAATTCACTGCAAACTGGGGTCTTAGTTCTGCCTGGAATTCTATTAAGTAAACTAAACAAACAACAGTTAGACCTACTTAATACATGGCTGGAGGATAATAAAAACCAGTTAATACTTACACCTTCCTGGACCGAAATGAATTTAAAGGAAATCCTTCACTCATCGGTAGATATAAGAATAAGTAGAACAGATGATAATTATGAGGGAATTCCGATAGGCTTTTTGATTGATACTACTGTAAAAGATGTTATATTTCAACAAAATGGGAAGAAATTTGGGATTCATTACAGGAAGAATACAGGAACAGGTCTGATAACGGTAGTCACACTACCGTTATTGGACTATAAAATGATTCAGTTAGAAGATAAATTAAAGGCTCTTTTTAATTCCCTGCTCCTTGCTGAGGATGTTAAACAAGAATCCTTGGTAGAAACAAAAGATTTTATATTAGATGATATTCATATTTATTTGATTATCCTGACAGGGGCTGGTATTGACTTAAGTCAGTGTCTGTCAAGTATAATTCATAAATATTTTGGAGTTTTCATTGATGAAGAAACTGCCAAGCAAGGATATCAAGACCTGGTAGCAAATCAATATATTAACGAGAATGGATTGTTGAGCAAGGGTATGACTGTAGTTAAAGAAAGGAAATTGAAATCCTTTATCAATGCTGTAAAACAAAGGGGAGAAAAAGAAGATGGATGGATTTAAAGAAAATAGTACTCCAATATCCCAAAGCATAGTGGCTAATATTCAATTAGGCCTTCCAGCCACAGTTTCCAGGTTATCATCCAAAATGCGGTTTATTGATAAAATAGCCCCTGCCCTAAAGGAAAGTGGGGTGGTTAGGAATATAGAATTAATAGCCCCTCTTACTATCAAGGCATCAGGTATTGCGGCAACCAATAGGACTTCCAGTGCATTTGGCGGAATGTTATATGTTGCTGGGGCAGTAAGACAGGACATCCTTATAGATGAAGGTTCTATTTATAAAACAAGACAGGAAAGTATCGTTGATGTAGATGAGATAGATGACTTGGATAATCAGAAAAAGTTGAAGTTTATAGATATTATCAATGTCTATAAACTCCTGTCTGACTTAATGGAAGATGATGAAAAACCCGAACTAGTTTTGATGGATGTACCTTTAGTACTTGAGCGTTCGGATGCTCCCCTTGAAGATAGAAAGGATACTATAAAAGTTTATGATAAATGCAGGGAGACCATTAAGTTTTTCTGGGATAAATATAAGGATATGGTATATCCATTTAATGAAAATGGAATTAAAATCGCATCAGTGGGAACAAAAAGGTTTGGTGCAATTATATATGCTCTGACTGAGGATAATTTAGTTTATATTCCAGATGATGTGGACAATAGCATAGTTAAAAAGATGGAAGAACTAATGCCCAAAATTCAAGATGTAGGTATTAAAAGGCTGCTAACAGGTATTCTTGTAAAAAGAACAAGGACAGCAGCATTTCAATATGATGGCTTAAATAAGGATAACAGGCTGGAGCCTGAAACTTTACGAGATGTGGGATTAATAGGCATGCATATTAAGGCAGGGAATACTACACCGCCACTTTTGGTAGAAGTATTAGGCAGCGTAAAAGATTGGTCATCTGAAATGCTGGATGAACTGGCTTCTCAAATTATATCCCTGATTGCATTTGACCAGAAAAAAGCACTGCCACTGCCATTATGGTATGCCAAATATGCTTTAAAGCCAGTCGAGGC
>ERZ795062.3341-NODE-3341-length-9890-cov-10.135231_pt1 | contig 9890 bp, 10 predicted proteins | sample MGYA00375146_ERZ795062 | MGnify/ENA primary metagenome ERZ795062 (study PRJEB30191, sample SAMN05720281) | activated sludge metagenome | isolation source: Anaerobic digester | place: USA | collected 2015-07-16 ...
TGCGCCACGGCGGCCAGGAAGCTGGCCTTGACCTTGGCGGCATCGTCCACGCCCGGTGGTACCCGGTGCGTCAGCAGGTCCAGCAGGAAGGCTTCCTCACCGGCGGGCGGGTTCTTGATGAGCTCGATCAGTTCGGCCACCTGCTTGGCGTCCAGCGCCAGCGGCGGAATACCCAGGGCCGCCCGTTCGGCAGCGTGTTCACGATAGGCTTTCAACATGATTTTTTCTCCAGAGATCACTACAACGTCAATTGAGCACCAGATTTGCCTGAACCCGGCGCGAAATGGTCTTTATTTGCTATCAAATCAGCACTTTTCCTTGCCGCAGCCAGCAGCGGGAGTGGACATATCAAGCAAACTTGGTGCCGGATTCTTCTTGAGTGCTTCAGCCACCGCCAGCTGGGCCGGGCTGGCGCACTCGTCGGCCAGGCGCTTGCCGGCCTTCTGGTCCATCAGCATCGACTTGTTCGAGAGCTGCAGCCAGACCGCACCCCCATCGTGGTTGTCTTCGAGGCGAATCGCGCCGGTGCTGGTGACCACCGGGTGCATGCGATAGGCATATCCCTTGCCGCGCACATTGAAATAGCCTGGCGCCTTGGGATCAGCCTCCACCACGACGGACGCCCCGAGCTCGCAGGGCATCGTGCCGGTCTGGATCCGATCGGCAATGGCCAGTTCGGCCGGCGTCAGCGCCACATCCGCGGCGCGAATACCCGCAGCGGCCTGGTTGGCGGCACTGTTGAGCTGGGTTCGGCTGCTGGTTTCAGTCTTCTTTGCGGGGGCCTTTGCGACGGTCTTCGTGGCCGGCTTCTTGGCGGTTTCTCCCGTCGTCTGCGCCATGACAAGGGCGGGCGACAGGAGGATCAGGGACAGGGCAAGCAGGCGATTCATGGGAACTCCGTGGTTGGATGGGTGGGTCAATGAGAAAAATAGGTTTGCATGGTATCGGGCAACGGCCGACCGGTCCGATGTGCGCGCTCGATCACCTGCCAGTAATAGCGGTAACTGGCCCTGTCGTGCAATTGATCGTCATGGCGAATCGGCGCCCAATCGGCCAAGGCCGCCGCAGCGATGATGCCACTGGCCCGTTCGATCTCGCTCTCTTGCGGTGCAAAGGCGTCCAGAATGGGGCGAATCTGTGCCGGGTGAATGCTCCACATGCGGGTGTAGCCCAGTTCCCGGGCCGCTCGGGCGGCTGCGGCTTTCAAGGCGCCCATATCGGCAAGCTCGGTCACCACGCAGTGGGAGGGCACTTTGCCATGTGCATGGCAGGCGGCCGCAATTTCAAGTTTGGCCCGCACCACGAGGGGGTGCGTGAACTGCCCAACCGACGACATGGCATCGGCAGGAATGGCGCCACCGTGCGCGGACACAAAATCCATGAGCCCAAAGCTCAGACTCTGCACCCGCGGATGCGAGGCAATCTCGAAGGCCCGGTGCACGGCCGCCGGTGATTCAATCAGGACATGAAGGGGCAGATGGCCGGCGGACGCAGCCACCAGCGCCACCTCGGCCCGCCGAACGTCGGCCAGCGATTCGACCTTCGGGATCATGATGTGGGAGAGCCGGTGGCTGGCCTGCCCGGCGATCACCGCCATATCGGCTTCAAAGGCGGGGTGGTCAACGGGGTGGACCCGCACGGCGACGCGAGCCGCCGCGCCGGCATCCAGCGCGATCTGGGTCACCAGCGCGGCGTGGTCAGCCTCGCCGCCAACCGGGGCCCCGTCCTCGCAATCCAGCGTCACGTCGAACAGGCAGGCGCCGAATTCTTCGGTCATGTCGGCCTGCATCTGCAGGCTCTTTCGCATCCGGGCCTCGACGCCGCTGTAATGGTCACAGACCGGGAGTTGCCCCCCGGCGGCCTGTGCGCCCAGCAGGATCTCGCGCGGATGCTTCACGAACGCGTCAATGCCGGTTACAGCAGGTGCTTGACGCCGTCTTGCTCACCCTGGAGTTCGGCCAGGGTCTTGTTGATGCACTCTTGCGAGAAGGCATCGATTTCCAGGCCCTCGACGATCTTGTATTCGCCGTTGGCAGTGGTCACGGGGAAGCCGAACACGATGCCGGCAGGGATTCCGTACTCGCCGTTCGAAGGCACGCCCATGGTGACCCATTCGCCATTGGAGCCCAGGGCCCAGTCGCGGATGTGGTCGATGGCGGCATTGGCGGCGGACGCCGCCGACGACAGGCCGCGCGCGGCAATGATCGCGGCGCCACGCTTGCCCACAGTGGGCAGGAAGGTGTCGGCATTCCAGACCTGGTCGTTGATCAGATCCTTGACCGACTTGCCGTTGGAGGTGGCAAAGCGGTAGTCGGCGTACATGGTGGGTGAGTGGTTGCCCCAGACGGTCAGCTTCCTGATGTCGCCCACGGCCGTGCCGGTCTTGGCGGCCAGTTGCGACGCCGCGCGGTTGTGGTCCAGACGCAGCATGGCGGTGAAGTTCTTGGCCGGCAGATCGGGGGCGGACTTCATGGCGATGTAGGCATTCGTGTTGGCGGGGTTGCCGACCACCAGCACCTTGACGTTGCGGCTGGCGACCTTGTTCAGGGCCTTGCCTTGCACGGTGAAGATGGCGGCATTGGCGGCCAGCAGGTCGGCACGCTCCATGCCGGGGCCGCGCGGGCGGGCGCCAACCAGCAAGGCGTAGTCGGTGTCTTTGAAGGCTTCTTCGGGGTTGCTGTGCGCTTCGATGCCGGCCAGCAGCGGGAAGGCGCAGTCTTCGAGTTCCATGATCACGCCCTTGAGCGCGTTCTGGGCCTTTTCGTCCGGGATTTCAAGCAGTTGCAAGATGACCGGCTGGTCCTTGCCGAGCATTTCACCCGATGCGATGCGGAACAACAGGGCATAACCGATTTGACCAGCTGCGCCGGTGACGGCGACACGGACGGGCTTTTTGCTCATGACAGGAACTCCAGGACGTGGTTGTTGAAACAGGAACTGCGGTTTCCCAGACCCCGGCCTGGATGCCGCCAAACAGCCCTAGAGTTTACCCTCGATTTCCGTCGTCGTCAATTTGTCTTATGTCTTATATAAGATATGATTTGACATTGCCCGCGGCAAATGCCGCACCCCAGTTCCATGTCACAGACTTCGACCTCTCCCGCTGAAAATGGCGACCCGAACGGGGTGGCGCCACAGTCTCAGGCGACGCCGGCATTCAGTCCGTTGTACCAGCAGATCAAGGGCCTGATCCTGCAAAGCCTTCAGGCCGGAGAATGGAAGCCTGGCGAAGCGATTCCGAGCGAAATGGAACTGTCCGCGCGATTTCGGGTGAGCCAGGGAACCGTACGCAAGGCGATTGACGAACTCGCGGCGGAGAACCTGGTGGTCCGCCGACAGGGCAAAGGCACGTTTGTGGCCACCCATTCCGAGCAACACGTTCAGTACCGTTTCCTGCGGCTGATGCCCGATTCGGGCGACCTGGACGACGAAGGCCCGGCCCAACGCAACATCCTGGAATGCCGAAGGGTCCGTGCCGCCGCCGACGTCGCCCGAGCCCTTGCCTTGCGCCCTGGGGACGCCGTGATGCAGGTGCGGCGGGTGCTCTCATTCAAAGGCGTTCCGACGATCCTCGAAGACCTGTGGCTTCCAGGCCTCCCGTTCAAGGGCCTGACGGCAGAGCAGATCGCCCAATACCCGGGGCCCACTTATGCCATGTACGAGGTTGCTTTCGGTGTTCGCATGGTCCGCGCCGTGGAGAGCATCCGGGCGGTTTGTCCAGACGCCGGCCAGAGCCAGCTGCTTCAGGTTCAACCCACCACGCCCTTGCTCAGCGTAGAGCGTGTGGCCTACACCTATAACGATCTCCCGATGGAACTCCGCCGCGGGCTCTACCGAACGGACAGCCATCACTACCGCAACGACCTGAGCTGACCTTGCCCTGGAGCCGCTGGATGCCACCCATGCAATCCTCATGTCAGTTTGTTGCGTTGCAATAGAATTTAACGTTTCGTCATTGAACAAATCACGCGCGCCACATCCACGAAAGACACCTCATGACCGAACTTGCCAAGAAGCGGCCTGAATTCCGCAATATCAACGCCCTCCAGGACCTGCCCAGCTACCGATGGCCCCTCGCCGCGCTGGTTTCGGGCATGCACCGCATCAGTGGCGCCATCATGTTCCTCCTGATGCCCTTCATCATCTGGATGTTCGACAACTCGATCTCGTCCGAGATTTCCTTTGCCAAATTCAAATACGCATTCAATGTGGGCATGCTGGGCCTGCCGGGCTTCATCTGGAAGCTCGTGGCGCTGGCCTTGATCTGGGCCTATCTGCAGCACTTCATTGCGGGGCTGCGCCATTTGTACATGGATGCGAACCACGCCGTCAGCAAGGAGTTCGGCCGCTCCTCTGCCCTGACCACGCTGGTGCTCAGCCTCGGGCTGACGGTCGTTCTGGGTGCCAAGCTGTTCGGTCTTTACTGAACCGCAACTGCCAGCGTTTCAACACTGACTCCAACTCCAACGGGAAACTGACTATGTCCGTGAATTACGGTTCCAAACGCCTCGTGGTGGGCGCGCACTATGGGCTTCGTGACTGGCTTGCCCAGCGCGTCACCGGCGCCCTGATGGCCCTCTTCACCGTCATCCTGCTCGCTCAGGTGCTGTTCAGCGCCGGCCCGATCGGTTACGACAAATGGGCGGGCATCTTTGCCTCACAGTGGATGAAGACCCTGACCTTCTGCGTGATCATCGCCATGCTGTACCACGTCTGGGTCGGTATGCGCGAACTCTGGATGGACTACATCAAGCCGATCGGCCTGCGTCTTGTCCTGAACGTCATCTCCCTTGTCTGGCTCGTCGGATGCGCGGGCTGGGCCATTCAAGTTCTGTGGCGCCTCTGAGCTGCGCCGAATCCCGAGGCTGAAATTCATGACCTATACCAAGAACGAGATCACCAAGCGCAAGTTTGACGTCGTCATTGTCGGCGCCGGCGGCTCCGGCATGCGCGCCTCGCTGCAACTGGCCCGTGCCGGCCTGAATGTGGCCGTGTTGTCCAAGGTGTTCCCCACCCGCTCCCACACCGTGGCAGCGCAGGGCGGCATCGGGGCGTCGCTGGGCAACATGTCCGAAGACAACTGGCACTATCACTTCTACGACACCATCAAGGGTTCCGACTGGCTTGGCGACCAGGATGCGATCGAGTTCATGTGCCGCGAGGCACCCAAGGTCGTCTATGACCTGGAACACATGGGCATGCCCTTCGACCGCAACCCGGACGGCACCATCTACCAGCGCCCGTTCGGAGGCCACACGGCCAACTACGGCGAGAAGCCTGTGCAGCGTGCCTGCGCAGCGGCCGACCGCACCGGCCACGCCATGCTGCATACGCTGTACCAGCAGAACGTCAAGGAAAAGACCAGCTTCTTCGTCGAATGGATGGCGCTGGACCTGATCCGTGATGCGGCCGGCGACGTGGTCGGGGTGACCGCGCTGGAAATGGAAACGGGCGACCTGCATATTCTGGAAGCCAAGACCGTGCTGCTGGCCACCGGCGGCGCGGGCCGGATCTTTGCCGCGTCGACCAACGCCTTCATCAACACTGGCGATGGCCTGGGCATGGCCGCACGCGCCGGCATTCCGCTGCAGGACATGGAATTCTGGCAGTTTCACCCCACCGGCGTGCATGGCGCTGGCGTGCTGCTGACCGAAGGCTGCCGGGGCGAAGGTGCCATCCTGCTCAACAGCAATGGCGAGCGCTTCATGGAGCGCTACGCGCCCACCCTGAAGGATCTGGCGCCCCGCGACTTCGTGTCCCGCTGCATGGACCAGGAAATCAAGGAAGGGCGTGGCTGTGGTCCGAACAAGGACCACATCCTGCTGAAGCTCGACCACCTGGGTGCCGACACGATCCACAAACGCTTGCCCTCGGTGTATGAGATCGGCGTCAACTTCGCCAACGTCGACATCACGCGCGAACCGATCCCCGTGGTGCCCACCATCCACTACCAGATGGGCGGAATTCCGACCAACATCAATGGCCAGGTGGTCACCCAAGACGCGGACAACAAGAGCGAAGTGGTGAACGGCCTGTATGCCGTCGGCGAGTGCTCCTGCGTGAGCGTCCACGGCGCCAACCGCCTGGGCACCAACTCCCTGCTGGACCTGCTGGTATTCGGTCGTGCCGCCGGCAACCACATTGTCGAGTTCGCATCGCGGACCAAGGCCCACAAGGAGCTCCCGGCTGACGCCGCAGACCGCACCCTGGAGCGGCTGAACCGGCTGGAAGCTGATGGCAGCGGGGAGTATGCCCAGGATGTTGCCAACGACATCCGTGCCTCCATGCAGCAGCACGCCGGCGTGTTCCGCACGCAGGCCAGCATGGACGAAGGGGTCAAAAAGATTGCCGTGATCGCCGACCGCGTGAAGTCCATCGGCCTGAAGGACAAGTCCCGCGTCTTCAACACCGCGCGCATCGAGGCGCTGGAGGTCGAGAACCTGATCGAAGCCGCCCAGGCCACCATGGTGTCCGCCGCCGCGCGCCGTGAATGCCGTGGCGCGCACACCGTCAATGACTATGAGCGTCCAGCCGACGACCCCGTGTCGCCCCTGGGGCGCGACGATGCCAACTGGATGAAACACACCCTTTGGCACAGCGCCTCCAACAGCCTGGCCTACAAGCCGGTCAACCTCAAGCCCCTCACGGTGGACAGCGTGCCGCCCAAGGTCCGGACGTTCTAACCCGCAGCCTCATACGAGAAGAGCCATGCAAAAACGCACATTCCAGATCTATCGCTACGACCCGGACAAGGACACCAAGCCCTACATGCAGACGGTCGAGGTCGAACTCGACGGCAACGAGCGCATGCTGCTGGACGCCCTGATGAAGCTCAAGGCCATGGATCCGTCCATCTCGTTCCGCCGCTCCTGCCGTGAAGGCGTTTGCGGCTCCGACGCGATGAACATCAACGGCAAGAACGGTCTGGCCTGCCTGACCAACATGAACACGCTCAAGGGCACCATCGTGCTGAAGCCCTTGCCGGGCCTGCCGGTGATCCGCGACCTGATCGTCGACATGACCCAGTTCTTCAAGCAGTACAACTCGATCAAGCCCTACCTGATCAATGAGGATGTGCCGCCGGAAAAGGAACGCCTGCAAAGCCCCGAGGAACGCGAAGAACTCAACGGCCTGTACGAATGCATCCTGTGCGCCAGCTGTTCCACCAGTTGCCCGAGCTTCTGGTGGAACCCCGACAAGTTCGTCGGCCCGGCCGGCCTGCTACAGGCCTACCGCTTCCTGGCCGACAGCCGGGACCAGGCCACCGGGGCGCGTCTGGACAATCTGGAAGACCCGTACCGCCTGTTCCGCTGCCACACGATCATGAACTGCGTCGATGTGTGCCCGAAGGGACTGAACCCGACCCGCGCCATTGGCAAGATCAAGGAAATGATGGTCCTCAGGGCCGTCTGAGGCAACTGAACGATGGGCGATGCCTTTCTTGACCAGGGTGAAGCCAGCGATCGGCTCAGCGAGCGTGGGCTGAGCAAGCTGCGTTGGCGCTGCCGTCGGGGCCTTCTGGAGAACGACCTGCTGATCCAGAAGTTCTTCGAGCGCTACGCGGACAGCCTCACGGTGGGACAGGCACGAGGTTTGCATGCGCTGATGGATTTGGCAGACAACGACCTGCTGGACTTGTTGCTCTTGCGCAAGGAACCTGAGGCCGGCATTACTACAATGGAAATGAGCGAAGTGCTGGGGATGTTGCGTGGCGGGCGCTTCGGCGACCGGAGCCAACTCGCCGGATGATGGGCAAGACAATCGAGGAAACCACAATGAAACTTTCTGACAACAAAGCCACCCTGTCGTTCAGCAACGGCAGCCCCAGCGTCGACCTGCCCGTGTATCGGGGCAACATCGGCCCGGACGTCATCGACATCCGCAAGTTGTACGCCCAGACCGACATGTTCACCTATGACCCGGGCTTCCTGTCCACGGCATCCTGCCAGTCGGCCATCACCTACATCGACGGTGACAAGGGTGAATTGCTGTATCGGGGCTACCCGATCGAGCAACTGGCCACCAACTGCGACTACCTGGACACCTGCTTTCTGCTCCTGAAGGGCGAACTGCCCAACGACACCCAGCGCAAGGACTTCCACAAACTCGTGATCAACCACACCATGGTCAACGAGCAGATGCAGTTCTTCCTGCGCGGTTTCCGCCGTGATGCGCACCCGATGGCCGTCCTGACGGGTCTGGTGGGCGCCCTGTCGGCCTTCTATCACGACAGCACCGACATCAACAATGCCGAGCACCGTGATGTGGCCGCGATCCGGCTGATCGCCAAGATGCCCACGCTGGTCGCCATGGCCTACAAGTACGGCATCGGTCAGCCCTTCATGTACCCCAAGAATGACCTCAGCTACGCCGGCAACTTCCTGCGCATGATGTTCGGCACGCCTTGCGAAGAGTACAAGGTCAACCCGGTCATCGAACGTGCCATGGATCGCATCTTCATCCTGCACGCCGACCATGAGCAAAACGCCTCCACGTCCACCGTGCGCCTGTGCGGCTCGTCGGGTACCAACCCGTTTGCAGCCATCGCCGCCGGCGTGGCCTGCCTCTGGGGCCCGGCCCATGGTGGCGCCAACGAGGCCTGCCTGAACATGCTGGAAGACATCCAGCGCCAGGGCGGCGTGGCCAAGGTCGGCCAGTTCATGGAGCAGGTCAAGGACAAGAACTCCAACGTCAAGCTCATGGGCTTCGGCCACCGGGTCTACAAGAATTACGACCCCCGCGCCAAGCTCATGCAGGAAACCTGCAACGAGGTGCTGGCCGAACTGGGTCTGGAAAACGATCCGCTGTTCAAGCTGGCCAAGGAGCTGGAAAAGATCGCTCTGGAAGACGAATACTTCGTCTCCCGCAAGCTGTACCCGAACGTGGACTTCTACTCCGGCATCGTGCAGCGCGCCATCGGCATCCCGGTCAACCTGTTCACCGGCATCTTCACCCTGGCCCGCACGGTCGGCTGGATTGCCCAGCTCAATGAAATGATCAGCGACCCCGAGTACAAGATTGGCCGCCCGCGCCAGCTGTTCACCGGCTCGGTTCGCCGCGATGTCAAGCCGCTGACGCAGCGCTGATCCCTCCTGCCTCAGAATCGACCTGCCGGTGGCAACACCGGCAGGTCTTTTTTTGCTATATCTTGTATAGCATACAATGACCATTTGGCGCCGGGATGAGGCCGAAACTGATCGAAATTCCGGCTGAAGGCGGCTGTCAGGACCCACGCCCCACCCCGCGGTGCCCAGGCATCAGAGCTTTTGGGAGAAAGCCAGAATTTTTTGCCTGGAGCACGCCCCTCGGCACTCAAACCATCTCGAATCGCGATGTCAGGAAAAAAATAGATACGCGAAAATTCAAAGTCTTCTCTGACCGAGAATACTTTGACACCATGAACGTCTCCGAACGCAACTTTGCCCGCCGCATCGATCTGACCTCGCTGCAGCTGTTCGTCGCGGTCTGCGAACTGGGCAGCATCGGCAAGGCGGCCGAGCGGGAGTTCATTGCGGCGTCCGCCGTCAGCAAACGCCTGAGTGATCTCGAAGCCACGCTCGACACGCCTTTGCTTTACCGTCACTCCCGCGGCGTCGACCTGACCCCCGCCGGCGAAAGCCTGTTGCACCATGCCCGCTCGGTGCTGTTCAGCCTGGAAAAGATGCAGGGTGAACTCAGCGAGTACGCCGATGGTGTGCGCGGCCACGTGCGCGTCCACGCCAGCATCTCCGCCATCGTGCAATTCTTGCCCGAGGATCTCGGTGCTTTCATCCGTGAACACGGCGGCGTCAAGATCGACCTGGAAGAACACTTGAGCACCGAAGTGGTGCGCGCTGTTCGCGAAGGCGCGGCCGACCTCGGCATCTGCAACGCCAGCGCCTTGACCACGG